>Ga0209933_1000583_pt1 | contig 60304 bp, 49 predicted proteins | sample ThiBiot_300_biof_FD_183944 | JGI IMG/M metagenome (GOLD analysis project Ga0209933, IMG submission 183944) | Wastewater bioreactor microbial communities from Cape Town, South Africa - Thiocy_cont_300_biof (SPAdes) | ecosystem: Engineered > Bioremediation > Thiocyanate > Unclassified | place...
CAGGAACTGAATGTAATCTTTGGTGCGGGGAGCCTCCAGAGAGATGCTGTCAATCACTGAAATGCTGTTCGCCCGAGCTTTAACGGCATAAGCCGACTGGCGAGCCAGCGATTTTACTTTTTTGTTCAGCTTAAAGCTATAGTCACGGGGACGTGGACCGAAAACGGTACCACCACCCACGAAAACAGGTGATTTGGCGCTACCTGCACGGGCTCCGCCTGTACCTTTTTGTTTCTTCAGCTTACGGGTTGAACGGGCAACTTCAGCACGTTCTTTTGCTTTGTGGGTTCCCTGACGCTGGTTGGCCAGGTACTGTTTCACGTCGAGGTAAATCGCGTGTTGGTTCGGCTCAATACCGAAGATCTCTTCCGAAAGGGTGACCTTTTTGCCTGTGTCTTCGCCCTTGCTGTTATATACGATTACTTCCATGGCCTACTTCTCGATAATAACGTATGAATTTTTAGCTCCGGGAACTGAACCGCTGATAACAATCAGATTTTGCTCAGGCAGAATACGCAGAACACGCAGGTTTTGCACCGTTACGCGGTTGCCGCCCATACGGCCGGCCATACGAAGACCTTTGAACACGCGCGATGGGAACGAACAGGCACCAATCGAACCTGGGTGACGACCCCGGTTGTGCTGACCGTGCGTTTGACCGCCCACACCACCGAATCCGTGACGTTTCACAACGCCCTGGAAACCACGACCTTTTGCTGTTCCAACTACATCAACGAAGTCAGATTCAGTAAAGACATCGGCTACCGTAAGTGTATCGCCCAGATTCAGCTCCTGAGTGAATTCTTTAAATTCAACCAGTTTGCGCTTAGGCGTGGTACCCGCTTTTTTGAAGTGGCCCAACTCCGGCTTGTTGCTGTGCTTTTCTTTCTTTTCGCCATAACCAAGCTGCACAGCTTTGTAGCCATCTTTTTCGATGCTACGAACTTGTGTTACAACACAGGGACCCGTTTCAATGACTGTACATGCCAGAGCCTGCCCGTCCGCATTGTACACACTGGTCATCCCGATTTTCTTGCCAATTAAACCAGACATTTGTGTTTGTTTAAAGTAAGCAGGTAAAATTTAGATACGCTTTTCCAACTCGGACCTTCCGAATCGGGCCGCAAAATTAGAGAAATAATCAGACGAATCCTATATCTGCCTAAAAATCAGCCCCAGAAACAACAAAAAAGGTCGGGCGCACTGCACCTGACCTTTCACGGGCATACAAAAACTTGGCTAGCAAGGCTTGTTTGCCCAAAAGTCAGGTATGGTTTCCGCAGTACGGACCTTCACCCTCGTATGTTGTTGATTTGTGTATTCGAGTTTGGGAGTGCAAAATTAGTAAATAGTTATGAGAAATAGAAAATTTATTTTAAAGAAGTTTTGATAGCTTTTTGATCGAGCCATTCCATCCAATCTTTGGCCACGGCCTCGCCATTATATTCTTTATCAATAATTTGTCCGGTTGAATCGCGTTTGAGTTTAAAAAACTGATGATCGTGGTCGTGGTAAGCTTTCAGGGTAAGGTTTGTTTTGCCCTTCTCAATAAATTCCAACGGCAGGTAGTCAAGTCCTGGAGCTATTTCTTTGTCGGCCGTACCATAAGCAATATATAAAGGAACACTGATGCGTAACAGGTTATCCAGGTTGCGGATCGAAAATGATTTCCAGGCCCGGTATGTATCGCCGGGTGAATTGGTCAGGGCGGTGGGGTGTTTCTGGATGTCGGCCCACCAGGCGTATAGGGATTCAATCTGTTTTTGGCCTTCTTCAGGGCTTATCTCTCCTTTATCAATCTGTTGGCGTGTTGAATAAATTGGATTTTCGAACCGTCGGCCACTATGACCCGAAAACAGGATAGTATGGGTTATATGCCGATTGTAATTCGCAACCAGATCCGCTCCAACTGTAAACCCTTCTGAGCCGCCACAGAATACTACTTTGTGTGTATCGACCCAAGGTTGTTTGATGAGGTAATTGATGACCCGGTTACACTGGGCTACGTATCGTTCGCGGTAGTTATTCTCGATATATTTCTGACTGATAAACTCGGGTGTAACATTTCCTGTACGCATTGCTTTCTGGTAGTTGTCCAGAAATTGCTGTGTAGCCACCAGACGAACACCTGGTTTTTGCACCATAACAAAATGGTACGAGTCTTTATATGTCCGAAAATGAAACGAAGAAGCTATAATATAGTACTTGCCACTATCCTGGACAATGAGCGGCATGGGTTGAGAACCCTGTCGGAATAAGAATAGTGGCTTTTTAACCTTTAGATCTTCCTTCGTGCCAAAAACGATAAATGTTGTGGTGTCTTTGCCATCGGGCAAATGGAATACCTGACATAGATCGTCAAGCCGGTTCGTCTGTGCGTAGGTTTGGCTAATCGACCATAGGGAGAAAAAAAATAACCATCGCTTCATAATACCTGATTTTAAGTCTGACAAAGCAGTGCATTTTTCTAACTAGGCAGTAAGCTTTTAACATTTATTGCGAATTTTTAACAAATGCCTTTGTTTGGTCGCTACGCAACCTGGGGGATTTTAACGTTGTTTAGTTTGCTATAAACCTTTCGTCGCTATGCGACTATACCTTGGATTGAAGGGTGATTAACCATTTATGGCTATGGCTTTCGATTCCATAGCCAAATAAAAATTAGCGATAACGGTGCGTGATTGTCCGGTAATCTGCGTTATTTCGCAGAGAGTCAAGTTAGTTCATCTGAATGGTAGGTATTATAATGGGTAGCCTTTCGGACCGCAAGGTGATGCAGGAGGCTGCCGACATCCTGAATGAGTTGGGAGTATCGTGGGAAATGGATATTGTTTCGGCCCATCGGACGCCCGAAAAAATGGTCGAGTATGCAAAGACGGCCCGTAATCGGGGAATTAAGGTAATTATTGCTGGTGCAGGCGGGGCCGCTCACCTACCCGGAATGGTTGCGTCGCTGACTACGTTACCCGTCATCGGCGTTCCTGTCAAATCAAGTAATTCCATCGATGGTTGGGATTCGGTCTTGTCTATCCTACAAATGCCCGGCGGTGTACCTGTGGCAACTATGGCACTCGATGGCGCCCGTAATGCCGGGATTCTGGCGGCTCAGATCGTCGGGACGTTTGACGATACCGTTGCCGAAAAATTAAGTCAGTTTAAAGAAGGTCTGAAGGAAAAGGTCGCCCAGATGAGTTCTGACTTAGCCAATAGTGCGAAATGAGTTGAATCTGCTACTTTACGTTATTCACTACCTGTAATTAAGTAAACCATGGCAACGGAAAGCCAACAATCCAATCCACGTCCAGCCGCAAACTCCAATTTGCCAGCCATCACGCTTGTCGTGCTGGTAGGGCTGATTGCTGCTTTGCTATACATCGGTTACGACTATATTACAGACGACACGAACGGTTCGGATGAACTGACGAACGTAGCCCTCGATACCACGTCGCAGCAACCACTGGCGCAGAACGACCCCGACATGCTGATGTCGCCTGAAGAGGTAGATACATCATCGCAGCCGGCACCAGTCGACTTATCACAGGCAACACCCCCTGACGATGCCCCCGAAGCGAATGCCAATGCGGAGGAGGTCGCGGAAGATAACCGGGAAACAACGGATGGAAAACCAGCACCTGGAGATAAGCCGGAAGCCGTAAAGCCTGCTGAAAAACCTAAAGTGGAGAAGCCTGTCGAGAAGCCGAAGGAGGAGAAACCTAAAGCGGAAGAGGTAATCGAAAAGCCAAAGATCAAGCCAGGCGGGGTAACGAGTACGTATACAGTAGGTTCAGGTGAAACGTTTTATGGGGTCGCCAATCGGTACAATATGAAAATCAGCACGCTGAAAGAAATGAATCCGGGCGTGTCGGAAAGTGATGTCAAAGCAGGGATTACTAAACTGAATGTGAAAGTGATGGCCGTTCACACCGTTGGGCCGGGCGATGTACTACGTGTTGTCGCTGAAAAGTATGGGGTTAGCAAAGAGGCTATCATGCGAGCTAATAAACGCACAAAAGATATAGCAACCCGTGGTGAAAAACTGATTATTCCATTCCCCGATAAACAGTAAAACAGTGATAGGAGTGAGAAGTGAGGAGTGAGAATGGCTGACGCAAGAAAAAAAACATGCGTCAGCCATTCTCACTCCTCACTTCTCACTCCTATCACTGTTTTTCATACACCAATCCCATCGTAAAGCGGAAATCGTTGTTCTGCCGACCCGGTACAACCAGGCTTTCATAGGCGTTGGCAACCGTCGAACGCAGACTGATCACTTTTGTGAATTGAAATTGAACACTCACGCTGGCGTTCCACCGAACGTTATATTGCCCCAAAGCGGGCTGATAATAGGCTGTATGGGTTACTTTAAAACGGTCGTTATCAAACGAATACTCACCAAACAGCCGGGTTGAATTTCGGAAGATGTTTATGTCAGCCAGCTCGATAAAATCCGTATACTCCTGCATAAGCACATCGGTAATCGAAATATATGCCCGCTTTCGGTTCAGAAGTTTATAACCCATCCCGGCGGCCACTGTCCAACGGTGGTTGATTTGCCTCAAATTGCTTCGTTCGTAGGATCCAAAGGCAAGATAATATAGCCGCTTTTCATGCCGAAACGTTGTACGAAAATCGCCAAACCATTCTCGTTCTGCCAGGATGCCGCTTTGCTGACCATATACAAATGAGGGGTTGCTCGACAGCTTGAAGTAATTACTAAGCTGATAATCGAAGGAGCCGGTCAGTTGAAGTAAAGTCCGATTGACGTTACCTGCGGTAATGGTACCATCGGCAGTCAGTCGATACCGGAAGATCGGATCGGGCGGCTTTACTACGGTATCCTGGTGTACTGTGGCTGCGTTGGTTGTCGTTGAGTCAGTACTGGTAGCGTTCGTTTTGGTTGAATCAGCGGTAGGCATTGAAGGTCGTAATGGGTCAGGTTGTTCAACGATCTGACCTATTGCGGGCGAACAGACGCACAGAAAACCGATAAAAAAGAGCCATAACGGGGTGTATTTCACAGAAAGAGGTATTGGTGAGGTCGCAACTTAGAAAAAAAGAGCTTATTTGGCAGGTGTCAAACGACTCAATTTATCCTATAGCCCAATTAACTGACCGTACCATGACCCGCTGGGGGATTTTAGGGCCGGGCCGTATTGCCCACAAATTTGCACAGGATTTACTTACAGTGCCTGATGCCCAACTCTATGCCGTTGCCTCCTCCGACCGGCAACGGGCGGCTGAATTTGCTGAAGCTTATTCTATCCCACATGCTTTTGGCTCATACGAAGAGCTGCTAACACTGCCAGATCTAGACGTAGTTTATGTGGCCACGCCCCATGTCAAACATCATGAAAATGTAATGATGCTGCTGAATGGGGGTATAGCTGTATTGGGCGAGAAACCTTTCGCAATGAATGGCGAACAGGTTGGGGGAATGGTTGAAGCGGCCCGTTCGAAAGGTGTATTTCTGATGGAAGCGCTTTGGAGCCGCTTTATGCCTGGTATTGTGTTTGCATTGGATCTGGTTAAATCGGGGGCCATAGGGAAAGTCGTTTCGGTAAAAGCTGATTTTGGCTTTAAAGCTCCATTTTTACCCGAAAAACGCTTGTTCAATAAAGCGCTTGGTGGCGGTTCTCTGCTCGATATCGGTATTTACCCCTTGTTTTTGTCATATCTAATTTTAGGGAAGCCAACTACTGTTAAGGCATCGGCAACGTTCAGTTCCACAGGTGTTGACGAACAATGTGGTATGGTGCTGACCTATGCCGACGGACAGGTGGCTTTACTGGATAGCTGCCTGCTGGCGGCTACGGATTGTCTGGGGATCATCCAAGGTGAAACGGGACAGATTCGGATTCACAGTCGATTCCATGAAACAAAAGGCATTACCCTGAATCGGGAAGATGGCACATCAGAAACATTCGCTTTCGAGCGGGATACTCACGGGTACGATTATGAAGCCAAACACGTGATGAGCTGCCTGGCTGAAGGGAAAAAGGAAAGCCCACTCTGGTCGCTCGACGATAGCCTAAACCTCATGCAACTACTGGATGCGGTTCGAGCCGAAGCAGGAATTGTCTATTAAAGAATACAGTAAAATGGATAATGAACACTGAATGATGAAGAACGACTGGTAGAACGTACTTACCTTTGTCCTGTATTCATCGTTCATTATCCATTATTCATTGTTGAATGGACCGCTATGCACAGCGCGGGGTATCCGCCAGTAAAGAAGACGTTCATAACGCGATTGCCCAGCTCGATAAGGGCCTTTTCCCAAAAGCGTTTTGTAAAATCGTACCCGACACACTTGCGGGTGATCCGGCCTTTTGTACCATTATGCATGCGGATGGGGCGGGCACAAAATCGTCACTGGCTTATCTGTACTGGCGTGAAACGGGCGATCTGAATGTCTGGAAAGGCATTGCTCAGGATGCCGTGGTGATGAATACCGACGACCTTATTTGTGTAGGTGCTACTGGTCCCATGCTCCTTTCTTCGACCATTGGGCGGAATAAAAACCTGATACCGGGTGAAGTCATCGCCGAAATCATAAACGGTACCGAAGAAGTGCTTCAGATGCTACGTGAGCATGGTATCGAGATTTACAGTACGGGGGGCGAAACGGCCGATGTGGGTGATCTGGTTCGTACGGTTATTGTGGACAGTACGGTTATTGCCCGCATGCGACGCGATCAGGTCATCAGCAACGACCGCATTCAGGCGGGCGATGTCATTGTTGGACTAGCTTCGTTTGGGCAGGCAACCTACGAAACGAGTTATAATGGAGGCATGGGCAGTAATGGCCTGACTTCCGCCCGACATGATGTGTTGGCCCATTACCTGGCCGATAAATATGCTGAGAGTTTCGATCCGGCCGTTGATCGCAACCTGATTTATAGCGGCTCCAAAAAACTGACGGACACTATTGACATCGCTACTACTGATTCGCAGATAGTACACCCCACCGTTGGGCAACTAATTCTTTCGCCCACCCGTACCTATGCCCCCGTAGCCAAAGTCCTGCTGGATGAGCTTCGGCAGCAGATTCACGGTATGGTTCACTGTTCGGGAGGAGCCCAGACGAAGGTGCTTCACTTTGTCGATAACCTGCATATCATCAAGGACAATCTATTTCCTATTCCTCCTTTGTTTCAATTGATCCAAAGCGAAAGTGGAACAGCCTGGCAGGAAATGTATAAGGTGTTCAACATGGGGCATCGGCTGGAGGTTTATTTGCCGGAAGAATACGCCCAGCGTGTCATTGAGATTGCGCAATCGTTTGGTATTGATGCGCAGCTAATCGGGCATGTAGAATCCTACGAAGGCAAGCGAGTGACCATTAAGAGCGAAGTCGGTGAATTTGTGTACTAAGTGACTTATTCCTGTTTTGCGGTCAAATAGGCGAATTCGCTAAATAGTCCGCATACATGGGAAAACAATATACGGTTGCTGTGTTGCTGGGGTTGCTTATTGGGCAAATGGCAATGGCTCAAACGGCCCCGTTTACAGGTGCATGGAGTTTTGAAGGAAATGATAACGGAAGCTCGTCAAATCCATTGATAGCTGTTTCGTCAGTCAGCTATACGGGCGTCAATAAGATAGCGATTAATCCCTACACCAGCGGCTATGTGAACTTGGGTGTCAACATACAGAACTGGTCCACATCATTATGTAATCAAACCGAGTATGTTCAATTTTCGGTGCAGCCTCAGGGAACCGCTCACGTCACTCTAGCATCCCTTTCATTTGCCTTTTCTCGCTCTGCTCAGGGTCCTCAACAGATCTATGTTCGATCAAGTGCCGATGGGTTTGCTAGTGATATTTACACCAATACAACCTCTACGTCTTATCAAACGGCTTCAATTACGCTCAATGGTGCGAACTTTATCAATCAATCGTCGGCTATTACCTTTCGCATTTATGCTTGTCAGCCAGCTGCTGGTGGAGGTACACTCAAGTTGGATGAAATTCAGATAAATGGTTCATCGTTGCCCGTTACGCTACTTTCATTCACGGCCAAGTCCGATGGCGACCGGGTTCAACTGGCCTGGGCAACTACCTCTGAGTATAATGCCGATACGTTTGTTGTGGAACGAAGCAGCGATTTGGGTGAGTATAAACTAATTGGGCAAGTAGCGGCCAAAGGGACTACGAGCGAGCGACAGAGTTACAGCCTGATTGATAGCGATCCACTCCCCGGAATCAACTACTATCGGTTAAAGCAAGTTGATTTCGACGGGACGATTCATGTCTATAAGCCAATATCAGCCATTATTCAGGTGAGTGAACCCGTTATTTCGGTGTTCCCTAATCCTGCTAATCCCGACCGTATTCATCTGCGCTTGTGGAACGCCGACGGAGCTACCGTACGCCTGGTGACTCGTACTGGACAAGCTATTGCCGGTCGATTGGAATACCAATCTGGTGAGGCCGATTTTATTGTCGAGCGGCCGCTATCAGCAGGGTTGTACTGGCTCGACATACAGACGAATAGTCAACGGAAAGTGATTCAGGTGATGGTGCGCTAGCGATAAGCAACTCCCCGAAAGTTTTGAATTTTCGGGGAGTTGACGATTATACTAACTCAGGCTCGGCTTCAACTGCTTTAACCTCAACTCGTGGCGGTAGCAATTTGTACAATACAGGCGTTACTACACGAGAAAGTAAGGTGCTGGAAATGAGCCCGCCGATAAGTACCCAGGCTAGTGGCGAATACAGCGGATTTCCTTCGATAGCGAGTGGTATTAAGCCGCCAATGGCAGTCAGTGAGGTTAAGACAATCGGCACAAATCGAATTTCGCCTGCTTCCTGAATCGCATCTATGAGCGACATGCCTTCTTCGCGTAGATGGTTGGTGAAATCGACCAGCAGAATCGAGTTTTTGACTTCGATACCGATTAAGGCGATCAGGCCGATAACCGCTACAAACGAGAACGGATTGCCGGTAAAATACAGCGCCAGCACCGCTCCAATAACGCCTAATGGAATCACCGACAAGACAATCAGTGTACTCTTGAAGGTGCCGAACTCTAATACCAGTACGGCAATAAATCCGAAGATAGTTATCAGGATAATTGTGCCTAACCCACCGAACGATTTCTCCCGGCTTTCGAGTTCGCCTGCCGCTTTGTAGGTAAAGCCACTGGGAAACTTCATCTTGTCCAGTTTTGCCAGCACATCGTTGAAGACATTATCGACCAGATAGCCCGTTTTTACAAAACCCGTAATGGTTACGTAGCGGTCTTTGTCGTAGTGACGAATCTGGTTCATGCTACTCTCAAACTCCAGATCGGCAATTTGGCGAAGGGGTACGGCTGATCCCGTTAGTGTGTTGACGTACAGATCGCTCAAAACGCGTTGATCGGCCACTTTGCCTTTGGGGAGCGTCACATTAATAGTATAATCGTCGCCGTTGGGTTCCTTAAATGTACCTACATTCAGACCAGCAATGGACAGCCGGATCGTACGGTTAACATCGGCAATCGAAATCCCTAATAAACCGGCTTTTTCTTTGTTGATACGTACGCGTAAATCCGTTTTCTGATTGGAAAGAGGGTTATTGACGTAAATCAGGCCGGGGGTTTGTTTGAAAGCCGCTTCTACGCGTGATACCATTACTTTTAGCGTATCGAGGTTTTCTCCAAATACACGGACAGCAACGGGCGCTTCCTGGTCGGGGCCTTGCTCGAAATCCTTTACTTCAATCTTGGCATTGGGGTAATATTTAAACCGCTCACGTAGCTTATCGATCAATACACGCTTTTCGGCTGGCTCAAGATCGACCAGCTGAACATAAAACTGAGCGTAATTAGGCGATTCATTACGCTGAATAACGTTATAATAAATCCGGGGCTGACCACGGCCTACATTCGTTGTGATATACTTGACCTCTGGTTCGCGTTTCAATTCACCTTCTACGTAGCGAGCGACCCGGTCGGTTTCTGACAGGCTAGTGCCATCGGACGTTTCAATATTGATCAGAAACTGAGGCTTTTCCGAAGCGGGAAACAGGGCAAATCCAACCATCTTGAACATGGATAAGGCCCCGGTAAATAACACACCCGCAACCAGCAACGTAACGACCGGATGGCGTAAACCCCAGTGCAACAAACGACTATACGACCCGCTGATGAGTTTTTTCAGTGCCCGCATAAAGATGTTACCTTCGGGGTTATGTTCTTCTTTCAAAATCCGGCTCGATAGAAAGGGAACAATAGTCAGCGAAACAAACAGCGATGCCAGAATGGTAGTGACAACGGCCATCGGCAGCGAACGAATGAAATCGCCGGAGGCTTCGGGCAGGAAAAGAAGCGGTAGAAATGCCAGAATCAGCGTTGTTGTACAGCCAATTACGGCCAGGGTAATCTGACTGGTGGCTTTAATAGCGGCTTCGCGTTTGGAATAGCCCTCACGGAGATAACGTTCAATATTTTCGACGACGACGATTGAATCATCGACCAGGATGCCCAAAGCCACAATAAGCCCAACAATGCTTAACTGGTTGATACTAAAGCCTAATAGGTCGAGGCCAGCCAGCCCAATTGCCAATGACAGTGGAATCGAAATCATGACCACTATGGCTGCCCGGAATCCCAGCGGCAATAAGGTAAGTGATACCAGTAGAATAGCCAGTCCAAAATCCTGTACGAAATGATCGAGCCGTTTGTTGACACTGACCGTCTGGTCGAAGTTTTTAACAAGTGTGATATGGGGAGGTAGCGTCTTTGCAAATCGGTCAATAACTGGGTTTAATAGTTGACCTACTTTGGCAATATTTTCCCCCGTTTTTTGTCCAGCCGTTACCAATACCGCCCGATGGCCATTGAGTCGGGTAAGGTAGGTTTCGTCTTCGTAATTAAAATCAACATCGGCAACATCGCGCAGGTAAATGATTTTCTGCCCATTGGTCGATACAATCGTATTTCTAATTTCGTCGAGCGACTGATAATCACCTGATGTTTTAACGTTGAATTTTCGCGTTCCAGCCTGAATATTTCCACCCGGAATATTTAAGTTCTCGGCCTGCAAGGCACCCAGTACGCGGTTGACGGCTATGCCGTTTTGGGCCATTTTCTCGATATTGAGCGATACCCGGACAACCGATGCCGGATAACCCCAATCTTCAGCGTTTTTGAGGCTTTTGATTTTTTCAAATTCCTTTTTCAGCTTGTCGGCATAGTCGCCCAGTTCTTTTGTAGAAGCCACTTCCGATAAAAGTGCGACCTGGACAATATTGACATCGGTGGGCGAAAATTTCTTGATGTCGATTCGGTAGATGTCGGAAGGAAGTTCGCTCTTAAGTGCATTTACTTCCCGAATTATTTCCTGGTATTTTTCGTCAGGATCAACGCCGTAATCATATTCAATCCGAAATACGGCTAAGCCATCGTCTACGTTGGTAATAACGTGACCCATATCTTCCAGCGAATTAAAACGTGCTTCGCCTGGGTCCACGACTAGTTTCTCCATATCGAGGGCGTCGGTACCTGGATAAATGACCGCTACAATGTAGGTGGGGGCCGTAAATTCAGGGTCTTCGCCCCGAGGCATGTTCAGTAGTGAGTTAATGCCGAGTGCAGCTACGCCTAGAAACAGCACTAGCATAAACTGCCAGTTTTTGACGGAAAATTGAGACAGCATAATGTATAATGATTAATGGAAAATGAATAATGGTCTTGCAGATTGAAAGCTAATTCGTGAGGATATCGATATAGCTCATGGTTATACCGTCTGCACTAGCCATTACAAATTCTCTTTAGTTGTTTTTAAAATTGAGATCAGCAAACGCATTAATTCATTATTATCTGCATTCAAAGATGAAAACATGGCTTCGTCTATATAATCAGTAGCTTCCAATAAGCGGAGCCAGTATCTGGTTTCTTTAGCTTCCTTAAGTGAAATTCCAAGCTTTGAGGCAAATTCTTTTTTAGTATAAGCGACATCTGCTTCTTCTGCATTGGCCCCAATTGCTGTACCACTTCTTAGAATTTGCTTAGCTAGAGGAGCGATATCAATGTGTTTGCTAAGAAGCCATTTATGAAGCCTAATAATTCGAATAGCAAAAGCGAATGATTTTTCAAGAATTGCATTTGGCTTGGATTCATAAGCTACTCCCGGCTCAAAAACCCAGAATTCACTATTTTGCTCTTCCATGAAATTCAGAATTTATTATCCATTCTGCATTATTCATTTTTCATTCTTTCACCACCACATTTGATTCTTCGGTTAGGTAGGCTGAGCCAGCCGTGACCACATCCTTCACTCCGGCCAATCCATTAGTGAGTAGTACCTTATCCCCGTCCAGAAAGCCAATCTGGACGGGTGTCTTTCGGACGTGCAGCGGTCCGGCACCCCGGTTGTCATCGGCCAGCACATATACGAACCCCTCCTTTCCGTTACCTTCTACAATGGCTTCGACGGGAACAAGTGCATAGCTGCGGTTCTGGGCAGGTACAAGCGTTACTTTGCCAAATAGACCCGGAGCCAGTTTTGCACCACCCGCGTTGATGCTGATCTTAACTTCATACAACTTGTTAACTGGATCGGCAGCCTGGGCCAGTTCACTCACGGTGCCTGTAAACGTTCGATCTGGGTAGGCGTCGAGTTTGATGCTGGCTTTGTTTCCGATCCGAAGTCGTGCCCAATCTTTATCGGATACACCCACGCGCACAACCCAGTCACCGGGTCGGTTCGATGAAATCAGATAAATGGGAGCGCCTGGAGCGGTTATCTCTCCTGTATTAGCGATTTTACGGGTAACAGTTCCATCGACCGTTGAGCGGATTTGGGCATAATTCTGGTTGAACTGCGCAATGGTCAGATTTTGCTTTGCTACGCTCTGGCCAGTTGTGGCATTCTGAAGCTGCTCAAGCGTGGCGGCTGTGTCGGCATACAGGCTTTTTACCCGGCTCAGATCACGTTCTGCTTTTTCGGTAGCCAGTTGGGCTTGATTGACCTGGGCATTGATTTCAGTCAGATCGAGGGTCGCCAGTAATTGACCTTTACGGACAGTTTGTCCTTCATCCACGTACATACGATTGATAATACCGCCGATTTTGAACGATAACCGGGCTTCCTGGTCAGAAGAGACCAATCCTGAAGCAATAACAGGTTCAGCGCGGACCACAGTACTTACGGGAGAGAGTTTGATAGGAACGACTGTTTCGTCGGTTTTTTCGGCTTGTTTGTTTTCGGCTTTCGTACCACACGCCCATAGCGCAATGGCGAGTAGGATTGATAGGAGAATTTGGGAGAATTTCATATGCTTTCTTATTTACCAGGACACTTTTGCTAAGTTGTATTTGTTTACAGTTGTAATGCGCTCAGCTATGAACCAACTCATCACCATACACCCGGATATCCAGAGTGGAACACCTGTGTTTTTCAATACACGGGTTCCAGTCAAGAACTTGTTCGATTATGTGAAGGGAGGACATACAATTGCTGAGTTTATTGATGATTTCCCTTCGGTGAGGTTTGAGCAGGCTTTAGCAGTGCTGGATTTGGCCGAATCGACCGTAACACTTAACGCACCTGTCCGTGTTCAAACTTCTTCTCGACGAAAACCTGCCCAAAAAACTTAAGTACCGTTTTGGTGAAGGTTTTGATGTAAAAACCGTTCCTGAGTTGGGCTGGCAATCGCTTCAGAATAGTGAACTACTCCGAGCGATGAGCCAGGAAGAACTTGAATTCCTGATTACAGCCGATAAAAACTTGAGCTATCAACAAAACTATCGCAAGTGGAACGTAAAACTGATTGTGCTAAATACGGTTGACAATCGGTACAAAAGCGTTCTTCCATTTGTCGATAAAATCAAGGAACTTTTCAAGCAGAACACGATTCAAGACTATAACTGGATCGACTAGTAAGTAGACTTGGTCAACCCGAAGGTTTGGCCGAAAGTACAGCAGGGGGTAATGCGTTCATAAGCGAGGCCATTTTTAGAATTGAGTTGGTCAATTACTGACGGCTACCGCCCGGTCGAGGGCAGCGCGTTTGACAAGGACGTCCATACGAGCCAGCGAGTGTTGTAGCTGGGCCGTTTGGCGATCATTCTGGTAGCGGATGTACTCAATCAATAGCGATTGGCCGTTGCGGTATTTACTGTCGATAACCCGGAACGTCTGATCGGCATTGAGCACACCACTTTGCGTAGCTGTCAGGCTTTCAGTAGCCGCATTCAGGTCGTAATAGGCTTGTAAGACCTGCAACTGGATTTGTCGCTGCACTTCGGCGAGTTTAGTTTGTAGCGCGTCGGTCTGAATTTTAGCCTGCTGAATCTTCGAGCGTTTTTCGTAGCCCTTAAACAAATCCCATTGCAAGCCAACCTGCGCCACTAGATACGCCTGATTCTGAAAGGTGTAGCCAAATCCCTGAAAGCCCGTATTGCCACCGACATATACATTCGGAATTTTAGCATTGGCCTCATTGAGCTTTACCGCCGTTCGGGCAGCATCCAGCGATCCATTCAATTGAATCAGTTCTTGCCGACCACGGAGGGCCGTTTGTTGTAAGTCAGCCAAATTTTCCTTCGACTCAGGCAGGATTTTTGTAAGCGATGAATCGACATCGATTACCGCGTTCAACTCCCGGTTCAGCAGGAAGTTGAAATAGGCTTTGGCCGTTTCGCGATTTTTTTGCGCTACGGCTAGTTGCTGATCGACTTTACTGATTTCGTAGCGAGCTGAGGTTAACACTTCTTTTGTGGCTACATTATTGGCAATCAGTTTCTCATTCAGGCGGGCCAGTTCAGTCAGAACTTTGTTTGAGTTCTCGTAAATCCGAATAGCATCGAGCGTTTGCAGGTACTGATAGTAAGCCGTAGCGATATTATATCGAAGTTCATTCTCAACCACACGCTTACGAGCCTCCTGAGCTGAAAGCAGTTGTTTCTGAATGAGGTAGTTGTACTGAATATCCGTGTTGAAAATCGCGTAGCTGATCGTGAGCTTGGTATCGTGGAAATTATTGGGAGCCAATAACTGATTGACATTCTCAATATTGGTCGGGAATCGATCAGCGCCTATAATCTGGTTCAGCGTTTTATACGCCGGATTAAGCAGATCCCCTACCGGAAACTCCAGCCGTCGGCCACCAGCTGCCAGCGAATAAGTAGGATTGAACGCAACACGCGGATAAAAGAGAGAACGAGCCTGATGCAAAGACTCGGTGACACGGCTGATCTCCAGCGATTCCTGCCGAAGTCCCAGATTGTTAGCCACACCTTCCCGAATGTAGTTTTCCAGAATCGGTGATACGCTCGGTGGAGCAGGCTGCGCTGACATAGATAGGGGAAGCAGCAGAGTCAGATAGCGAATGTGTTTAAGTATGAGTATCATAATCGCCTATCAATTAATGAACAGTGTTTAGTATAATGTCAAAAAAATATCAAAGACCAGTTTCAAGCGTTTTGATGAACAGAAGGAAAGACTCCTCCATGAGGGGTATGACCCGATCGTCTCCAAACATACTTAACCGTCGACGCAGAAACAGGGCCACTATGCCATGTACCATACTCCAGATCATCAGACTTGCCTGCTCAGCATCGTTATGTTTAAGTAACCCCATATCGATACAGGCCTGCACCACATTTTGCAGTACTAAGAAAGCATGATGGCCATCTTCCCATACATCGTTCCGACAGTCCAGGGTGTCGATAGGAGCCGTCATAATGAACATCAAATCATACAATTCTGGATTGGCGACCGCAAATTTCAGGTACAGACGTCCCATTTCAACCAGTTTATCGAACGGGTTTTCGATCTGGGCAATCGGAGCAAACTCCTGAATAAGCTTTGTAAAAGCAGCCTGATGTAAAGCAAAGAACAGTTCGTTCTTGTCTTTATAGTAAAGGTAAATCGTGGCAGGGCTATATTCTATTTCATCGGCAATGTTGCGAATGCTTACCTTTTCGTAGCCGTTAGCCAGAAATAATTTCTGGGCAGCTTCTAAAATCAGCTTCCGCATTTCCTCCCGTTCCCGCTCCTTGCGCTCTACAATTCCCATTGCTTTGTTTTATTAACAATGCAAACTTACTGAACAGTGTTTAGCAAACAAACGATGATCAGATTTTTTTGATTTTGTTGATCAAACGGTCGATAAGTTGAACCAGAGAATCAGCGATTCCTAAGAACTACTACAGGCAATAGAAGTTACTGTTAGTCAGGTAACGTTATAATAAATTCCGTAAACACTCCGGACTCGGTCTCCACGCGTAATGCACCCCCATGACCTTTCGATACGATGTCGTAACTAAGTGATAAGCCAAGACCCGTTCCTTCGCCAGTAGGTTTAGTAGTAAAAAAAGGCTGAAAGATTTTATTCCGAACCTCATCAGGAATGCCAATGCCATTGTCTTTTATCCGAATGACCAGCTGTTCATGATCCTGAGCTGTTTGTACGGAAACGGTGGGGACGAAGCCAGCGGTAGATTTACTTTTTTCCTGAACCGCATAAAACGCATTATTAAACAGGTTGACTAGCACACGCCCAATGTCCTCTGGAACCAGTTTAATTGTTGGTAGATTGGGGGCGAAGTCAGTAACCAATTGGGCATTAAAGCCCTTGTCTTTCGCCCGGATACCATGATAGGCCAGCCGGAGGTATTCATCCACAAGACTGTTTAGGTCGGTTGGCTGTTTCTGTCCTGAGCTGGCCCGGCTGTGCTGAAGCATTCCACGAACAATGCTGGCGGCTCGTTTGCCATGATCACTGATTTTCTGAACATTTTGACTCAGATCGCTGAGTAAATCGGTTTCTAATCCCTCATCACGCTCATCGATAGGCTTTTCTCGCTCCTCGTTCAATTCCTCGACTAATTCGACCGATACTTCGGCAAAGTTGTTCACGAAGTTGAGTGGATTCTGAATTTCATGCGCAATGCCTGCCGTAAGTTCACCCAGCGAAGCCAGCTTTTCCCGCTGAACGAGTTGGTCCTGGGTAGTCTTTAATTCGTCAAGCGACCTATGGAGTTCGGCGGTTCGTTTCTGAACCTGTTCTTCGAGTAGTTCGTTCTGACGGGCCAGAATCTGTTGCTTTTCCTGCTCCTGTGCCAGCGTCCGGGCCGACAGTTGTTCAACTTCGCGCAGGTTGTCGCCCAAGGCTTTGTAGGTCCGGGTATAATCGCGCACCAGCGAAAGCGACAGCCCAACTGGAATACTGAACATAGCTACCGCGCTAAGCGCAATATCAATTGCCATCATGTATTCCATATTAAAATGGGTAGCACTTTCCAAAATACCAGCACTTACGGAGAACACGATAATCAGCAGAAAACAATATAAAGCCGTCTTAAGCGAGTTCCAGGGTAGTCTGGCGTCGGCATCCTTGCTTTTTCGGCCTTTCCAGCTAACCCGTATGTAGTCGATAATAACCAGAATGAATGGAATACCAACGAGTTCATCCTGCGGAGCCCCTACGAAAAGGCGGTACACCTGAGTAGCCGCTACCACAAAAACCACTGTGTAATAGATCCAGGTACGTCGTAAATGCAGATACTGATAAACAGCCGTGAGCAGTAAGACAAAACCCGCGTGAAGGCTTAAATCGCTGATCATATCGGTAATAGAAATATACGTAAGCGTACCGATGTAATTGTCCAGCTCAGGTGTAGCAAAAATCAACGTAAAAAAAAGCATGGTCCAGGCCAGGGTTCGGTTTATGGACTGGTTCCGATTGGCGCGATAGAACAAAAAGTGCAGGAGTGCCAGAATGGCAAAAACGCCCGTAAAACACCCATTGAGTATCGACGTCCAGTGCGCTTCGCTAACCAGTGTATTGCCAGCCTGGTCGGCGGGTAAAATATCAATTCTGATTAGGTCTACGTCAGTTGCTGGCTGAACAACCGGATCTTGCCGAATCTGGTAACGCACAGCCAGCATATGCCGGTTGGTATCGGCCAACTGAAGCGGGATGAACTGAACCAATCGCTGCGACTCTCCGGAATCGAAGCGAGGTGGTTTAAGTACTGCTAACAACCGCCCATCGAGGTAAATTTCGGAGGCACCGAATTGTTGGACGACTAGCTGAAATGCATGATTGCGGCTCTTCGGGCGAGCAGTAATGACCTGGCGAAACCATGCTTTGTTGCCCGGCCATATATCTTTACTAAGTTTAGTAGCATCAATATCAACTAAAACCTTCCACTGACGATCGTTGTATGCAGAATCAGCCCAGCGAAGATTATCGCCCGACTTAAAACGCCATTTCGATCGCTTTACGTCATCGTCACCACGCGTAATACGGATGCCTTGTCCGAAAGTTATGTTCGTGATCAGACACGCATAAATCAACCAAAGTAATCGCCGGTTCATTGGATTAGGAATGCCTATTCGTTTGTTTTGCTAAAGGTGGGCTATTTGGCCTGTCAATTGGTTAATAGGCCGCGCAATAGGATAAAGAAAAGTAAGCCAAAATCGGGAGTAAACTAATCTTTAGCGCTGATTTGTTATCTAAGTATAAAAAGCATACTCCATTGAAAACAGGTAAACAAATCGGTTTCTCGCTAGCTATACTATTCACGCTGGTCGCATCAGTGGTGGCTTATGCCCAACCGAAAGGGTATAATATTGGCGATGCCATAAGTGATTTTCGCTTAAAAAATATAGATGGCCGAACTATTTCACTGGCCGACTACCGTTCGCAAAAAGGGCTGATTGTTGTGTTTACCAGTAATCATTGCCCCTTTGCGAAAGCTTACGAAGATCGAATTATTGGTCTGGATCGAAAATTTGCTTCGCAAGGCTATCCTGTTCTGGCTATTATGCCCAATGATCCGACTGCGTATGATGAAGATTCGTTTGGCAATATGAAAGCACGTGCTCAGGAAAAAAGCTACGGATTTGCCTATGTGATCGACGAGACGCAGAACGTGGCCCACGCTTTTGGAGCCGCCCGTACTCCACAAGTGTATGTATTGAACCAGAAAAATGGCCAGTTTTTCCTGGAGTATGTAGGTACCATTGACGACAATCCGCAGGATAGTACGAGTGTGCAACGTCGATATGTCGATGAGGCTGTTAGTAGCCTGCTGGCAGGCAAGCCTGTACAATCGCCGATTACAAAGCCGATTGGCTGCGCAATTAACTGGAAGTAGACTAACCTTGTTGCAGATCGTTGTAAGCCCTTTCCTCTACCTCTCTCTGCTTGCTTTCCTCCTTTTCTGGCACATCGTTTGTCAAACTGGTTTGTGAAATCAAACTACACAAACTACTATGAAAAAGCCCGTATTGATTTTTACGCAAATCAGACATGTAGCAGGTACACTACTCCTTGTTGCCTCGTTGGCACTATTGCAAGCTTGCGGTTCCGACGGCAAAAAAGAATCCCGTACCGAAGATGCCTTGGAAAAAACAGGCGATGCGATTTCGGCTGATACTAAGGATGCTACTGAAGGAGCCAAAGAAGATTTGAAAGAAGCTGGCGACAAGGCTAAAGACAAATCGGAAGAGATAAGCGCTGATTTTAAGCGTGAACGGGATGAGGCTGTTGCCAAAATGGAAGTTCAGAAAGAAAAATTAGATGCCAAAATTGATGAATTAAAAGCGAAAGCCGACAAGCAAAGTGATAAGGCAAAGGCAGAGACTGAGCGGCAAAAAGCAAAGCTGGAAGAGGAGCGTAAAGAGCTTTCGGCAGACATCGATAATGCCAAAAATGCAACGGCTGACGCCTGGCAGGATGTAAAAAAGGGCTTTAAGCGGGCTGGACGCGATATTGGCGATGCCTTCGATAAAGCCGGAGAAAAACTCAAGAAAGATTAATCCAATAGAATAAAATTACATAAACGGTGCCAACTCACTCAAAAGTTGGCACCGTTTATGCTTTGTGGGGTGTAGAATCCGCTCCTCAGTTTTGAGGATAGTTATACAGTTACTACTTGTATTCCAGCGAGGAAAACTGTTATTTTGCGGGCTAAATTGTCTGTTAAAAGCGAAATGTCTGTCATTAATAAGATCAGAGAACGTTCAGGGTTAGCCGTCGGTATTATTGCCGTGAGTCTGATTCTGTTTATTGTGGGTGGTGATTTGCTCGGCGGTCGGAGTTTACTGTTCGGGGGAGACCAACAGAAAGTGGGTGAGATTGCTGGACAATCAATTGATTATCAGGATTTCAACGCTAAAGTAGACGAGTTACGGGCGCAGTATGAACAACAAACAGGTCGTGCTCCGGCGGACCAAGACATGACTCAGATTCGGGAACAAGCCTGGAATCAGCTTCTGTTTGACATAGCCTACCAGAAAGAATTCGACAAGCTAGGCCTGAAAGTATCATCCGAAGAACTCGTCGATATGGTGCAGGGTAACAACATCAGTCCCGCCGTTCGTCAGGCATTTACAAATCCGCAAACGGGCGTCTTCGACAAAAGCTCGATCATCAGCTACCTAAAAGGGCTAAAAAACCTACCTCCTCAGCAGCAGGCTGCCTGGGCTAGCTTTGAGAAAAACCTAAGTTCGGATCGGCTTCGGGAAAAATACGAAGGTCTGATGCGGCTGTCGGTATTTGCGACTACGGCCGAAGCACAAAAAGAATATCAGGCTCAGAACACGAAAGCCAACGTAAAATTCCTATTCGTACCCTACTACACGATTAACGATACGACCGTGAAAGTGACGGATTCGCAATTGGAAGAATACCTCAATAAGCACAAAGACGATTACCCTGGTTCGGACAGCCGTTCAATTCAGTACGTAACCTTCTCTGTCGCTCCATCGAAAGAAGACAGCGCTACACTGTATAACGAAATTAAATCGCTGGCTCGTGGCCTCGGCGCTGCCCAAAACGACTCGACGTTTGCCCAACAAAACAGTGATGTCCGGGTACCGCTTTATTTGACGGCAGGCGAGATGCCGGAACAACTACGGGCTTCGATTCCAACGTTTGCACCGGGTGGTATTTATGGTCCGTTCCGCGAAGGCAATACGTACTTTATCTATAAGTATGGCGGCTCGAAAAAAGATACCAACTTCACGGCCCGTGCCAGCCACATCCTGATTCAGACTAAAGGCCTGGCCGATTCAGCAAAAGCAGATGCACGTCGTCGGGCCGAAGGTATCCTGAAACAAATTCAGGGTGGCGCCAGCTTTGAGGCCCTGGCACAAACGAACAGCCAGGATGGTTCGGCACAGGCAGGTGGCGATCTGGGCTATTTCAAAAATAATGGCCAGATGGTAAAACCCTTCGAAGCGGCTGTATTTGGCGCCACATCGGCTGGTCTGATCCCTCGTCTGGTTGAAACCGAATTTGGTTACCACATCATCAAAGTGACCGAGCCTAAATCGAATGTATTATATCGGGTAGCGGCTATCGGCAAAACCATTGCCCCAAGCCAAACCACGCGCGACGAAGCCCTTCGGAAAGCCGATCAGTTTGCTGCCGATGTACATACCAAAGCGGAATTTGATGCGAAGGTTAAAGAAGATAAATCGCTGGTAATTGCTACTGCCGATCGGATTCCGGAAGGAGCTGCACAGATCAATGCCCTGACAGGTCAGGAAGTACGTCAGATCGTTCGCTGGGCATACAATGACAAAACCGATATTGGTGATGTATCGGAGCCGTTTGAAGTAGGTGACCAGTATGTAATTGCTGTGCTGACCAACAAAACGGATAAAGACAAAGTAACTATCGACGACTATCGGAACGAACTGACGGCTAAAGTCCGGAATGAACTAAAAGCGCAGCAGATCATCAGCAAGTTGGGTAATGCTACAGGTGAACTCGATGCCATTGCAGAGAAGTATGGTTCGGGGGCGCTGGTCGAAACCGCCGACGATGTCAATCTGGCTACTGGTTTCCTTCGCAGTGCTGGTGTCGATCCAGTTGCTCTGGGTAAAGCTTTTGGTCTGAAACCCGGCAAACGTACGAAGCCCTTTGCTGGTGAAGGCGGTGTGCTGGTCATGGAAACAACCTCGTTAACTCCTGCTCCGGCCGTTGCGGACTATACTATGTATAAGACTCAAATTCAGCAAAATAACTCGTCTCGTATTGGCTTCTACATCAACGAGGCCATTAAGGAGGCTGCTAAAGTTGAAGACCGCCGGGCCAAGTTCTATTAATAATAGACTTGATAAACGAAAAGCCACCGCTCAAACGGTGGCTTTTTTTATTGGTAATGGCTCGTCCTGAAATAAAGATTTTAGTAGTGACAGGTCGTCTACCAAGGCCAAACGCTGAATATCCACTGTGGGCTCAGACAAATTTCAGGAAGTTATTCAAGCTCACAATAGAGTTCAGTTATCAGGCAATTCAGGTTTGCACTTTTTAACTGGACAGTATGTACCGACGATAGTTACTGGGGGTATCGTGATAATAGCGCTTAAATAGCTTGTTCAAATGGCATACATCGGCAAAACCAAACTCATCGGCGATCTGAGAAATAGTCATTGCACTTAAGCTCAATCTCGTTTCAACGCGTTTGAGTTTATATCGGATAATGTATTGCTGAATCGATTCGCCTACATGCTCTTTAAAGAGTGCTCCTAAATGCCCAGGTGAGTAATTAAACACATCGGCAATTTTGTCCATCCGTAGCGAATCAGGCTCGGTTATATGCTGACAAACATAGTTGACAATACGCTGTATCAAATCCAGGGAGGTAGATGATCTTGCTGTTGTTGCTAACGACTGCTGAGCAAGCTGGCGATCTATCAAACTCAAAATGGTTTGCATTAAAGAGTCTACGATGAGATTAGATGTTATTTCACGTGCTTCCTGCTGCTCTGCCAAAACGATCTCCATTAAGGCCATTAACTTGCGGGGCGATAGCGAGTCAGTGAACAATTTTCCAAAATCGGAAGGCGTATTCTCCTGAATATGACACCAACGATATGAACTACCAGCGATTAAGCCAGCCAGATAAGACGGCGTGAATGAAAGGCTGTAAAAACGGGTTCTTTGCTGCACAATAAAACCATGGTAATCGGCAGGGCACAGCCAAAACAGATCGCCTGCCTGATAAGCAAACTGATTCCCATTTATCAGATGGTATCCACTGCCAGCCTGGACCCCTATCAGTTCATAGTGGGTATGCTCATGCACCGGAATATAACCATCGTCTAGGATAAGCTGCTGAATACGTAATGGTTCCTGTACTATGAAACGTTTCATAACGAATAGGCCTTAATCATGGTTAGTTATAGAGGTATATAGTCTATTACGAACATAGTGCCAATCTGCGCTAAAGCCACTAACACACTTATTTTCAATCACTTGACACACAATAGGCTTCTCCAAAATAATAGAGCCTCCAATATATTGGAGCACACCATTGGAGTTGCAATACCTCGTATCTTTACTGTCAATCAATTAGAATTGATATGGCTTATGTTTCTGAACCGACCCGCCTACCCACACTCCTTATTGTGGAAGATGAATTTCTAATTGCTCATGACCTAAAACGGATTCTGATAAAAGCAGGCTACCAGGTAGTAGGCATAGCTGGGTCAGTCGATGAAGCCCAGCACATTATTAGAGATCAACGGCCTGATATTGTCCTGCTCGATATTTTCCTGAAAGGCCATAAAACGGGGATCGATCTGGCGCATTGGCTTAATGATCAGTCCATTCCATTCGTTTTCTTATCCGCAAATTTGACAGATCATCTGCTGGAAGCGGCCAAAAAAACCCAGCCTTTCGGCTTTTTGACCAAGCCCTTTCGGGAGAAAGATGTCTTAACAGCATTGGAAATCGCCCGTTATCGGCACGCGCATAGTGAAGAAGCTAAACTTCGGCAGCAACAGACGATCCAGATTGCGGTAAACAATGCCATTGTTACCATTCAGGATCGGGAACAGTTATGCCTCGCCATAGCCGATCAGATTAATCGCCTTGTCCCATTCTCGTTCCTAAACCTGCGGATTGGGCTGCCCGACGAAGTGTCTTTTTATTGGCTTATGCTTGAAAAAACAGCATCCAATACATTTACACGGGTCAATCTGGCCGCCTTATTGCAGGAAGATTCAACTGAATTGCTTGAAAAATTAGACCGGGAAGCGCCCGATCAACTGGGTGAGCTAAGAGGCATATTTACAGGCGAAGCGTTTGACCAGCTTTGTGCATCCTACATCACTGCTCGATCCTGCCGGGATCATTTCGGAGTACGCTCATTGGCGCTGTTTCCAATTCAATTGAATCGAAACTCACTAACGACCATCATCCTCTCCAGTACAGAGCCAGATGGATTTACAACGAAAGACTATCAGGCTGTTGATCTTATCATCCCTCAGATTGCCCTGGCCCTGGACAACCTTCTGGCGTATGAAGAGCTGGCAGCCCGGCAACAGATCAAAGCCATTGAACTAGCGATCGTTAATGCCTTCCGAAATGGAATCGATATAGGGGCCATATTAGCCCAGGTTGCGCAGTCGATAAACGAACTCCTTCCCGCCGATCTGGTTGGTATTTACCAGCTCGGACGACAGACGACCTCTGTAAATCTTGATAGTACGGTGCAAAAGGTAAATGGTGTTTTTATGCCGACCGACGATCATCTGATAATCCCATTTCCTGCAACCACTAACACAGTTGATCAACGTGATGCCCGTTCGTGGCTGATTAAGCCAGCTCTAAATGTAGGTGTTCAGTTCACCGATACGCTACCTGACCATACACTTTACCCTAAAACGCTGGGCTTACAGTCGTCGTTAAACGTACCTATTTTCATTAAAGATCAGCTTATTGCATCACTTGTACTTGCCAGTAAAGCTGCCTTTGCGTTTACCTATAAGGACCTCCGCATTATGCAGGACATCAGCGTTCAGATGGGATTAGCCCTGGAAAACTTACTGGCTTTTGAACGAATCAAAGTGCTAAGCGAACAGCTGGAACAAGAGAAAACCTACCTGACCGAAGAGATCAAAACTCGCTACAACTTTGAGGAAATTATTGGAGTTGGGCCAGCCATGCAAGCTGTTTTTACGAGTATAGGCCAGGTAGCGCCAACCGATGCCACGGTACTGATTATGGGTGAAACCGGAACAGGTAAGGAATTGGTAGCCAGAGCTGTACATAACTTGTCAACCCGGAAGGCCCGAACCATCGTCAAAATAAATTGTGCTGCATTGCCCGCGCAACTCATTGAATCCGAATTATTTGGCCATGAGCGAGGAAGTTTTACCGGAGCTACCGAAAAGCGAATTGGGAAGTTTGAATTAGCCAACGGCGGGACGTTGTTTCTGGACGAGATTGGTGAATTACCTCTCGAATTACAGGCCAAACTACTTCGGGCTATTCAGGAAAAGGAGATCGAACGAATCGGGGGTAAAGGAACGATTCGGATCGATACTCGAATTATTGCCGCTACAAATCGAAATTTACAGCAGGAAGTAGCACAGGGCCGGTTTCGGTCCGATCTGTATTATCGATTGAACGTGTTCCCAATTGTGATACCTCCTCTGCGCGAACGGCCGGACGATATTCGGCCACTAGCGATGCACTTTCTCCGCCGGATCAGTAAAAAACTAGGCAAATCGCTATCGAGTATTGCCAATGATTCCCTGGCGCAATTGCTATCCTATAGCTGGCCGGGTAACATCCGGGAACTGGAACACGTACTGGAGCGGGCAGCCATTCTCTCATCAACCTCCACCCTGTACCTGGCCGAACCCCTACGATCGACTCCATTAACTGTTTTGCCTATAAATACGAACCCATCGACTGATGTGCAACCGATTGACGAAACCATGCGTACGGCTATTATGGCGGCACTGGCTAAGTCGGGTTACCGAATTCGTGGAATTGGGGGCGCAGCCGAATTGCTCAATTTAAAGCCTACAACGCTGGAAGCACGCATGAAGAAACTACATATTAGCTCCTCTCCAAAATCGGATTAAGCTAGAAAGTAGGGGGCGTCATAACGATCAGACAAACTTATTAACGCCCTGTACCGGGTTAAACTGCAACTCAATATGAACGCCCTGATCCTGATAAATGATTAATTCACCATCAATCTGCTGACTTAACCCGCGCATCATGGTCATACCTAAAGTGTCGCTGTGGCCAATATCTAATCCAGCTGGCAGCCCTACACCATTGTCGCTGATGGTTAATTGATAAGCGTATCCCGCTGTCTCCCGAAGTGATACAGCTATACGCCCTGGCTGCTTATTCGGAAATGCATACTTCAGGGAATTCGTGACCGCTTCATTCAGAATCAGGCCGATGGGAATAGCCAGGGCGATGTCCAGTTGAACAGAAGCCACATCCAATTGAGCCTGTACAGAAGCCTCCTGCGTAAATGAATCGATCAGGTAGTCAACGATTTCTTCCACAAACTCGGGCATGTTCACCTGTGCCAGATTTTCGGACTGATAGAGCCGCTGATGAATCAACGCCATTGCCTGCACCCGGTTTTGGCTATCCCGAATTGCCATCAGGGCTTTGGGGTCCTGTAGAAAATCGGATTGCGCATTAAGCATACTGGAAATGATTTGCAGGTTATTTTTAACCCGGTGGTGAATTTCTTTTAGCATCCACTCCTTCTCGTCCAGCAGTTTTTCTTTTTCCAGCAGGATCTGCACCAACGACTCGTTTTTGAGGTTGATCTCAACTTGTTTGGCTTCCAGCAGTTGGTTACTACGGCGTTTGAGCCGATACCGATTATAACTCAACCCGAGCAACAGGACCAGTAAAATAGCGCCTATAATGATGCTGTTTCGTTGCAGATCACTTTCCCGTATTCGGGCCTGCTGAAGTTGATTCTGCCGGGTTAGCAAAGCAATATCCTGCTCTTTTTTACGGGTATTGTACTGAATTTCCAAATTGGCAATCTGCTGACTTTTCTTTTCGTTAAAGATCGAATCGCTTAAAGACTTGTACTTTTGGAAATGATCGATGGCCGCTACGTAGTTGTGCTGGGCAGAATCGATTTTGAATAATTGTAGATGAACACTAGGCGTTCCCCGCGTCATACCAACCTGTTTTAACATACTCAAGGCTCGATTCAGGTATTCGCGGGCTTTATCATAGTTTTTAACAATGCCATAAAATGTACCGATCTTGATATAAGAAGCTATGGTCGAATTATCAGGTATCTTACCTGCGTGTATCGACGCCATTTTAATATAGTACGTTTCGGCCAGGGTGTAATTTTTGAGAGCCAAATGACACTCGGCCAGCGTCATATAGGCATAGAACCATTCTGCAGATCGATTAGCAAGCGGATACTGTCGTAGAATCTGAGAATAATAGGCTAAAGCTGCTGCTGGACTTTCATGAACAATTTGCAGACTGCACAGGCTATGCGCAATGACATGCACCATAGAGATAACATTGGCTTCGCCAAACAAGACCAACGCTTTCTTGTAGTACGGAATAGCCGTTTTCCACTGTTTCAGCTCATCATACAAGACGGCCAGATTTAAATTAAAGCTACCCAAATACAGGCTATCGTGCGTAGTTTGTGCACTTTCTATGGTCAGTAGGGCATACTTCAGCGCCTTATCGTAGTTGTTAAGCCCGTGATAAATCGAAGCCAGCAGGTCGTAGGTATAGTGGAGATATGGATAATGAATGGATCGATACAGCGCCAATACCTGAAACAACTCCTGCTCCGCCAATGCCGAATTACCTTGCAGGACGTGCATATCGGCAATGGTTTTGAGCATATAGGCCTGCTTATCAACCTGACCTAATTGCCGATACAACTGCCTGGCCTGCTCATAGCATTGTACCTTCCGAGGTAGACCTTCGCTATCACGCTCGTAAACTTGGCCCAGAAAATACCAGGTTGCAGCCTGGTCTGCCTTAGCCCCTTGCTGGGTATAATATGCCAATACACTCCGAAGCCATTGTTCGGCCCGTTTCCGATCGCCCTGAATCGCTTCAATTCGCCCCAGAACGCAGGTGCTTTGCATTTGACCAACCCTAAAATGCAACTGCTGACTTAGTTTCTCGGCCTGTTTTCCGTAGGCATACGCATTTCCTAAATCGCTGTCAAACTCTTCGTGCCGGGTGATCAGATCGCTACTCAGCACCAGTAGTAGCTTAATCCGATTCGTATCCTGCCGACTTGCCGATAATAACGCGTTCAGACTATCAATCGATTTTTGAGGCAGTAAGGGAAACAGGGGTTCGGCCCAAGTAATAGAGGTTGTGACAAACAGGGCAAAAAAGAAGAGGAGGCAACGCTTCATAGCCAATCAACAGATAAACCGGCTTTAGCCAGTTTCTTCTTCTAAAGATAAGGCTATCGAAACGGTATTGATACAATAAAGGGAACAGGAGACCATGTATAGCCTACCTGTTCCCTTTTCAGAAAATCACGTTAGAACGTTACTTGAGGTGAGCCCGTAACATCCAGGCAATTTTCTCATGCTTTTCCATCAGCCCCGTTATATAGTCGCTGGTTCCGGCATCCTTATGAGCCTCCTGAAAATCAGCGATATTCCCGCGGAGAAACACGATGATGCTTTCATGATCGCTCAGTAATTTTTCAATCCAGCTCCGGCTTGTATTGCCTTCAGCCTCCTGCTCGGTCAGATGCGTTAACTGCAGAAAGTTTTTCAACGTAGCGGGCGCATAATGATCCAACTGACGAATCCGCTCGGCTACGTCGTCAACAATCTCGGCCGACTGCTTGTACAGCTCTTCGAAGTACAGATGCACCGAATGAAAGTCCATGCCTTCCAGATTCCAGTGGGCATTGAGTGTTTTAGTGTAGAGTACAAATTCGTCGGCCAGCAATTTGCTCAACTGATGGGCCACAACCTCTCGGTTTTGGGCGCTAATGCCAATGATGGTTTCCATAAGGTTAAAAATGAACAGAGGGGAGTTTATAAAATACGCTTTACTTTAGCTAATACGTTCGGCCAGGTATGCGGCTACTTCGGCCAGTCGATTCGAAAAGCCCCATTCATTGTCGTACCAGGCTGCTACCGATAGTAAATTACCTTCTTTGGCAGTGAGCGGCAGATCAATGATCGATGAGTGCGGATCAGCAACAATTCGCGACGAAGCCCACTGATCTTCCAGTACATCCAGCACACCGTGTAAAGGCCCTTCGGCAGCAGCTTTGCGGAATGCATCATTCACTTCCTGTACCGAACAGTCTTTTTCGGTAATCAGATTTAATTCAGCGATACTGCCGGTCCGGGTAGGTACTCGATAGGCTTTACCCGTGATTTTAAGGTCTTTCCAGATAAACTGTAAGGCCCGTGCTGCTCCCGACGAAGAGGGAATAATATTTTCGGCGGCCGCCCACGAATCGCGCCGGTCTTTCATCGGCTGATCGGTCAACGACTGCGTGTTCGTGTAGGAATGTACCGTCGAAAAAAGACCGTACTGAATCCCGAAGTTTTCGGAAATCACTTTGACAACCGCTGCCAGTGCATTGGTCGTGCAGCTTCCCATGCTGATCAGTTTATGCTGTTCAGGATCGAACGTTTCCAGATTGATCCCTTTCAATAAAACGGCATCGCAATCGGCCAGGGTTTTACTTGGCGCACTGATAAGTACATACTTTGCCCCCCGGTCAATATGCACCTGAGCACCAGCCCGTGTTGTAGCTCTGCCCGTACAATCCACCACCAGATCAACGCCAAGGGCTTTCCAGTCGGGCACCTCTTTAGCCGAATTGATATACGGAATGGTTTGGTCGCCAATGGATAGGCTTCCCTCCTTTCCTGATACGGGCTCATGCCAGCGACCATAGTTGGTATCGACCGCAAACAAGGCTGCCAGCGTTGGCTCGTCGCGAATGTCGGCGATAGCGGTCGGAACAAACAATTTTTTCTGAAGCCCGATGCGTAGAAACTGCCGCCCAATGCGGCCAAATCCGTACAAACCAATGGTTGTCATAAGAATTGATTGAGTGAAATGACTGATTATGAACCTATATAAGCTTTAATTCGACTTTGCCCCTCGAGAGGAAAATCAAGCTAATTATAGGTTGATAACGGAAAGTGCAACTAAGTTGGTTCTTAGAATCGGTACCGTACGCAGATCTTACAACGACTTCAGTACAGGGAGCGTCTTTTCAATTTTCGCTCTCGATCCTTCATACTGTTTGGGTAGTTTCAGGTTATTTCCCAGCTCATCCAGTGGTTCATCGACCGTAAAGCCTGGGTTATCGGTAGCGATCTCGAAGAGTACGCCACCTGGCTCGCGGAAATACAGCGAGAAAAAATAATCGCGGTCGATCTTCGGGGTTATCTGCAAGCCACTTTCCAGAATTTTCTCCCGAAACTCCATCTGAATGGCATCATTCGCCACCCGAAACGCTACATGATGATTGGTTCCGGCGGCATTCCGGCCTGCGCGTCCTTCAGGTTCTTCCAGCAAATCGACAATCGAGGCCTCTGGTACGGCATCCGTCTGGAAACGATAACGGTTTCCGTCCTGTGCTACCAACCGATACCCAAAAATATCGGTCAGTACCCTGGCCGTTGCCTCTATTTTCTGTAAGGTCAGTGTAACGCTGTGAAAACCACGCAGTGCCATATCCGATTTGATAGCTTCCGTTTCCCAACCCATTCGGTGGTCGAACTGCTTCGGTACGATCAGAGCAATGGACAATCCATCAGGGTCAGTAAAAGAGAGGTATTGTTCGCCAAACCGTTCAGCCAGTTCACCCGCTCCAACACCCAGCTCGTTAAACCGGCCCAGCCAGTTATCCAGGCTATCGGCCGGTACCGAATACCCGATTTCGGTTGCCATGCCAATACCGTTCCGCCCCGGTCCAATGCCTTCCCACGGAAAAAAAGTCAGAATGGTTCCAGGCGATCCACCTTCATCACCGTAATAAAAATGGTAGGTACTGGGATCATCGAAATTGACCGTTTTTTTGACCAGCCGAAGACCGAGTACATGCGTATAAAAATCATAATTACGCTGAGCGTTGTTGGCAATGGCCGTAATGTGATGCAGGCCCAGAATAGATTCGTTCATGGTAAAGAGGTTAGACGTTCAGGAAGTGGATAGAAAACCACCCTGGTAAAACTATACATCGGCAGGCCCTGATTGCGTACACAACCAAACCCTGCCGATGTTCCAGTCGATTAGGAATTGATGAAAGCCAGAATATCGGCGTTGATCGTAGCTGCTTCGGTGGTTGGCATACCGTGTGGGAAACCTGGATACGTAATCAGCTTACCGTTTTTCAGCAGTTTGGCGGCTTTTAACGCTGTGATCTGATACGGCACAATCTGGTCGTCTTCGCCATGAAGTACCAACACAGGCACATCTACACTTTTCAGGTCTTCGGTAAAATCACTTTCCGAAAAGGCCTTCACGCATTCGTAATGGGCCAGAATACTACCCATCATGCCCTGCCGCCACCAGTTGTCGCGAATGCCCTGTTTTTCAACGGCTCCTTCGCGATTATAGCCATAGAATGGAATCGAGAAATCCCGGAAATACTGCTGACGTTGGGTTGCCGTCAACTGCCGGATTTCATCAAAAATGCTTATAGGAACGCCATCCGGGTTGTTCTCGTTCTGAACCATGATCGGCGTCACGGCACTTACCAGAACGGCTTTGGCTACCCGGCCCTTCCCATATTTGTTTACGTAGTGGATCACCTCGCCACCACCCGTCGAATGCCCGATGTGGATAGCATCTTTCAAATCCAGCGCTTCGACCAATTGAGCGACATCCGAAGCGTAGGTTGCCATTTCGTGCCCACCCGACGTTTGACTAGAGCGGCCGTGCCCCCGGCGGTCATGCGCGATAACCCGAAACCCATGTTGTAAGAAAAACATCATCTGGGCATCCCAATCATCGCTCGATAAGGGCCATCCATGATGAAAAACAATCGGCTGACCGGTGCCCCAATCCTTATAGAATAGATCTGTACCGTCTTTTAATGTTAAAAAGCTCATGTTGTTATTGGTTAAAATTGACAACACAAACCTACTTCACCAGCACGGGTCGGTCGCGGTAAGAATCGAAGGTTGTACGGTAATTTGACAGGTTTCTTCGCGAATGTCGTTTAGGTAAGCCTGGCTCTATCACTGCCTCACGCTTTTAAGCGCTCGACTAACTCCCGACGATAAGTCAGTCCTACGGGCAGGGCCGTCTCGCCGATAAATACCTCGTTGCCACTCATCCGGTGTATTTTAGCTAGCGGAACCAGATAGGATTTATGAACCCGGATAAATTGATCGGAGGGTAATCGACGCTCCACTTCGGTCATGGTCATGGACGTTACGTAAACCTGTTGGGCCGTAAAAAGCTTGACGTAGTTTCCCCAGCTCTGAATATACTCCAGGCTACTATACGCAATACGAACCCAGTCGGCATCTACTTTTACCATCAACGATTGTTCGGGAACAGCCTGGAGTTGAACCGATTGTTTTTCTCCCTCTACTGTTATGACCTTGTCAATTGCTTTCAGAAATCGGGGAAATTCGATGGGTTTCAACAAGTAATCAACCACACCATAGTCGTAGCTCTCCAGCGCAAACTCCGAATAGGCGGTTGTAAGGATGACTCGGGGCGGATTGGCTAAGGTTTGCAGGAGTTGTAAGCCGTTTATTTGCGGCATGTTAATATCCAGAAACAACAAATCGACCGGATGGCGGTGCAAAAAATTAATCGCTTCCAGAGCATCGTAACAATTACCCACCAGCGTCAACTGATCGACTTGCCCGATGTAGTGCTGCAATACATAGTGTGCAGCCTGTTCGTCATCAATAAGTAAACACCGCAACGGGTTGGGCATCGGCTCGGGTGGCTAGCTGGATTTCTAACAGGGTAATATATCGGTCGGACTCCTGAGTTAAGGCCAACTGGTATTTTTCGGGATACAGCATATCGAGTCGTTGGCGGGTATTCTGTAAACCCAGGCCGGTAGATGTACCGTTTAGCTTGTGGCATGACAGCGAGTTTTCAATAGATAGCCGTAGCCGGTTATTCCGCAATTGCAGAGCAACATGAACAAAACACCCTTTAATATCGCCCGTACCGTGTTTAAACGCATTTTCGACCAGCGGCATCAACAGGAGTGGTGCCAACTGGAAGGTTTGCAGTTCATAGTTGTCAGTGGGGTACTCATAGCTAATCTGGCAACGTTTCCCCAGCCGCTCCTGCTCCAGCGTAACGTAGCTGGTAATGAACTCGATCTCCTGCTGCAGCGATACCCACGACCGGCGGCTGCTCTCGACCTGATACCGCATCAGCTTCGATAACTGCATTAGCAAATCCGGCATTCGTCCGGGTTCGTGCAGACTGATTCCGTAGAGGTTATTAAGCGTATTAAAAAAGAAATGCGGATTAAGCTGGGCGTGCAAAAATCGAATTTGTTCGTCCTGATGTAGCAACTGGTCGGTATGGCGCTGCTGTTGCTGCTGATAAAATCGCTGAATCAGAAATACACCAACAAGCACCATCAGGCTGACCAGGTAGGTAGCAAGCAGAAAAAGTCCCGTTTCGCGCCATTCCTCAATGGGGCAAGACTCTGGGTAAAGCCAGTGATTTACGCCGTATACCAGAAAACTCCCTACCACCAGTGCCGGAACCGTCCACAAAATGTATTGCCTGATCTGTTGCTTAAACAACAGGGGGAACAAGACAAAGCGGTGAAACTGAGCCTGTCCATACAGCGTCAGGAAAAAGAGCAGTGCCCGCCCCAGGTCGTTCCAGGAAGTGAGCCGGTTCCAGGAATTCAGCGACATCAGAATAAACAGAAACACAAAGGCCAGTACTTCCCGCAGCCAGACTTTTTGCTTTCCGTTCTTATTAAACCAACCCATCCTTCTTCGCGATTTTTAAACAAAACAACCGAATGTTGGCCGACATTCCAATTGAAAATGACCAATCGAATACGTCATCCAAAAGCACACGTTTGTCATTTTTAGTAGGATGATGCCAGAGGCAGAATCGTACTTTGTGCCCAGATGACCAGCAATAGGCTATCTGTGTAGTATTGATGAACACTCTACGATTCTATTTTATCCTTTCTTTTCTGTCGATAATAATTCAGGGAAAAAGTCAGCAGTTGCCACCCAATCCAGCAAGTCCGACCACCAAAGGGCAGCTATCAGGCATGTTGACCGACTCCACCACCCGTCAGCCAGTGCCCTTTGCAACCGTAGCGCTCCTGACAGCAACTGGAACGATTATAACGGGTCAAACCACTACCGAAACAGGCCATTTCACGTTTACCGGGCTGGCAATCGGGACCTACGCTGTCCAGATCTCTTACGTCGGCTACCAACCCCGAACTCTAATAGGGATTACAATTTTGGCCAGCCAACCTACGCGGGACTTAGGGACCATCCTGCTGCGATCCGAAAGCCGCCAACTAAACGAGGTTCGGGTAACGACGCAGAAAGCCTTGATTGAAGAAAAATCTGACCGGCTCGTCTATAACGCAGGCAGCGACATTACCAACAAAGGCGGTACAGCCGTCGATGTGTTACGCAAGGCACCCATGCTTACCGTCGATGTATCCGGAAACGTTCAGATTCGGGGAAGTTCCAGTATCAAGGTGTTACTGAATGGCCGGCCATCGGGCTTGCTGGCCCGCAATCTGAGTGAAGCGCTGAAGATGATTCCGGCCAATACGATTCAGTCGGTTGAAGTGATTACCAGTCCGGCGGCCCGCTACGATGCCGAAGGCGCTGGCGGAGTCATTAACATCATCACCAAAAAACAGTTGAAAGGCTCCAACGGTAGTCTGGACGTAACGGCGGGCAATTATATTCAGTCGCTGGGTGGCAGCTATGGGTTTAAACGGGAAAAATTTGGCCTGACGTTTTCGGGTAATACTAATGCCGAACGCGAAAAGAGTATTATTGAAACAACCCGTACGTCACTGGTAAACGGCCAACCAGCCGGAGAGTTATTTCAGCGAATTAGCGCCAACAACATCCACCCAGGCTGGTTTGGCGATCTGGGCATGGAGTATGCCTTCGATACACTGAACCGGGTTAATCTGTCGGTTAGTAGCTGGGGGGGCGCCTGGCCCACGTCCAACACTGGCTATTATCGGTTTCGGAACACCGAAAATCAGATTAGCCAGGAATACAAACAGGTAGTCGATCAACAGAATCCCTTTGGCAATATTGAATGGAACCTGGGCTATACCCGCACCTTTCACAAACCGAAGCAGGAACTCAGTGTGCTGGGCCAGTATAGCTACACCTTCGATAATTCCCGCTACGCCAGCGATCAGTTTAGCCTGACCGATCAGCCTCTGTATCGGGAGACGAGCACCAACCGCAGTCATAACCCTCAGTGGACTTGGCAGATCGATTATGTTCATCCGTTTTCGCGCAATGGGCAGCAGGTGTTTGAGGTAGGAGCTAAAATGGTCCGTCGGGATGTCAGCAGTACTTATGAGGTCTACACTAGCCAACCAGAAAATATAGCTCTTCTAAATCTCAGCACCGACCGATCCAATACGTTCACCTATGACCAGCAGGTGGCTGCGGGCTATGCTTCACTCAAACTAGCGAACCGAACACACTGGACGCTTCAACTGGGCACCCGGCTGGAAAACACCAGCATGAGCGGTCAGTTTGCTCATACCATTTCTCCGTTTCGGGTGCAGTTCAACAACTTCATCCCCAGTATCATTCTGTCAAAACAGCTCACCGAACAGCAATCGGTTAAAGTGACCTACACCCAACGGATTTCCCGCCCTATGATCTGGGATCTGAATCCGTATGTTAATGCCAGCGACCCAAAAAACCGGATGGCAGGTAATCCGCAGCTTCGCCCGGAACTGGCGCATCTGGCCGAAATTTCATACAGTTTAACGACCCCAAAAGGCACCTACCTCAACCTGGCACTGTACCGCCGACAAACCGATAATTCCATCGAAGATGTGCGGACCGTCGATACGGCAGGGGTATCATTGACTACCCGGCAGAATGTAGCCCGCAATGAGCGGACGGGATTAAACGTAAATGCGTCCGGGCAACTGGGTCGAAACTGGAAACTAAACGGTGGGGGTGAGTTTTATTACGCCCATTTCAGCAGTCCGGCTTTACAGGTGCAGAACTCCGGCTGGCTCTGGCAATTCACGCTGAATCTGGCTTACCAGTTACCACGCCAATTCACCGTGCAGGCCAATGGTATTTACAGTACGGGCTGGGTGCTGTTGCAGGGAAAAAATTCGGCCTGGTACGATTACAGCCTGGCGGTTCGGAAAGAATTCTGGGATAAAAAAGCTAGTCTGACGCTGGGCGTCAACAATCCATTTACTTATCCCTTCCGTCAGCAGAACGATTCGCAGTCGAGTACATTCCGGGCCCATACTGCCAATCAATATTTCACTCGTTCGGTCAAATTGACCTTTAGCTGGCAGTTTGGGCAGATCCGCACCAGCCACGATGAACCCGTCCGAAAAATAACCAACGACGATGCCCGCGCGAAATAAGCGTCGTCCTAAACAGTACAACAGTTAGTCTAACCAATTCATACAATGCAATTTACACAATCGACTTCGCCTACATCCTGGAAAGTGAACAGTGCCACGTTATGGTTACGCCTGGGCTTAGGCATCGCCATGATCCCCCACGGTTACGACAAACTGACCCACTTTGCTGACTACCAAGGCTCGTTTATGAGTTTTCTGGGCCTGAGCCATTCGGTCTCGCTGGCGCTGGCTATCGGTGCAGAGTTCTTCTGCTCTATTCTGCTGATGTTGGGATTATTGACACGCCCGGCACTGATTCCTCTGATTATTACCGCAATAGTCATTGTTTTTGTTGCACACGAAGGCGATATAGCAGGCGATGGGTCGGCGGGGTTTCTATTACTGGTTGGTTACCTAACCTGCCTATTACTTGGTCCCGGAGCATTCAGTTTAGATGCTACTATCTCTAAACAACGAACTTTATCCTGAACGATCGCCGAAGCCTTTCTACTGTAAACATAGTGGCTGTTGTAAAAACTAATTGGCTATATTCCAACTATCTTTTTAAGAATTAACTTTTCCAATGAGCACTGCTACTGACGTTTCTTATCAATACATCATTGATGAACTCAATAAAAGGTCAATCAAGCATGATATTCACAATTTTAACTCAGGTGCGAGAATAATTGATATTTGGTATAATGCCCGTTTCTACGTTATTCAAATTGACTTGGAAGCAATAGGGTTTTCGGAGGTTACAGAGGCTAATCCCGGCTTCGATAATAGCCCAGATGAGTTGTTTTATACTTCTGAGGATGTTCTAGCATATTTTAAGTATTTACTTTCCTAGGGTGCTAACAACATTGAAGGCTCCTCCGACTTTTGCAACCACCACCATAATTATGGTTCATGCTTTAGCCTTGCCTGCGCCAGTACTCCCGGCTCCAGACCCGGCGGAAAGGCCATTTACGGGTAGTCAGCGCAATGGGCAGGTAAGCATGAGCCTGTTTCGTTGTCTGCTGATAATAGGAATCATCATCGGTCAGTACCAACGACTCGTACATATCATCGGCCTTAACGGTTAAATCGGCAAAGGGTAATTCAGGACGCCAGTCTGGGTATTCTACTGCCAACCTGGTTTTTAATAAGGAGCCCGAAGGCAAGGGTTGTTCCGGCTGCGGTGTAGGCTGAAACTGCTCCTGAGCCACGTTCAATGCGTAGGCCAGGTACGCTTTAAGCAACTTAGGCCCCTCATTGGCCGTATCAGCCACGTTTAGTTGGTCGGGCCACAGGCTCGTAATCACGTAAATTCGTTCACGGGCTCGTGTAACCGCCACATTCAATCGGTTTTCTCCTCCGCGTGCATTCAGACTACCAAAATTTGTCGATACACGGCCGCGTTCGTCGGGCGCATAACCCATGGAGAAGATAATAATATCGCGCTCGTCGCCCTGTACATTCTCTATATTTTTGACAAACAGATGTGACGCGGTGTTAGAAGGTAACGCGGAGGAGTGTCCATCCGACAGTTTGTCCGCGTTACTTTCCAGCATATCCTGAATTAGCTGCTGTTGTGGGTAGTTAAAGGTGACAACGCCAATGGATCGACCCGGCATTTCGGTTTGCAATTGCTCCAGAAGTTGTACAACCGCTTCGGCCTCAACGGGATTGGTATTCTGCTGCCAGATACCTTTTACATTCCGATAGCGGATGGCAGGTTCATGCTGGTTAACCTCCTCAAAATGGGGCAATAGCGAAAGTCTGTTCTGATAAAAATGCTCGTTCGAAAAACTGATCAAATCGAGTGAGCGACTGCGGTAGTGCTCCGTTAACGATACCTGCGGCAATTGCTGCGCGGCCAGTTCGAGCAAGGACTCAACCTCCAGTGCCACGGGCGTTTCTTCTTCCTGCTCGTTTTCGTCCAGGCGAGTTCGGTACAGATCGCTGGGGCGAAGCTGCTGATTATCGCCCGTTACAACTACCTGTTTGCCCCGTACAATGGCCGGAATACCGTTTTCGGCAAAACACTGCGAAGCTTCATCAAAAATCACCAGATCGAACAAGCCTTCCTGCAACGGAAACATCGCGGATACCGACTCGGGCGAAGCCAGCCAACAAGGTACCAGCTTAAACACTTCATCGGCAAAGGATTCCATCAACTTCCGAACAGGCCAAACATTCCGCTTCTTGGTAGTCTGATGAAGCAAATCGCGGTAAGTAACCACGTTATTCAATCGATTGAACGTCAGGTTTCGATAGGTTTGCTCACGAAGTTTCACCAGCAAAATATCGCGGCTGAGCGCTTGCTTTCGCTGAATACTTTCCTGCAAAGCCTGCTCCCATTGTGCCATTTTGAGCGACGATACGCTCCGCAGCTCTGGGTATAGCCCCTCAAGGTGATCGAGCCAGGCCCGGCGTAAGCTTTTATCAAATGCCTGTGTCCAGTCTGCCGGATTTAGGGCTTGTAGGCGTTCCATAACGAGTTGCTCCGCTTCCGAAAAACCTTCCTTTAACCGATCGGCTTCGATAAGCAAATCGAAATCATGCCGAAGCGCTTGACGCAGATTGGTAGCGAATGCATCATCCTGCCAGATTCGTTCGAGTTGATTGCTGGTCAGATAGACCGATGAGGTCGTACGTTGCTGCTCTATAGTTGCTGAAAGTGTCAGAAACAGCTTAACCAGTTCCGCAAATCGCTCATGCGTTTGCCAGCCGGATTCGGGCAGTTGCCGAAGTGGCTCAATCGCCCCTAGCCGTTCTACTACATGCTGCGCCCGACGCAGAAGACGCAAACTTTCCGGAGCTTCCGACAAGGGCAAACCCGCCAGCAACGTATTGGCTTCATGACGGACAGCTTCTAACCGTATGCGTTTATCGACTTTTACAGCCAATGTCTGTAAAGACGATTCCGATACATCCAGCGAATTGGCCGAAAGTACAGTCTGTAACTGGGTTTTACCCGCATTCGTCAACTGCCACCATTGCCAACTCATCCACGACGACCGAGCCGTGATCGCTTCGGCCAGGAGCGTACGGAAAGCACGTAAATCGGGGGTTGGGATTGATAACTCCGGCCCTGGACTTTCCAGTGTTTCGTCCCAGGCCTTCGCCAGTTGTTCCAGCTTTGTTTCGTCGGTAGTCAGAGCCAGATGGCCGGGCGTTCGTCTTAACTGCTGTATAACCTCCCAAAGCTGGGTGGCATCGTCCGTATCGAGCAAGGCCAGCAGGGCGGTTAATTCCCAATCGTGGGCCAGCCAATCTGCTAGTTGACTCAGGGAGAGCGATTGACCGACTAATTGACTCGTCTGTTGATTCGCCGTCTCACGCAGTTGTACCCATCGAACAATCGCCTGATCTGCTTTCCCTAAATCGGCATTGGAAAAGGCTGCGAAGCTCACCCGCTCCTTCCACAGATGCTCAGCACCTAATCGTTGTTGGTAAGCGGCAAAATCGGCAAGCCGCCGAACATAGTTATCCACATTAGACAAGTGAAATTGTGGATAACTATCACTTAAATCCACACTAAGCGCATCCGAATCGGTAGTCAGGTAGAGTTCTTTGGCCGAAACACCGCACTCGCTGGTATCGAACAGGGCTTTTTTAAAGGTTTCCAGCTCAGCGACTGTTTCATCGATACGCCGACTTTCCACCTCGAAATCGCGTTCGAGCAACACCGCGTTCAGGCTGTTATTCTGCTGTCGATACTCATCCAGACGGTTAATCTGTTCGGCAATTTGTGCGTATAAAGCGCGTCGATCATCCTGAAAATCATGGATCAGAGCTAAAAACGGCTCCATACCTACCTGACGCAATCGTTCCTGCACCACATCAAGCGCTGCCCGTTTCTGACAAACCAGCAACACGCGCTTTCCCGAAGCGGCCGCGTCGGCCATCAGATTGGCAATGAGTTGCGACTTACCCGTACCCGGTGGCCCCTGCACAACCAGACCATGCCCCGCCTTCACCGCCCGCAAAGCCGCTTCCTGCGACGCATCCATAGGCAGGGGAGTGTGGATGGATTTTTCTTTAAGGAGCGGGGAGTACGGGGAGTAGGGAGTGAGAAGTGAGGAGTTGCTGACGCGTATAGTACCGTCGGATGGCTCCTCACTCCTCACTCCTCGCTCCTCATAACTAATTAATTCCTCATAATCGGGTACCAGAAACGAGCCTGCCTGTGGAAAAATACCCAGCACCGCTTCCGGAAAGAGCTTCAGTTCACCCGTTCGTTCGAGCTGCGTTAAATCTTTACCCGATTGTTTGTTGAAAAAATGGAGCGAATCCGTGAATAACTCCTGGTTGAAATTGATTTCGAGCGGAGTGGTTTTGAGCCACTCGTAGAGTTGCGTTCGGAAAACAAGCGGGTCGCGGTCAAACTCATCAAATGTTTTTTCAACCACTTCGTCGGGCACCTTCACCTGGTTAAACTGCCCATAAGCCAGTGCCAGGGTTGGATTCAAAAACGCCAGCTCATCGCCCCGCCGGGTAAGTTTCCAGAATTTACCCTGTTGCTCAATTTGTACTGGAAAAAACAAAAGTGGCCCATGAATGACAGTATCGTCCAGAAATTTGCCTTTTACGAACGGCCAGCCTACATACAAATCTTCGGTTCCGCGCTCTTCTTCAATAAAGCGGGCGGTTCGGGCAATCCGGCGAAGCTTCCGGCTTACTTCGTTACTCCGCTCCTGACGAGGGTCCAGTACGTCGCAGAGTGCAATGGCAGGCTTTCGGCCAATGAGATCAGCGATGGTGGAAAAGGAAGGCTTGTTAAGCAGAAAATCCGTTTCCTGTAAATCCAGAAACTGCCCAGCGGGTAAACTGGTTAGAAGCAACGAGCGGTTACGGCTACTCAGGTTGGTTAAACGTCGGCGAAACGTGCGAAGAACGGTTTGTGACGGAATATTCACTGCGATTTTGACAGGATTTGCAAGATTGTCAGGTTAATAACGCTCCGCAAGGTAAAAAATCCTATCAATCCCAAAAATCCTGTCAAACAACCCGGCTCATTGGTCGATACGCCGTTTTCGCAGGCGTCGCTGTTGCAACGGGAGGTTTAGCATTTTTCGATTTTTTCTTCCGACGGCCCCACCAGATGATAAAGCCCGAAACGGGCAGACTGGCACATACGAGACTGGCACAAAACGCCAGAATTTTTCCGGGTAAACTCAATATAGCTCCGGTATGAATATCGTAGTTCATCCGGCGGAGTTTATCCCCAAATCCGGCTTTAACATAGGGTCCGGAATAAGGGCCGCCCATATCCAGCGGTTTCAGCGTCTGTTGGTCGAAGGTGTAATAATCGAGCTTGTAATACGTGCCCGGTTCGTAATTGACGTACGCAAAAATCGACTCTGACGGTTTCTCAGGACAGGAAATATAGATTCCGGCAGTAGCAGGTTTACGAACCGATAAGCGCTGCCAGACAGCATCAAGTGGCGAGTTGGCCAGTTGGGAAGCCGTTGTATCGGACAAAGGAATTTGAAACGCTGGCAGAGCTTTTCCTCCTGTTGTCGCCCAATAAACCGACTTCGAAAACCATTGTAGGCCAAAAACCAGGCCCGTCAATGCTAGTATCAACGCGAATACAAGCGCATAAAAACCTGGCACATTATGCAGATCGTAATTGACCCGTCGCCACTGTGCTTTCCATTTAATGGTAAAGCTCTTTTGTCGATTCGTCCTGTTGAGATTTTTCGGCCACCAAAGTACCATCCCTGTAATTAATAGGATCGTAAAAACCAACGTTCCGTAGGCAACAACTGGCTGACCGATGGATTCAGGTAACCACAGATAGTAATGACCGTGTAGAATGAAGTGAAAAAAGTCCGTCTCTTCGTCCGTTATGTGAAGCAATTTTCCGGTAGAAGGATTTAGATACACCTGATAGAAATAATCAGGGGCGGCCCCGTAAAACGAGACAATCGCACTTCGGCCCACACCTCCATAGGTGACGGCTTTAGCCAGCTTCCCCTTGATTTCTTTCTCGGCGATAGCTTTCAATCGGGAAGGCGGCAACGTCGCTCGATTATTGGCTACCTCCACAAATTGATAAGGCCGTAGAACCGTCTTGATTTCCTGTTCGAAAGCCAGAATACAGCCCGTAATCGCCACAATAAACACCAGCCCCCCCGACGCTAGTCCGAGCCAAAGGTGTAGTTTTCCAACCAGTTTTTTTGCCGTCATTGTCAGGTATACCGTAATTATCAGCTCTTAATCAAGACTCTTTTAACTCCTCCCCTGAAAGCTGGGGAGGAGTTTGAGAAATAAGCTATTTAAAATTTATATCCCAGGCTCAGTCGGAAATTGCGGGGAGCCTGCGCCTGCCAATAGTAGGCATTGCTCCATGAATAGTAGGCACCCGAATAGATATAGGCATCGAACAGGTTATTCACATTCAGCGCTACATTGAAGGGGCCAGTTTGCCAGGAAATAGCCGCATCAGCCTGGAACGAATTAGGCAACGTAGGATTCTTATCCACAGCATCCGAAAACCAGCCGTAGCGGTCAAGCTGCCATTGGTATCCCAGCGAAAGGCCAAGTCCCTGCACCGCACCTTTTTGTACCCGATACGACAACCAGGCATTAGTAACGTGTTTGCTAAAACCCGGAACTGGCAGATTCACATTTTTGGCTTCGGTATCCTTCGTAATTTTCGAATCTGTGTACGCATAATTGGCAATCAGATTCAGGCCCGATACGATTTCACCCCGGATGTCGAACTCAACCCCACTCGTTTGTGTCTGTCCAAGCTGAATCGAAAAATTCGGGTTGGTCGGATCAGTTGTCAGGACGTTATTTTTTGTGATTTTGTACGCCGAAATGGTCGAGTTCCAGCGGCCACCAGCCCAGTCTTTCTTCAAGCCAATTTCGGTGTTGTTACCCGTGATAGGCTTAAACGCATTCCCTTGTCGATCGGCCCCTGCCTGCGGAACAAATGCCTGATCGTAGAGTGCGTAAACAGACGTTTGCCTGTTCAGCGAAACACTCAGTCCAACCCGTGGTGTCGCTTTGGTAACATCCGTACCCGAACCGTATTGGCTGTCTTTTGTCGATGTAATCCGACCAGCCAGCGTCAGACGAACTTTATCCTGCAAAAACCGGAGCTCGTCCTGCACATAGAGTCCGCTGTATGACTGGCTCAGCACGTTGGCTCCTGCCCGGTTGATCAGGCTTTGCGAACGATCGAACCGGGGTAGTAAATTGGTGGGCAAGTAGTAGTTAGATGTATTCGCGTTGAAGACAAAATCTTTATCGTAAAGCGGAAAACTCTGGCCCCAGTCGGCAGAATATTTTTTGCTCCCTAAATCCAGACCTGCCAGAATACGGTGTGTAACAGGTCCCGTTGTTACATCACCATTCACAAAAACCTGCGCGAACTTTCCCTGGTTAGCCGCATCCCAGATACTGACACGCCGGTAAATATTACCATTGGCCTTAGCCGAATCGGCCCACATCGAGCTACCAAGCTGTGTTGAATTAAAGTAAGCCAACTGCCCCGTCAGTTTCCAGTTTGAGCTAAGCTGATGCTCCAGAATCAGGAAAGAGCTATGATCATTTATTTTCGTCGGATCGAGGTTGGCCGAGGCCAGTGAAATATTCCGGGGATAAACACCCAATCCCGTACCCGAAAAAACATACGCTGAACCAATCACCGACATCTGCGAAAATTGATAGGTGTATTCAGCCGTGATGGATGTTTTATCGCTCAGTTTATACTTCAGAACGGGCGCAATGGTGTATCGGTTGTTGTATTCAAAATCGCGGAACGAGCCTTTCGACTGACCCATGATGTTCAGGCGATAGAGCAGATTCCCATCCTGGCTTAGTTTCCCGTCCAGATCGAGCGTAGCCCGGTACGTATCGAAGCTACCCGTTGTCATGGCAAATTCGCCCTTCGTAAAACCAGTCGGTTTCTTGGTCACAACGTTATAAAAACCGCTCGGCTCGCCATTCGCCATCATGAAACCAGCCGGACCTTTCACAAATTCGATCCGCTCCACCATCGACATATCTTCGGCAAGTGGCCCCCAGGTCGATTCCACGTTCATCCCATTGCGGAAGGGCGCTACCCGCGAACCCCGCATGTTCAAACGAGCGTAGTTATCCCAGTGCTCCATGCGCGTAACCCCACTCACGTTGCGAGAAACCCCTTCCAGCATATCGAAAATCTGCTGGTCGGCAATCAGTTGGCGATTTATTACCTGCACATTCTGAGGCAGTTCGATCAGGGGCGTCTTAATCCGAAGGCTACTCGATGGAATATCAGCTTTATAGGAGTTTTTCCCCTCAACCGTCACTTCCTGAAGGGATTCGGCCGTTTCCAGCAATGTCAGATCCGTCAGGCGGGTTGTTTCGCCTGCAACCACATTTACCGTCTGTCGAACCCGCCCATGCCCTATACGGCTGATAACGATGGTTTGCTCACCGGCTGGAACCCGCTCGAGAACAAACTCGCCCTGATCATTTGTCGTAGTACCCACCCGACTATTCGTCAGGCGTACCGTTGCATGAGCTAGTGGTTGTGCCTGCGCTGTTATGATCCGTCCGGTAATGGTTCCGACTGACTGAGCATAACTAACTGTATGTAAAAAAGCCCCCCATAGCAATAGGGTAGCTGTTAAGAAATAACGTAACGTAGAATCTTTGGCTTCCATTTTATTTAGACTAATTCTAAAACAAAAGTAAAAGCCGTTCTGTAATACGCATCCTACGACCCTAAAAATTTATGAAACTTCTTTGTTTTATTATTTTTTACATAAAAAAGCGGCCTACAGGGTCATCCTACAGGCCGCTTTTAGATTTCAGCTAAGGCGTATTATTCTTTTTTCTCAGGTATGAGCCATGATGCAAGAACGCTTATGCTTAGTATGCCGATAATAACATATAACGAGTAAACAGGCTTGAAGCCCTGCTCCTTCAGCCAGTGTTCGGCCAGCATTTTTGCCCCAATAAAAGTCAATAGAAAAGCCAGACCGATTTTAAGGAAGCGGAACTGGCTCATAATGCTCGACAAGAAGAAGAACATAGAACGCAGGCCCATGATGGCGAATACATTGGAGAAGAAAACGATATACGGGTCTTTTGTAATCGAGAAAATAGCCGGAATGGAATCGACCGCAAAGACCAGATCGGTAAACGCAATCACGATCACGATAATGAATAGCGGAGTGACAAATAACTTTTGATCCGACTTCCGGCGAATGAAAAAATTATCGGTTACATTCCGATTATACACATTCAGGTATTTGCTGACAAACCGTACAACCGGATGTTTGGCTGGTTCAATCTTTTCATCTTCTTCTTTCTGAAAGAACAGTTGAACACCCGTATACACCAGAAAGGCGCCGAACAGGTACATGATCCATTCGAACCGTTGAATCAGCGCCGACCCTACGAAGATGAAAACGAATCGTAGAATAATGGCACCCAGAATACCCCAAACCAGAATTTTCTTGTAATAGCGCTCCCGAACGCCAAACGAAGTAAAGATCAGGATGAAGACAAAGATGTTATCGGCCGATAGTGAGTACTCGACCAGATAGCCGGTGATGTACTCCAATGCCATGTTGTCCTGAAAGCGAGCTAAACTGGCAGCAAAATTGCCGGGAACAAACTCAACATGGTCGGCATAGCTATCCCGTACCTCTTTCAGACGGGCAAATGTGTCGATACCATGAACCAGGTAGCCGTAGTTTTTCAGGAAAATGTAGAAAGCAACGGATAACGCCACCCAGATCGCACTCCAGATAGCGGCTTCTTTAAACTGAACGACATGACTTTGGCGCTTCGAAAATATGCCCAGGTCCAACGCCATGATAAAAAGAACGAAAGCTGCAAAGGCAAGAAAAAATACGGTTTCGCTTGAAAACATAAGTTGAAAGTATACAGGCAATTAAGCCCCTAAAGCAGACAGGCTGCTGGATAAACAACAAATCTACACTCAATATGACTAAGGAAGCTGCTTCAATTGTCAAATTTATTGGTATCGTAATGTTCTGCTTTTAATTTTGCCCCCATGTTCAATAACAAAAAAGTAGTTGTGGTGATGCCAGCCTACCGGGCAGCACTAACACTGGAACGTACCTACCGCGAAATTCCACTTGATCTGGTCGACGATGTTATCCTGGTCGATGATGCCAGTCCTGATAATACGGTCGAAGTAGCTCGTAGCCTAGGCATCAGGCATGTGATCCGCCATGATAAAAACAAAGGCTACGGCGGTAACCAGAAGACCTGCTACGCAAAAGCAATTGAGTTAGGTGCCGATATTGTAATCATGGTACACCCTGATTATCAATACACTCCTTTGCTGATACCGGCCATGACAAGTATCATCGGGAATGACTTGTATCCAGTCGTCTTTGCTTCTCGTATATTAGGAAAAGGGGCACTGAAAGGGGGCATGCCCATGTACAAGTATATAGCGAACCGATTCCTGACGTTTACCCAAAATCTGCTGATGAACCAGAAGTTGTCGGAATACCATACGGGCTATCGGGCTTTCTCGGGTGAGGTATTACGAAGTCTGGATTTTACGCACAACTCCGACGATTTCATCTTCGACAACGAGATGATCGCGCAGATTTTCTACAAGGGTTACGAAATCGGTGAGGTAACCTGCCCAACCAAATATTTTGACGAAGCGTCTTCGATCAACTTCAAGCGTAGTTCGATCTACGGACTTGGGGTTTTACGGACATCGCTCCTTTACTGCTTCACCAAGCTGGGCATTACCCACTGGAAGATTTTAAAGTAATACATAAATGAATAATGGATAATGCAGAATGAATAATGATACCAGACTGGCAGTCATTGTTCATTCTGCATTATCCATTATTCATTTATTACAGGTGAATCGCTTCGCCGTAAGCTGCTTCGGTAGCATCTTTAATCGCTTCCGACATAGTTGGGTGTGGGTGAACGGCTTTCAGAATCTCTTCGCCAGTGGTTTCCAGCTTACGAGCGGCCACGACTTCGGCAATCATTTCGGTTACGTTGTTACCGATGAAGTGAGCGCCCAGGAATTCGCCGTATTTGGCATCAAAAATCACCTTCACAAACCCTTCGGGAGTACCGGCCGCTTTGGCTTTACCCGACGCTGAGAACGGGAATTTACCGACTTTCAGCTCATACCCGGCTTCGCGGGCCGCTTTCTCGGTATATCCTACCGAAGCAATTTCGGGGGTGCAGTACGTACAACCCGGAATATTATTGTAGTTGAGCGGCTCAACGTGCGGCAGGCCAGCAATTTTTTCCACACAAATGATGGCTTCGGCTGAAGCTACGTGCGCCAGCGCCTGTCCTTTTGTACAGTCGCCAATGGCGTAATAGCCATCTACGTTAGTCCGGTAATAATCGTCTGTTACAATTTTACCCCGATCTACCGAAATACCCGTTTCTTCGAGGCCAATGTTTTCGATGTTCGCCACTACTCCTGCCGCCGACAGAACAATATCGACGTCGAAGGTTTTCTCGCCATCGGGTGTTTTCACAAACACTTTGCAACCATTGCCGCTGGTATCGACTTTCGTTACTTCAGACTTCGTATAGATATCGATGCCAATTTTTTTGTATTGCTTGGCCAGTTCTTTCGAGATGTCTTCGTCTTCAACCGGAACCACGTTCGGCAGGAATTCAACGATGGTCACTTTCGTACCCATGCTGGCGTATACATAGGCAAACTCAACGCCGATAGCTCCTGAACCAATCACCAGCATCGAGTCGGGCCGTTTTTCCAGCGACATGGCTTTCCGGTATTCAATCACTTTTGTGCCATCGATAGGGACGCTTGGCAATTGACGAGCCCGCCCGCCAGTGGCAATAATGATGTGTTTGGCTTCATATTCGGTCACTTTCCCATCGGCAGACGTCACGTCGATTTTCTTGCCGGGTTTTACTTTTCCGTTGCCAAAGATCACATCAATTTTATTCTTTTTCATCAGGAACTGTACGCCTTTGCTCATGCTTTCGGCTACACCCCGGCTCCGCTTGATCACAGCACTAAAATCGGGTTTCGACTCACCCGAAATCGTGATGCCATAATCGGCAGAGTGCTTGATATATTCAAAAACCTGCGCCGATTTCAGCAGAGCTTTGGTAGGGATACACCCCCAGTTCAAACAAATACCACCTAAGCTTTCGCGCTCGATGACGGCGGTTTTTAATCCCAACTGCGACGCGCGAATGGCAGCTACATAGCCGCCCGGCCCGCTACCCACAACGATTACATCGTACTGTGAAGCCATTATCTATGAATGAATAATGTAGAATGATTAATGAAATGCTCTTATCAAGCAAACGCAAAGGTAGGGCGAAAAGTTGATACGGGAATTACCTTGCTGATTTAGGGCTATTCATCATTGGTAAACGGTAGGTATTGGCCCGAAACCCTGGCCCACACAGTTTTGTTCTATCTTTGTATGTTGAATGATAGCACAGTGATACACAGAGGCCCATTGAGATGGACAGACGTTTTCTGTATTCTCTTTGTTTTTACCGTGTATCTCTTTGCTATCACTACTTTTAAAACGTTTACGACAAGTTCATGACAACTGACCAGTTGACCGACTTGAGAGCCAGAGTAGAGGCTCTGAGGGGGTATCTTTGACTACGATTCCAAGAAAGAACAATTAGCTGAACTCGAACAGCAAACCTTCCAGCCCGAATTCTGGAATGATGCCGCCCGTGCCGAAGGGGTAATGAAACAGGTTCGTGGCCTGAAAGGCTGGATCACTGGTTTCGAAAACCTGAACAGCCAATTCGGTGACCTCGAAACCCTCTTCGAATTTTACGAAGCCGGTGAAGTGACTGAAGAGGAAGTCGATGAGGAAGGTAAAAAGGTAAAAGCCACGCTGGAAGACCTTGAACTCAAAAAAATGCTCGGCAACGAAGAAGATCAGCTTAGTGCTGTACTCGAAATCAATGCCGGAGCGGGTGGTACTGAAAGCCAGGACTGGGCCGACATGCTGTACCGGATGTATATGCGTTGGGCCGAAAAACACGGCTATAGCCTGAAGCAAGTCGACTACCAGGAAGGTGATACGGCAGGAATCAAGTCGGCTACCATTGAGGTCGACGGGCCGCTGGCGTATGGTTTTCTGAAATCCGAAAATGGCGTTCACCGACTCGTTCGGGTGTCGCCTTTCGATTCCAATGCGCGTCGGCATACTTCATTTGCCTCTGTTTTTGCCTACCCACTGGTCGATGATACCATCCAGATCGACGTTAACCCAGCTGATATTGACTGGGATACGTTCCGGTCGGGTGGTGCAGGTGGCCAGAACGTCAACAAGGTTGAGACGGCCGTTCGCTTGCGGCACCGACCATCGGGGCTTATTATCGAATGTCAACAGGAACGCAGCCAATTGCAGAACAAAGAAGTAGCTATGCGTCTGCTGAAATCGAAGTTGTACGAGATTGAGGTTCAGAAACGTAATGCCGCTCGTGCCGAAGTCGAAGCCGGAAAACAGAAAATAGAATGGGGCTCACAGATTCGTTCGTATGTTCTGGATGACCGGCGGGTAAAAGATCACCGTACGGGCTATCAAACATCGAATACCGACGCGGTGCTTGATGGCGATTTAGACCCGTTCATTAAGGCGTTTTTGCTAGAACAGGAAGTCTGAACCGGAAACAAGATTTTGGCGATTAAACTGACTTCTTAATTTTTTTGATTATGAAGGGGCATTGAGTTTCAGAACTTGATGCCCTTTGTTTTTTAAACCCTATTTTGCATCAATCTGTTGAGTAGGCAAATTCTTCACTACCATGAAAACGATATTGATTACGGGTGCATCGGGTGGGCTGGGCCAGGATGTAGTGGCTTATTTACACGAACAGGGTTATTCTATTTTGGCAACGGTTGGCTCAGACCGTCATCTGGATGCGTTCAAGGACTTACCGAATGTGACTACCAGCAGGCTAAATGTGGTTGATGAAAAAAGTGTAGCTGATTACGTAGCTACCCATCTGTCCGTTGATATCCAGGCAGCTATTTTGCTGGTAGGTGGTTTTGCGATGGGCAATCTTCAGGAAACAACGCCCGATCTGATTCAACAGATGGTTGACATCAATTTTTTGTCGGCTTTCAATCTAGTCAAGCCGCTAATGAGCCGATTCGAAGCACAGGGCGGAGGTCAGTTTATCTTGATCGGTGCACGCCCGGCGCTTCGGCCGACCGACGGTAAAAATGTAGTAGCCTATGCCCTCGGCAAATCCCTGATTTTTCAGTTGGCTGACCTGATTAATGCCGATGGGAAATCCAAAGGTATCACCGCATCCGTACTTGTACCAAGCACCATCGACACGCCCACTAATCGGGATGCAATGCCCGATGCTGACGCCAGCCAATGGGTTCCGGCCCACAACATTGCCGAGACAATTGGATTTCTGCTCAGCGATACGGGCCAGATGATGCGCGAAACGGTTATCAAACTCTACAACAAAGCCTGATTGCCAGAACCGGCCGGGCGAAAACTACTTTACACCAGCTATGCTAAAACTGATGTTTTTTGTCGCCCCGCTCCTATTGACCTCCCTACTACCTATCCCGGAACCTACTCAGATGAACCCATCCACTACGCTGGCTGCATATTCCTTTTTGTCGCTTGGTGATTCGTATACCATTGGCGAAAGTGTTGGTGAAGCGGATCGTTGGAGCGTTCAACTGGCTGGCCTCTTACGCAAAGAAGGAATTGATGTAGCCAACCCAACCATTATTGCTCGCACCGGATGGACAACTGCCGAACTCCAGGAGGCTATTAAAGCCAGTGGCAATCAGAAAACATACAGTCTGGTTTCACTGCTTATCGGCGTCAATAACCAATACCGAGGACAAAGCCAGGAGCGTTATCGGATCGAGTTTCGGGAGTTGCTCCAGACAGCCATCCATTTTGCGGGCGGAAAAGCCGCACATGTATTTGTACTATCGATTCCAGATTGGGGAGCCTCGCCATTTGCTGCGGGACGAGACAACGCTAAAATTGCTCAGGAGATTGATCAGTTCAATACAATTGCCAAAGAGGAATGTCAGAAAGTCCATATCTCTTTTGTCGATATTACACCTTTAACTCGCTCGGCGGCTGGCGATGCCACGCAATTTGCCTCGGATGGACTGCATTATTCGGGCAAGCAAATGAAGCAGTGGGCCGAAAAAGCATTATCTATAGCTAGAGACCTATTGAAGAAATAGAATCGTCTATCTGGAAAAACCTTTGCAGACTGGCTACAAATCACTGATTTCTGTCCGCGTTACGGCAAGCCTGGCCTTATGCTGCCACAGCCACTTTCGGGGTATTAAATTTCTTTTTGTAATACGCCACTGTTCGGCCAATGAGCATACCTCCAACAACGCTAGGGACAATCCAGCCAGCAGTATACATCCATTCGGGCGCATTAGAAGGTAGCAGGCGAGGCAAATTCGTTACTAGAGCCGCCGTAAATGTAGCAATATACGAGCCCCCCATACGAGTAAAATGCTGAAAAAACCAATGCATTTTCTCGATAGGTTTCGCCATAAACTGTAGATCCCGTCCGGCAAATACCAAGGTCAGAGTTCCGAAGAATGAGAATAAAATGGGAAAGAACGAAGCCCCTCGTGTCAGTAATAAATACCCCCCAAAACCGATCATAGCGAAGCTAACAACTAGAGTGACCCATGTGAGCCCTTTATCGAAAGAAGTAGGACCTGCCTTTTTCTGTTTCGTAGCCCGCCAGCCCGTCATACTCAGATAAAAACTGAACACAGCGATACCTGTCAGAAACAACCGCATCATTTTAAAGGGTTGTAAACCGCACAGAAGCAAGGCTGTAATGGCAACAGTTATCATGCAATAGACATAGACGAGTCCGGCACGATTGTGCAGGCGGCCTCCTTTTTTAGCAATCATCGGAATCAGACCAACCAGTAGCGCAATTGAACCTGTAGCAACGTGAACTATAAGCAGTGAGCTGAGGAGCGTTTTCATGACCGTTTTCGGTTTGTTGTTCGTTGAGACAAACCTACAAGAGCCAGGCATTTAACTAGTGAAAATAGGGGTAAACAGCATCATTAGGGATGTTTGGTAAGCCTACTACGCATCAGGGACGAATGGTGGGGTATTTTACAAGGATTTCAGTTCGGCGACCAGCGTTTCGTTATACTGGCGTGCCACCGGAATCTGGAACTGACCGCCAAGGATATGCAGCTTATAGCCCTGTGCATTACCTGTTACGCGCTCAACCCGATTTAAATTAACGACATACGACCGATGGCACCGAACAATATGGGGTTGTGCAATCTGCTTTTCCAGACGACTCAGGCTACTCCGAAGTAGAGGTTTTGCAATGTGGTTATTTTTGAGGTAAACAACGGTGCAGTAATTATCGCTCGATTCGATGTATAGCAGTTCACTGGCAGCTAGTATCAGGTTATCTTTTTCGTTTTCCGCCACCAAGGTTAGTGAATGTGCTATTTGTGGAATCACTCCCACTTCCGTCTCCTTTTGCCCTGGTTGCTCATCAGCAGATAGACTATGGATGGGCAATGTAGCAGCGGCCTGACTATATTTTTTAAGTTGCCGAATGTAATTGAGCGACACCAACCCCACGACCGGAAAAATCCCAACCGAAAACGTTATTAAAATGGCTCCAAACCAGCTCATGCCGCTATGGCCAGTAGCCCCTAACAGCGTTCCTAAATAAAACTGGTTGGCAATGGCAATGAGCAGAATGTTAGCAATAACGAAGATAATTTCCCGGCCTACGGTCCACTGTTCTTCGCTGAATGGCTTGGGAAATAACCGTCGCCAGACAATAAAATTGAAGGCTGTGACAAGAAAAGTTACCAACCCAAACCCAGCAATTTTAAGGTCCTTGTTTGGCGTATCCCAGTTGTTAATACCAAACGGCTGAAAAATCCATAAAAACAGACCGACAAACAGGCCAATGAGGGCTGCCTTTTGCAACTCCCGGCCCGGCGAGTCCTCAGATGGGTAAGGCTGATTGAGGAATCGGAACATAGTAAGGGTTAAAACAGACGCCAGCCCGCAATCTGTTCGATAAACTGGGAAAGCACAGGTGGGTACACAATAATCATAAACAACACCCCAAACAACGCCCCGTAGAAGTGTGCATCATGATTGATGGCACTCAGGCCTCTGCGCGATTCATAGTAAGAATAGGCCAGATATAAAGGGCCGAAAATGAAGCCGGGAATTCCAATCGGGATAAAAAACAGGTAGATGGGGTTTAGTGGCCTGAACAGGATACCAGCAAAAATAATGGCCGATACTCCGCCCGAAGCCCCAAGCGAGTTATAATTTGGGTTGTTGCGGTTCTTGAGCAGCGTCGGAATATCCGAAACTATAATGGCTACCAAATAAAATCCGATCAGATAAATAGGACCACTCCCACCAAACAATGCATAAAAAACCTGCTCGATAAAGCCACCAAAAAAATAGAAGCTGAGCATGTTAAAGATTAGGTGGCCCCAATCGGCATGTAAAAAACCGGAGGTGATGAGCCGATAGTATTGCCCTCGGTGCACCACCTGGTACGGATTCATAACCCAGCGGTCCATCAGGCTGTAATCTCTCCAGGCCATCATACTGATGATGACTGTAGCCACAATGATTAATAGCGTAATACTCATAAGTTATATAGATGTATAGTGTATGATACATAATGCAAACTACATCCTATATCATACGTCATACATAATTTCAGCTTTCTCTCTCGACCAGTTGTCGGGTAAATTGAATTAACACATTTTTTCGGTCCGTGTCCGCTTTCACCTGATCGAAATTAGCAAACCCACAGGCAAAATAGTCATTAATACGGGCTTCGGTCTGCTGACGGATACCCAATTGGTCGTAAATAGCGGTTATCGCTTTCACTTTTTCACGCTTATCGAATTCGGTTTTCGCAAGCCAGCCCGTCAGTTCATCCAGCAGCGGCCCTTTTGCCTGTTGTAAGGCCTCAATGAGTAGAAACGTTTTTTTATTAGCGATAATATCCCCACCTACCTGTTTACCGAACTTCGCCGGGTCGCCATATACGTCCAGCAGATCATCTTTTAACTGAAAACCAATGCCAATGTTCATACCGCCTTCATAAAGATGTTGAGTCGTCTCAGCATCAGCCCCGGCAATCAATCCCCCCAATTCAAGCGCATATCCAAGCAGGACAGACGTTTTCAGACGGATCATATCGATGTATTCGGACTCGGTTACGTCCCAGCGCGTTTCAAAATTCATATCCATCTGCTGACCTTCACACACTTCGGCGGCTGTTCGGCTAAACCGCTCCAGGGCCGGTTTAAGTCGGTCGGGCTCTACAGCGAGCAACAATTGGTAGGCATTGACAAGCATGACATCGCCCGATAGGATGGCCACATTTCCGTTCCATTTTTCATGAACGGTAGGCTGTCCCCGACGCAAGGGGGCCTGGTCCATAATGTCGTCGTGCATGAGCGTGAAGTTGTGAAATACTTCCACGCCCAGCGCAGGCCGAACGGCTTTTCGCCAGTCGTCGGTAAACAGAGAAGCAGCCATCAGAGTCAGCAGCGGGCGCATCCGCTTGCCGCCAAGGCTCATAATGTACCGAATCGGGTCGTAGAGTTCAGGCGGGTATTGCCCATATTGAAGGGTTTGTAGTTCGACTTGAAGGGCATCAACAAAAATTGCTGGACTCATTCGGGTGGGGCAGGGTCAGTTCTGCTAAGTGAGAGGCCAAAAATAAGCAAAAGCCCTCAAAACCCTAACGTCCAATCATTCGGCGGTAACTTCGCTGGTGTGGTGTAATGATCACAAATACCAACCGCCCCATGACTACAAAATAACCGTCATTTTTGCCCGTATTGCCGCGTATTTCACCAGGCAGGTTCAGCGTTGTTCCCAGTTCGGCACGTCGGTCAGCCAAAGCAGCTCCTAACGCACTCATGCCCGTTTTGTCTCGATAGAACGAACTGACATCATCCAGATAATCGCTCAGCACGTGCGTATACGTGCCTTCCAGATTGACTCGAAAACGTTCGGTCGCCATCAGGGGTATGCCCAGCCCATACCGAACAATGCCCGCCAGCCGATTATAGCCTATTCCCTCCGTTTGCAGTGGTGCTAAACTTACTGACTGGCCCTGATAAATGGCCTTGGGCGTCATATAGGTTAGTCCGCCACCTACCAGTGCGTAAGGAATAGTGGCCCGGTATGGGTCATCGATGGGCCAGAAGTCCACCTGCACCCCGCCCCAGACATCAGGATTCAAGCTTTGAAACGACAGGTTATTGTAGTAATTGCGGGTGTATTTCTGTTTGGCGTAGATATAATATAACTGAGCCTCGATCCGATAGGAAAGTCGGGTCGAGGCTCGGTACGAAGCAGCCAGATTAAACGCACCACCGAGTTGCAGATGAGCCAGATTACCAAACTGAGCCAGATCGCCTGTATAGTGGGTGATGCCTGCACCAGCATGAAGTAGCCAGGTCCCAGGTTGTTCTTTCCAGATTCTGGAGCGTTGCGCCAGCGATATGTTTATACAAAAAAGACAGGCCGTTACCCAAAGAATATATCGTAGATACGTCACAAAGGCAGGTCGTTACAATGACAACCATGTGACGAATTAAACCAACAAAGGTAACTTAAGATCGGTTTTACAACTCTCCAATATCCTCGTTCCAGAGGGTTGGTTTTTCAGCGATGAACTGCTCCATCATTTCCACACATTCCGGCAAATCGAGGTCAATGACTTCAACGCCATGCTGTTCCATGAATTCACGTGCTCCGGGAAACGTCCGCGACTCACCGACAATCACTTTCGGAATCTTAAACTGCACAATGGTTCCTGCGCACATGTAGCAGGGCATCAGCGTCGAATAAATAACGGTATCCTTGAACGAACCAACGCGCCCTGCATTGTTCAGGCAGTCCATTTCGCCATGCAGAATCGGGTTGTCTTCCTGTACCCGTTTGTTGTGCCCCGATGCGACCAGTACACCATTTTTCACGAGTGACGATCCGATCGGAATTCCGCCTTCACTTAAACTTTTTCGGGCCTGACGAATGGCCTCCTGCATAAATTCGTCCATAAGTTCTAGGTTTTCGGTTTATGATGTACAGTGGCTACCGCATGAATTAATTTGGTGTCAGTCACGGTATACCAAACTACAACAATTTCATCGTCTCGTAATCGCCAACATGCTTTAAATAGAGGAAATTAAGTAAAAGGCCGTTAACGTTCGTAATCAGTTTATGGGATTCAGGAATCGTAGCTACTACACTGACGATGCGTTCGTGTTCCGACTGGCTTCCCATGTTTTTATGATGGAACGACATGATTTCTTCCCGCGTCATTTCGCGCTCGACATAGAAAAAATGCATGCCCTCGTCGCTGGTGCCTGTACTTGGATACCAAACGCGTGGATTCAATTTGGTTAGTTCGCTGGCCGTTACGGTCAGGCCCACTTCTTCTCCAATCTCACGGGCAGCCACATCATCGGCGGCATCGCTGGCATCGACCATACCGGCCGGGTGTTCATAGATCTGAGAACCATCAGCAATGCGCCGTTGCTTGACCAGTACGACAAACTTTTCCTTCGTCTCTTTGTCGATCAGGCAGACCAGCATAGAAGCAGCATGCCCTTTCAGAAACAGCGCAGGTGGAATTTTATCTCCTTCAGGCGTATCGGCATCTACTTCGAGCATGGCAAACAATACTTCGCCATTATGCCGCCTACGAATGTAGAAATCGTTGATCGTATTGATTTTCATCCCATTCGCTTCCATCTGGCTTTTCCAGTAGCGAAACTTATGGGCTTCTTCTAGCGCTTCAATCGTTTGGTTATCGCTCATATCCATTGGTTAATAGTCAGCAAAAATAAACCGCTAAGGCGCAATAGACGCAAAGAATTATTGATAGGCAATTCTTTGCGTCTATTGCGCCTTAGCGGTTTGCAAACTAATTCAGCGCAGGCATCTATTTGATTTTGAGCCGAATTTTTCCGTTTGAAATCGCGATTTCGTCTTTCTTATCCTGCTTTTTATAGCCGTTTCCTTCGGGGTCAATGTCAGAATCATAGCCAGATGCTTTGGTGATAGCTTTATCTTCCATTTTACTCATCAGCCGACCAACGCCCCCAAACACCGTAGCGGATGCTTTCTCTTTCCAGTAGGTTCCGGCCAGTTTACCCGAAAAAGTAGCTTCCAGTGTTCCATCGGCCGCCTTAGTGACCACAACCGTCTCGTCATTGTTCTGTGAATCGCCTACATGGTACTCCATGCGGGGCTCACGCGTTTCTTCGATGTAGCGGATAGCGGCAATGCCTTTATACTTTTCCAGCCCTTCGTATTTTTTCCTATACTCTTTCCGATAAGGGTCACGGGCATCAACCACCACGTATGTACCGGGTTCAAGCGCATCCTCACCATTGAAACTTCCTAGCCAGATACGGAGTGATTTATCTGGCTTGACGGTATTAGCGGTTATCCACCAGTAGTTACCGATTCTGATCCGACGTGGTTGCGTCGTAAAGTCCTTTCCATCAACTTGAGCAGTCAGGGTATTGTCGTTTGCAATCTGGCCAAATGAGGCTGTCGCTGTTAAGAGTAGGCTAAAAAAAAGTAAGCGCATAAGGGTATGTATCTAAGACAAGTAACAGTTGTAAACTTATTGAAATAAATACTACGATGCTATTTCGCTTGATTGTTCGGTCAATGACTTTAGTCGCCCCATTTTTTACCGGATTATTAGGGCATTGCTAACGGGTCGTTCGCCGGTATGAATCCACTGCTTGCTATCGGACGGATAGTTGACCACACCCTGATTCCCCTTACCTACCGTCCTGATCCAGAGTGTGGTAGACCCTCCCCCGTCGAAATTAATGGCATCACGACAACCCAGCCAGCGCATAAGGCTCGTCAGTTCATGCAGGTTCATGCCTTGTGCATTGGCGTTACGCCCATCGACTGTTGCCAGAACAAGCCGTTTACGTGGCCCAATGCACAGACAGGTACGGGGATGGCGGTTATCGTTGAAGGCATTCGCCAGTAGCTTATGCGGTTCACCGTTTTGCAGCAAAAGCGGTCCGGTCGTCATCACATGTTCGTCCGAAAGCTGACGATCCCAGCCGGGTTTATCTCCACCAAAAACAATCTTTACCCGGTTATTATGAATGACAATAGCGGCCTGCTGGTGTTCAATGAGAGACTTTCCCGTCACCCGCGTCGTATCCATCAGTTTCCCATCCACTTTTATCAAATCGACCGAGCCACCGTTTTTGGTATCGAAGAAGGTGCCATTCAGGGCAACCAACGCGCCAAATTGCTCACCAAACCAGCTTGTGGGTTTTAGGCTGCCCCCCGCCGAGGCCAGTGCCACCGTCGGGCGTCGACGTCGGTTTTTTAGTACGACCAGATTGACATTCTGTTTGGACCCGAACAAACTATCGAAATGAGCTTCCTGCCAAACAACTTGTCGGGTTATACGAGTTGTTCGCCAGTTCGCTTTTTTGACTTGTATCGAATCGGGCGTTGGTTGCGCATAGGATGCAATCGCTATAAACCCAACTAGTATCAGCATTACACAGTTTCTCATGACTGAGCGGTTAAAACAAATAGAACCGTTTAAAATAGAACACGGATTTTTATGATGATTATGATCTTAATGAATCATAACGATCATAAAAATCCGTGTTCTATTTTAAACGGTTTATTAAGCTTGTATTATTTCTGCGATAATCCCTGTGCCTCAGGGCCTACATACCGCTCAAAGAATTCATAAATACGCAGCAGCCGATCAATTCGCTGACGAACGTTACCAGAGCGGCTCAACTCATGGGTAGCACCGGGCATACGAACATACTCAACCGGGCGACCGAGTATTTTCAGGCTTTTGTACATCATCTCGCTCTGAATTGCTCCCGTCCGAAGGTCGTTTTCACCATGCTTGATAAGTAATGGCGTTTTGATGTTTTGCACAAATGTATAGGGAGAGTTGGCATCCAGAACCTTGGCCTCGGGTGTCCAGGGGTAGGCGAAATAATTGGGAACCAACCGCCAGGCATTGCCTTCGCCCAAAAAGGTTGTGAGGTCATAAACACCCCGTTGCGCAAAAGCGGCTTTAAATCGGTTATCGTGACCAACAATCCAGGCTGTCAGATAGCCCGCATACGAACCACCCGTAATCACCTGACGACTGGTATCGACCCAGGCTTCTTTGGCAGCAGCGCTTTCGGCCGCCAGTACATCTTCAGCAGGGCCGGTCCCCCAGTCTTTGATATTAGCCCGTTGGAAAGCGATGCCGTACCCACCCGAACCGCGCGGATTGGCATACACGACACCATAGCCCTGCGAACACATGTACTGAAACTCGTGCCACATAGACGCTTCGCCTGGTCCCCACATGGCCGTGGGGCCACCGTGCATATTGAGCAGAAGCGGGTATTTTTTAGAAGCCTCAAAAAAAGTGGGCTTCATAATCCAGTAGTCGACCGTTTGGCCCAGCGAATTCTTGTACGTATGTTTTTCAGGAAAACTAAGCTGGCGTTGGGCGACCCAATCGTTGTGATTGCTCAGTTTCGTTTGTGACTTAGCCGACGCATCGGCAACGTACAGTTCGGAGGGGTTAGACACTTCGGTTTTTGCCAGAACTACCTGATTATTGGCGGCATCGAAAGCGGTAACACCTGTTTCAAAATCGGTTAATTGCGTTACCTGCCGGGTTGCCGGGTCAAGCTTATACAGCGGAATGCCACCGTTAGACGAAGCGGTAAAATAGATCGCATAGCTGGAAGTGGTCTTTTTGCCTTTTGCAGCGGTAGCTACTTCAGTCCATACCAGATTACCAGCCGCCCGGTCGAACGTAACGAGTTGAGGGTTTGAAGCCGTTGGGCCGTTCAAGGTGGCCAGCCCGATTTGCGGGAAATTAACCCCTTCTGACGGACTAACCAGAAAAGCCAGTTGTTTGCCATCGGGAGAAATTTCAGGGGCACCGTAGCTCTTACCGGCTTCGCTCAATACGGCTGTTACCTTACCCGA
>Ga0209933_1000584_pt1 | contig 60239 bp, 60 predicted proteins | sample ThiBiot_300_biof_FD_183944 | JGI IMG/M metagenome (GOLD analysis project Ga0209933, IMG submission 183944) | Wastewater bioreactor microbial communities from Cape Town, South Africa - Thiocy_cont_300_biof (SPAdes) | ecosystem: Engineered > Bioremediation > Thiocyanate > Unclassified | place...
CGCCTCTTTAACACTATGACAGCCGGCCGTATTCGGCAGAAGAGGGCGCTTCAATCCTTCGAGGAATTTCCAGAATCGTTGCGACGTGCCGCTACCGCCTGCCGTCTCACGCCGCAGCGAAACCGTCACGACGGATGCATGAGCAGCGGCTATTGCCTCCGCCATGATCGCAGGGGAGGGATAGAGCGCCGTGCCAAGCATAAGCCTCGTTGGCAGTTCGACATCATAGAGGACCATTGTTCACCCGCCCTGACGCGCTGTGACGATCTCGATCGCATCGCCCTGTCTGAGGATCTCCTTGTGGCGCTGTACAGCCGTGACGAACTTGCCGTTCAATGCGGTCGCGATCGACGAGGGCTCGTGCCCTCGCTCGACGACGAGTTCCAAAAGCGTTGCGGCATTGGTCGCGAAGGATGTGCCGTTAATGACGACCAGCATGATGCGCTTCCCCGGCCGAACGGCCTATTTTTGCAAGTAGCTTTGAGATCGTTGCGCGATCAGTCGCCGGTCATCCTCGCTTGCAGGATGGATTGGCCGCGTCAGGGTCGGCGTCGCAGAATTCATCGCATCGGGCATCGACAAGACTATCGCGCCGAGGCAGGAGAGCCGCTGATTGCGGTCGTCTTTTGCCGTCGCAGCATCAAGCGTGTTGCCACCCGTGGGCATCTGTAGGTCGCTCCACGTTATAAATGCAGCGCCGCCATATCCGCGGAGAGTGCGCTCTCGAAGATGGCCTCAGACAAGGTCGGATGCGGGAAGACGGTGTGCCGGAAATTGTCCACGGTGGCATTCATCTCGAGCGCCATGGCGAACGTGCCGATGAGTTCGGTTACCTCGCCGCCGATGAGCTGAGCTCCAAGGAGTCGCTTTGTGTTCGCGTCAAATACCGTTTTGACGAGGCCTTCGGTTTCGCCGATAGCGATGGCTTTGCCGTTTGCGCGAAACGGGAAGCGTCCAACGAGTATCTCGGTTTCAGATTTCCGCGCTTGCGCTTCGGTGATGCCCACGCTGGCGATTTGCGGATGACAGAAAATGCACGACGGGATTTTTGCGTTGTCCAACGGACTGACCGGCAATCCCTTGATTGCCTCAACACAGATCACGCCTTGATGCTCTGCCTTGTGGGCCAGCATTGGCGGTCCGGCGACATCGCCAATCGCGTAGATGCCAGGAACATTCGTCCGACCGACGTTGTCGACTTTGATGTATCCCGGCCCATCTTCGAGAGCCACCGAGAGATCGCTGAGACCGAGCCCGGACGTGTTGGCGACAACCCCAACGGCGGAAATCAGGCGCTCTGCTTTCAGCGTTGAGCGGTCGCCCGCAAGCGTCTCGATGGTAAGGCAGACTTCGTCGGTTGAAGCCGCTTCTGCTCCGACGACCTTGACGCCGGTGAGGATATTCATGCCCTGCTTCTGAAATTGACGGCGCGCGATCTGTGCAATCTCCGCATCCTCCATCGGAAGGATCTGGTGCAGCGCTTCGATCAGGGTAACGTTGGCTCCGAGGGTCCGGTAAATACTTGCAAATTCGACCCCGATTGCTCCTGATCCGACCACGATGACCGATCGCGGGAGTTCCGGTGGCACCATCGCCTCGCAATAGGTCCAGATGCGCTTGCCATCCGGAGCGAGTCCCGGCAGCACTCGAGGCTGTGCTCCGGTCGCGATAATGATGTGCTTTGCGCGATACCGGCCGGCCGCGAGGACTCCTTTCGGCGGTGCATGCTGAGGCTGCCGTGGCGAGTGACTTGGAGGGCGAACGGTGACTTCTCCGTATCCGGCGCCGGGCGCGCTTTCGATTGCCGCCTCTCCCCAGATGATCGCAATGTTGTTTTTGGCGAGCAGATAGTCGACGCCGCCATTGAGCTGCTTCGATACCGTCCGCGAGCGCGTGACGATGCGCGGTAGATCTGGCTCGGGAGTACCGCTGCGTAGTCCGAATTCAGCGGCTCCGCGCCCGTGCTTCAGAATCTCCGCGGAGCGCAGTAGCGCCTTCGATGGGATGCAACCCCAGTTAAGGCAGATGCCACCCAGATGTTCTCTTTCGACGATGGCAGTTTTGAATCCGAGCTGAGCCGCGCGGATTGCTGTTACGTACCCGCCTGGGCCTGATCCAATGACTAGGATATCGAAAGTCGTGTCTGTCATGCGGGTGATCATTCCGTGTATTGGCCGATGAATGATGTCATCGGGTTCGCTGCTCGCGATGTCGTCCTCTTGCAACGCTGTTAAAAAAGATGACGGCGACGCGCTCCCTGGAACGGGAGATCAGGTCGCGCGCCGCCCTCAAGTTTTCCCCGAATGAACCTGGAGTATCATCCGGGGATCAGAGATCAACGCACGCTGGCTCAAGTGAACGCCGAACCAATGTGGTGTGATCTCAGTATGAGTATGTGAAAATGATCAAAGCAGCAGATGCGAATGCGCGTCGCCAGACACTTCGATCATTCTCTCATACCAGCGTGAACACGATGCTTCCTTTAAACGCTACCGACGCGAGTGACTTGAAACTCAGAAGAAGACGGCTCCGCCGAGTGCGAAGATGTGAAGGTGTTTCATGTCCTCATTGCCATGGACACCGTCTGCCACGAAGTCGACGTCCGCTCCGTAGTTCTTGTATTTCAGCCAGAACGCTGCTGATGCGGCGTCGATTTCCTGCACGATGCCGAAACCAAAGCGGTCGAACGTTGAACCCGTCGCTTTGACGTTGTTCGGCCCGGCTGCTCCGCATGCCGTATCGATTTTGCCACCCGTTCCTGCGAAGCCATCGCAGACGTCGGTGACGCCGCTAAACACGGCACCGCCAAGAAGTCCCGAGAACATGTCGTTGTCGTTGCCGTACTCGCCGTAGAAGACAGTGGCGCCGAGCTTGTTGAGGCTGGCGCGCACGCCGCCCTTTACATAGAGCTGATCGGTGGGCTTGTAGTCGCCTTCCGGGTTCTCGTGGCCATAGTAGATGCTGCCGAAGAGTCCCGTCGGCTTATGCAACGCCGCAAAACTCGCCTGCGCATAATAGTCCGGCGTAATCGCATTAATGCGGTGAGCCGTGTTGCGCGCGAAGCCGGCGCCGAACGCCGTCGTCCAGGTCGGCCCATCGTAGTTATGTCTGATAGCAAAATCGTAGTAGTAAGCTTCGCCATACGACGTCGAAAGCATGAAGCCATTGATGGTCGGCGAGTCATAGCGGATATTGTTCGTTCGATCGCCGCCGCAGTCGGCGAAGATGCCTACGCCCGTCGTGTAGCACGTTGCGAGGTCGCCCCATCTGGCCTTCGCTCGTGTCCTGGATCCATTCGGGACGAGTTGAAAGTTCTGGCCGTCGAAGTCGACGAGGTTCGCCGCGAATATGCTGCCGGCACCCGATACGTCGACCCAGACATCGTCCGTTGCTTGGCTCTGCCGTCCGACCGAAACGCGGCCCAAGCGTTCACTCTTGACCCACCAATAGGAGTTCAGCGTATCGGGTGGTCCTTCCCCACCATCGGGGTTATGGGCATCCTGAACGAAACCATTTGCCCCAACGACGTCGATCCTCAAACTGTAGCCCGCAGACCATTCGCTGTTGATCTTCGCGCTTCCATCAAAATGAAGGCGGTTGCCGAGATCGTTCAAGCTGGTGCCGACATAGGCATCTGTCTTCAGTCCATCGCTCCAGCCCATCACCTGTTCCGTGACCCAGCCGGAGATCGTCAGGGAAACCTTTCGATTTCCCTTGGTGGCGGTGGTCGCTTCGAGTTCAGCGATCCGCTGCTCGAGGTCGGCGCAGCAATCGCCTCCCAGATCGGCGGCTTGGACGCTCATGGAAAATGCGGACGTGCAGGCAAATAGGGCGGCGCCGAAGAGATAGGGCAGGCCTATTTTTTTTGTTATGCTGTCATTTTTGATCATTTAAAATTCCCCCAAGTGCGCCCCGATTGCGAATGGGCCGCGTAAGTTCCTTATCTTCTTGCTCACGCAACACATGCTCTACGGCTTTCCCAACTGAAATCCGTTCGTACACGAACTAGATCGAAAGACGGCAATTACCCCGAATGCTCCGTCGATCCCGAGTAGCTCGATGGCTCCGAATTCCCGGATGAATCAAATGCTCAGAGCAAAACGCATCGATGCGATCCGAAAGTTCGCTTCGGGTGGGAGCAATCGGCATGCCAATACGGTGGGTACTTTAGTTGCGTACGTGCCTTTGCTCGCCGATCCCGGCGCGCGCCGCACGTTCGAGATCATCTATCTCGTTGAAAACAAGCGCTTGTATGGTCGCGGCAGACTGCGGCTCGGCTTGCGTCTCAGGTAAGTCACTATGCGCCTGTGTTTTTTGAGATACAGAAAATGACATCTGAGGAAACTGTGCGTGTAGAGACGAACCCTCGCATGAGAGATGTTTGTCTTGCTGAGCGCCACAGGCGATGCAACGGATCGCAACTCTAGTGGATGGACACGATGGAGCTGCGTCATGTCCATGCATGCAACACCTGTTGAATGCAACAGCTGTCGCACGCCTCGCGGTACTCGGAAATCAAAGTGAATGGCGACTTCGCGCGAGGGGAAAACAAAGCCGCTCCTGCAGCTGACCTATGAGGAAATCTTGGCGTAAGCCTTGCAACAGCCCTTGCTGGGTGTGGCCATTGAGAAGTGGTGCAACGGTCATAGCAATTCGCGCTCGTGCTCCTCGAGGGATAAAAACATGAATAAAGTCACCCGTGCTTCCGAGATCGTAACGCCGAAGGTGACGACCGGGCCGGTTCAGGGTTCGCGCAAAGTCTATGTGTCGCCCGGCGATGCGCCGGATCTGCGCGTTCCGTTCCGCGAGATCGTGCTCAGCGAGGCAAGCGGGGAGGCGCCGTTCCGCGTGTACGACTCCTCGGGGCCTTATTCGGATGCGGCGGCGACGATCGATGTCGAGAAAGGCTTGCCGCGCGTGCGCGACGCGTGGGTGCAGGAGCGCGGCGGCGTCGAAGCGTACGACGGGCGCGCGGTGAAGCCCGAGGACAACGGCAACGTTTCGGGCTCGCATGCCGCGCGCGTGTTTCCGACGGTGGTCCGGCCGCTGCGGGCGATGTCGTGCGAAACTGATCCTTCTTCTCCTCAGCGAATAGCTGCCCCTCACCCTAACCCTCTCCCCGTTGAAGGAACGGGGAGAGGGGATCTCCTCACGCAATTCGAGTATGCGCGGGCAGGGATCGTCACGAAGGAGATGATCTACGTCGCGCATCGCGAGAACCTGGGGCGGGCCGAAGCGCTGGCGCGTGCGAAGGATGCGATCGGCGACGGGGAAAGTTTCGGCGCGGATATCCCCGCACACATCACGCCGGAATTCGTGCGCGATGAGATCGCGCGCGGCCGCGCCATCATTCCGGCGAACATCAATCACGGCGAGCTCGAGCCGATGATCATCGGCCGCAACTTCCTGGTGAAGATCAACGCCAACATCGGCAACTCGGCCGTTACGTCGTCGGTCGAGGAGGAAGTCGAGAAGATGGTGTGGGCGATCCGCTGGGGCGCCGATACCGTCATGGATCTTTCGACGGGCCGCAACATTCACACGACGCGCGAATGGATCATTCGCAATTCGCCCGTGCCGATCGGGACCGTGCCGATCTATCAGGCGCTCGAAAAATGCGACGGCGATCCGGTCAAGCTGACGTGGGAGCTTTATCGCGACACGCTGATCGAGCAGTGCGAGCAAGGCGTCGACTACTTCACGATCCACGCCGGCGTGCGGTTGCCGTTCGTGCCGTTGACGGCCAATCGCGTCACGGGCATCGTTTCGCGCGGCGGATCAATCATGGCGAAGTGGTGCCTCGCGCATCACAAGGAGAGCTTCCTCTACGAACGCTTCGACGAGATTTGCGATCTGATGCGCAAGTACGACGTGTCGTTCTCGCTCGGCGACGGGCTGCGCCCGGGCTCGATCGCGGACGCCAACGACCGCGCGCAATTCGCGGAACTCGAAACGCTCGGAGAGCTGACCAAGATCGCCTGGGCGAAAGGCTGCCAGGTGATGATCGAAGGGCCCGGCCACGTGCCGATGCACAAGATCAAGGTCAACATGGAGAAGCAGCTCAAAGCCTGCGGGGAAGCGCCGTTCTACACGTTGGGACCGCTGACGACCGACATCGCGCCGGGCTACGATCACATCACGTCCGGCATCGGCGCGGCGATGATCGGCTGGTACGGTACGGCGATGCTCTGCTACGTGACGCCGAAGGAGCACCTCGGTCTGCCGAACCGCGACGACGTCAAGACGGGCGTCATCACGTACAAGATCGCGGCGCATGCGGCCGATCTCGCGAAGGGGCACCCGGCGGCGCAGCTCCGCGACGACGCGCTCTCTCGCGCGCGGTTCGATTTCCGCTGGCAGGATCAGTTCAACCTGTCTCTCGATCCCGACACGGCGACGGCGTTCCACGACGAGACGCTGCCGAAGGACGCGCACAAGGTCGCGCATTTCTGCTCGATGTGCGGACCGAAGTTCTGCTCGATGAAGATCACGCAGGACGTGCGCGACTACGCGGCGACGCTCAACGACAAGGAAGTCGGCATGGCCGACATGAGCGAGAAGTTCCGCCAGATGGGCAGTGCGCTCTATGTCGAGGCTGACCGGTCGACCGAATAGGGTTTCCGGCGGCAATTGCTTTCGGCGGCGGAGAAGATAAAGTCCGCCGCCATGACAGCGTACCGCCTATTCCTATCCGTCGACATCGTCGCACTTTTCATCGCTCTCTATTTCTTTTTCGCCGGCATCAGCGATGGGTCGGTGTCGTCGTTCAATATTGCGCTTTGGCTTGCGGTGCTCAGCGGTCTGACGGCTGTCGTCGGGGTCGGGTATGGCCTCAAGACACGAGGACGAACGTCCGCGGGCGCGGCTGTGCTTGCGGTCGTCGCAATACCGGCAATTCTTGGCGCGCTATTTTTTCTTTCGATACTGATTGCTCAGCCGAGATGGAACTAAGGGGCCGGGCGCAAGGGGGATGCGATGGGGTTCAAGATTTACCAGCTCGGCGAATTGTTCGGCATTCTCCTGCTGCTCGGCGCGACCGCGACGCAGATGTTCTATCTCGATCCGTTGAAGCGCGAGATCGAATGGCGGCTCGCCGCCTTCAGCACTCAGCAGTCGGCGCAGGTTCAGATCAAAGCGATCTACGACAACAGGATCACGCTCCTGCAGGTGGCGAATGCGCCGGAGGAGAAGATCAAGGAAGCCGAAACGCTACGCGATCAGAGCATCGCGCATTATAAAAATTCCGATGCCGATATCGCCGATTACATGTTCGAGAAGACAGGCGTCGAAGATATTCTGCAATGGATCGTGCTTGCGCTGTTCGCGCTCGGCACCCTGCTCGCCGGCTTCGGGCGCGCCATGGAAATGCGAAGAACTCGCGGCTAGGATCAAACGACGTTCGAACCGCCGGCCGCGACCATGTTTTTGACGCATCACACTTCTATCGGACGCTCGACAACGAAGGTTTGCAATATGCGAATGCGATCTGCCTCTGCCCTGCTCGCTGCCTTATCCGGATTGGCCGGATCGGCGGCGATTGCCGACACGCCTTCATCGACGGTCATCGCGCCCGTGCTCGGGCAGCTGGTCGGGTTCACGCTTCCGGACGGGTTTGCGATCCAAAAGGAGGATGCCGACGCCACGCGGTATTTTCGCCCCGCGCTATTAAAGGGCGAGAATTCCGACAACTGGACGCAGATGATCAGCATCACCGGCGTCAAAGATACCGACAAAGATCCGACCAAGAATGCGCAGTTCATTGCCGCGAACATCTCGAGCAGCATTCAGAAGCTTTGCCCCGACACCTTTTCCGTCAAGCCATTCGGGCCGACGAAGATCGACGGACAGGACGCGTTCGTAGCGGTGACGAGTTGCGGAAAGATCGAGCCGGACAAGCATAGCGAAACGGCGCTGACGGTCGCGATCAAGGCCCGCGAGGCCGTCTACACGATCCAGTGGGCGGAGCGCGCTCCGGCGAACGCGGAAAATCTGACGATCGACGAAAGCAAATGGAAAGCCCGACTGAAACAGATGGTGCCTTTCCGCATCTGTCCTGTCGTCGCCGGCGAAAAAGCACCGTATCCAAGCTGCGTGAAATAGCTGAGCGCTTCGTCCCTCTTTGCAAAACGCGCGAACAGTGCGAGTCTTTCTTCATCAGCAACAACCGAGAGGAGGTGATCCGATGTCGAGTGGGATCTTGAGGCGGTCGATGTCGTGGTCGCTCAGACTTGCATCCGGAAATCTCCCGGAGTGCGCCTGATACGACGAGCGCGGACATTGCACTCCGCTTTCATGACGAATGATCTCACGGGGCCGCTGTCACAAGCGGCCCTTTTCATTTGCGACGCCGACGTGACAACGCGATTTTGCGCGGCGTTTTGTTGTAACCAAAACACCACAACAATATCGAATCAGCGAGAGTGATTCGTTTTTCTGTGGAAGAACTGCGATTGCTGACATAGCTTCCCGGCCGTGGGCAGTCGATCGGGGGACCGACTGGGGGGAGCGAAGTACCCACACATGCCGTAACACGATGCGCAGGTTTCATATCTCGCTGCATCGCATACGCCCAATAAGAGCTTGGCTTGCGGCGGGTCCGGGGGGACCTAAGGGCGGCCAAAAAGAAATGGGTGGCATATTCTGCCACCCATTTCTTTTTCGTCGCGTCATAGAGCTTCGCGATAGCGCGCCAGCTCCTATTCTCCGAACCAGAGCTTCCACGTTTCCTTGGCGCGCTCCATCAGCGATTTGTGCGGTGCCGGCGGTTCGCTCTTTGCCGCCGCAGGTTCGGTCGGCGTCCCGGAAGGCTCTGCTTCGCCGTTACCCGAAACGGTGCGCACGACGGATGCGGTGGTCATCGACGGCTGCTGAGCCGACGTGCCCTCGGACGAAGCAACCGGCAGTGCTGAAGGTTGAGCCGCTTGCGCGGGCTGCGCGCTGGCCGACGCTGCACCTGGCGGCTCGTTGGACGATTGCTTGCCGGGAGTTGCGGGCGATGCGGCAGGAGGAGAGGCTTCCGGAGAAGCAGATCTTTCCGCCGGCGTCGATGCCGAAGGGAAAGCAGGCAACGGCGTCGCGGGCGCGTGCGCATTTTCCTCAGCAGGCGCGGGCAGTCCCTCAGGCTCGCTGGCGTCATTCGCAGCGGCATCGCTTGGCGCCGCGCCGCCGACGGTTTTGACGACGCTCGACATCGGCCGTTCGGCGCCGACCTGCGGCAGTCCCTTGGCTTCTTTTTCGATCGTCTCGTCGAACTCGGCGAGCGTGACGAGCGGCGCCTTCGCCGTCAGGTGGACGATCTTGAAGCCCTTGGCTTTAATCTGAGCAAGGATGATCGGCAGCGCTTGCGCAGTTCGCTTGTGGATGTCGTGCATCAAGATGATGCCCTTGCCGCGCTTCTCGAGCTTCGCGACAACCGACTTGGCAAGATGATCGACGGTCTGCGGACGGTAGTCGTTGCTGTCGATGTCCGTCGAGAACATCGCGATGTTGCGCTTGCCGAGATAGGCGACGGCTTCCTGGGTATCGACGAGCGTCGGGAAGCGGAAAAACGGCGCGATCGGTCCACCGACAGCGCGATGCACGCCGCTGATGCCGCGCTCGATCTCGGCCCTGCCCTCCTCGAACGTCTTCGCCTTGGCGATGGCCTTGTGGCTCCAGGTGTGCGTGCCGATGGTGTGGCCGGCCTTGGCAACCTCGCGGATGATTTCCGGATATCCCAGCGCCATCTTACCGATCGAGAAGAATGTCGCCTTCACGCATTCGTCGGCGAGGGCCTTCAACACGGCTTCGGTGGCGTACTTCTGCGGACCGTCGTCGAACGTCAGAACGACTTCCTTGTCTTGAAGGAAGTCGTAGGCCTTGTAGTGCTCCATGCCGAAGCCCGGGCCGCCAGTGGTGTCGATTTCAACGGTGCGCGAGACGCCGAGCGTTCCGGCTTTCGGACATGCGTCCTGAGCCCAAGCGCTGGCCGAGACGCCGCTCAGCAATGCGAACACACAACCCCGCACCAACCAGCGCAATGCCATCGACGTTCTCCCCGTTCGTCAGCAATTCCGTTCGGGCAAAGCAGGCGCGCAGATCAGCCTGATTTGCCTGCCGCAGGTCCCCGAATCCGCCCGAAATGGGTCATCGGTTAGCTCGACACTCAGTACAAGTGTCGCACGAGTCGGCATTCGGCGCAGCTGCGGTTGCTCGCATCAAAATCCCTGCCTATTTTCAACGCTCTATAATGTGCAACGGAGATAGCTTCTCATGACGGCTTTTTTCAGTCCGGCGGCGATGGTCGCGGCAGCAGTATTCGCTCTGATGGGCTTTGCTGCGATCGGCGATGCGCAGGCTGCACCGGGCGCCGGCGCGGCTGCCATGAGAACGGTCTCGCCTGCAGCGAATTCCGTGCATGACGTCGGATATCGATCGCGCCGCTATCACCGCCGCTATTACCGGGGACGGGTTGTCGACGCACCGTTCGCGCGTGTCGAAAGCGGCCGACGGACCGTCGTCGATGCGCCGTTCGTTCACGTCTACAAGGGCCGGCGGGGCACGCGGGTCGTTGCGCCCTTCGTCGATCTCTGGAACCCTCGTTAACGGCCAAGATCGGGCTTGCCCCGCCACCCATCCGACAGCGCATAAGTTTTCATCAGGCGCTTGTATTTGCCTGGAGAACTTTTTCGCTCGGTCATAATGTGCTCAAAGTGCGGTGGTGTAACGGTCCTCGCGGGGCTGGCGACAACCGATGTCATCTTAGGGGGTAAGTAATGTTCAACCGCGTATCGACGCCTGATCCGCGTAACGTCGAACCGATCAAATCCATCACGCCGCAGCCGATTTCACCGATCAAAACGTCGACGCCGCCGCTCTTCGGGACGACGCAGCATCACTCGACGCCCGCCATCGACGCTCCGACGTCCGTGCTCGGGCAGGACATCACCATCGCCGGGCAGCAGCTGGTCATCAAGACGAAGGGTTCGCTGCTGATCGCGGGCCATATCCAGGGCGACGTGCACGGCGAGTCTGTAACGGTCGGCGACACGGGCAGCGTGGTCGGCACGATCACCGCGCGCACGATCATCATCCAGGGCGAAGTCAGCGGCGCTCTGAAGGGCTCGTCGGTCAATCTCAACGCGACGTCCCGCGTCGAGGGCGACATTATCAAACAGACGCTCTCGATCGACGAAGGCGCGCAGTTCGACGGCAGCGTGCGACGCGCCAAGGACGCCAGCGAAGTGACGCCCGACCTCGGGTAATCTTCGAGCGCTACTCCGCTCCAGACCAGTTTTCAGAATGGCGTTTGCGGTTCAAGCAAACGCCTTTCGTGTTTCTCACGCTTCCGAGGTCGTGTTTCAGAAGCGGCCGCGGCCGCTCGGCTCGACCTCTTCGCACGCATCCTTCACGCGGATGTCGTGTCCGATCCAGCGGCAGATCTCGCGCTTGAAATTCGGATTGTTGCGGACCTTGGCGTCGGGCGCATCGAACCCGTATTTGCGCGCGACCGCGGCCACGTAATTGTCACGGCAATAGGGCGTCGAAAGCATCGCGCCATCGACGAGCTGGAATCCCTCATTGCACCTGATTTTGGCTTCCGCAGGTTTCACTATTGTGACAGCGACCCCGGCCGCCAGCAGAGCCAGCAACACCGTGTGTTGTTTTGCCATCGTCAAATCCTCGGTCCGTTGCCGCGCGGGCGTGCCGCGCTCTCAAATCAATCGAATTTCAGTTTAGCAGGCTTGCCTTGCCGCAGCCGTCATGAAATTGGTCTCGCCGGTCAGACGCGGCGCAGAACGCTCTGGCTCATCCCTTTCAGATAGCCGCAAACGATCGATTTTACAGAGGTATCCCGATGATAACTGTGTACGACGCAGTCGGCGGCAAGCTGGTGACGCGCCCGGAAATCGGGAACCTGTCGACGGGCGGCGTCTGGATCGATCTTCTCAATCCGGCTGAGGATGAGGACAAGATCATCGAGCAGGCGCTCGGCATCGAAGTTCCGACGCGATCGGAAATGCGCGAGATCGAGGCGTCGAACCGGTTCTATACAGAAAGCGGCGCCTACTACATGACGTCCATCATCGTGCACAACAGCACGCAGGACGTTCCGCTGACGGCGGTCATCACGTTCATATTGGCCGGCTCGCGCCTTGTGACCGTGCGCTACGCCGAGCCCCGCGCCTTTCCGCTCTATGTCGCCCGCGCGGCCAAAGGCGATCCCGCCTGCGTGAGCGGTCCGGGCATCATGATCGGCCTCATCGAAATGCTCATCGAACGGGAAGCGGATCTGATCGAGCGCGTCCAGGACCAGGTCGAGCGGATGGCGCCGATCGTGTTCGGCCAGAACGGCGCGCATAATTCCCGCGACCGGCGGCTCGACGTGCTTCTGAAAACGGTCGGCAAGGAAGGCGACGTCACGGCGAGAGCCCAGGAAAGTGCGATGTCGATCCACCGGCTTCTGCTCTACTTCGCGAACGCGGTGCGCGAGCGCAAAGACGACAAGCGCATAATGGGGCGCATCGAGGCCGCTAACCACGACATCACGTCGTTGATGGAAAGCCTGCGCTTTCTCTCGTCGCGCACCAGCTTCCTGCTCGATGCGACGCTCGGCATGATTTCCACCGAGCAGAACCAGATCATCAAGCTGTTCTCGGTGATGGCCGTGATGCTGATGCCGCCGACGCTGGTCGCGTCGATCTACGGAATGAACTTCAAGTACATGCCCGAACTCGCGGAGACGTGGGGCTATCCGCTGGCGCTCGCGCTGATGTTCGTGTCGGGTCTCGTGCCGTTTGTCTATTTCCGAAAGAAGGGCTGGCTCTGAGCACTCGAGATGCAGGAGCAATGCGCTTCGATCGGGCGCTCGAAGCATAACTCCAGCGTCGCTATTTTCGTCAAATACGACGTACCCTGACGAACGGTCGACGCTGCGGTGCGGTAGTCGATTGACTGCAAAGGGAATGTTCGCGACGGCGCCATTAACCACGTAAGCGGGCATTTCGCTGCGGCCAGACGTCACGCAACTCAAAGCTGCATGACAAAACAATCATGTTTTTCAAAACCTTAAATACTATGGTTAAAATGTGGTAGAAGCAGCGGGTTGACCGACCCTGCTTCCGATGCTCGTTGGGCGCGCCAGGACGGGGGGTATCCCCAGTCATCACGGGTAGCAGTCGAACCGGGTTCTGGGGTTCGGGTTACGGGTCTTGCAGGGAATTCATTTTAAGAGTCACTTCTCCCAACGTTAACGACGGTGCCGCCACGATGGCGGTTGTCCTGCAGCTCTTGTGCGCCGCAGGCGGGGGAAATCGCTCATTCGACCCGGAAACGCTGCTGCTCCTTTAACAAGGAGTGCACTAATGCGTTCGTTAATCGCTGTTGCCGCATTTGGTATCGTTGGAATGGCGGCAAGCGCTGCTCCGGCCGACGCTGCCGCCTGGAATTGCCGCGGCTCGGCTCATGTTTGCGGCAAGTCGGTCTCACATAAGGCCGGTAAATCGCACGTTTCACATAAATCCTCGCATTCGCGTCATGCCTATGCTCCGCGCCGCGGCGTGAAGCATTCTCGCTATGCCTCGCGCAATCGGGTTGCTCGCCGCCACTATTCGTCGGCTCCGGTGCGCAAGCGTCGCGTCTCCCATGCGGCTCCGGCCGGTCGCGTCGCCTCCAGCGGAATGGCGTCCTACTACTGGCAGGGCCAGATGACGGCTTCCGGCGTCCGCTTTAACCCCAGCGCGCTGACGGCTGCCCATCGCTCGCTTCCGTTCGGTACGCGCGTTCGCGTCACGAACCGCTCGAATGGCCGCTCGGTCGTCGTCACGATCAATGATCGTGGACCGTTCATCGGCGGCCGCATCATCGACCTGTCGCGCGCAGCCGCCCAGGCGATCAGCATGACCGGCCAGGGCGTGGCAGCGGTTTCGCTCGAAGTTCTCGGCCGCAGCTGAGCCTTTCGACAGATCCGGACTAACGAAGGCGTCTGGGGAACCGGGCGCCTTCGACGTTTTTTCGCCCTGCGAATCAGCATAGTCGATGGGATTCGGCGTGGTTCCGGGGGGAATGTGCGTGCATCGATGGGGGCGAGTTGGCTTTGTCCTAGCCATCAATCTGGCGGCTGCCGCGACGGCGGCCCCGCTTTGGGCAGAGTCGCTGAGCGACGGTCTCGCAAAGCCCGCAGGCAAGGCCCTGCAAATGGGGCCGTGGGCGGCCAAGATTACGGTCAATAAGTCGGCCATCGCGTCATGGAGCCCGACAGTCTCGGTGACGGTCGCCGTTCCGAAGGTGAAAGCTACGGCGACGCTCGATCCCTCCGCCGTTACTCACCCCTACGGGCTGCACGGCCCTGTCCCTGACAAGGGCCGTCACGCAACGACGGGGCTTGCATCGTTTTACGGCATCAGCGCCGGCGTCAAGACGGCAACCGGCGAGCGGTTCGATCCCTCGGGCATGACGGCCGCGCACCGCACGCTGCCCTTCGGGACGCGGGTGAAGGTCACGCGGGTCGACACGGGTGAAAGCGTCGTCGTGCGCATCAACGACCGGGGCCCGTTCAAGCCGGGCCGGGTGATCGACCTTTCGGAAGGCGCCGCCAAGACCCTCAAGATGACGGACATCGGCCTGACCAACGTCCGTCTCGAGGTGATGAACTAGCGCTGCCGAGCGGGCCGCAACCGTCACCGTTCGCTCAGGCGGTTGTTGCGCTCGATCTGGGCTTGCAGCACGCCGATCTGATCCAGATAAGCGCCTTTGATGCATTCGGTATCGCGGCCGCAGTCGTTGCGCGCGGCGAGGAACTGGCGCTGATAGCGCTTCAGCTGATCGCGCTCGCTGCGTCGGCCATACGACTGCTTCAGCTCGGCGTAGAGGCCGCTCATCTTTTCGTCCAGCGCGCCCAGCACGTCGCTCCGGCAGATCGTGCGCTCGGACGCCATCCCTGCCCGGCGGCAGTCGAACTCCTGGGCATTGGCGCGCCCGGCCTGAGCGGCAAGAACTGCAAGCGCTGCGAGCGCTGACGCCGAAATCGCTGCCGCAAATCGCAATGTGAATGTGTCTGACACGGTGCCCATCTCCTTGATCGTTCGACGTCCACCCCAGCGGTGGCGGCGATGACGTGAAGATGCCGTCCGCCGCGCAGAAACATCAGCCCGTCAGGACCGAAGCGGCGACAGCACGCGGAAGGCGAAACTTGATGCCGGATTCCGATTGCCTTCGAGGGATAAAAATCGGTATTTTCCCGCAACTCGTCGCCCTCAGTCACCCGTGTGATCTCATGAAAAAGCAGCCTGCCGCCGGCCCGGTGACGACCCGCTCGGAAGCTCTCGACCGGATCAAGACGGCGATGGTCGAGAAGAAACTCACGCAGGCAGAGCTTGCGGACGCCTCCGACTGTCACGAGAAGACCATTCAAAATCTTTTAGGCGGACGCTCCGTGCGCGATCAGACGCTGTTCGACGTCTGCATGGTGCTCGGCCTCGATTTCCACGGCCTCCGAGACGCGTGGCATGGCGAGTCGGTTGCGGTCGATAACGGCGGCATGAATGCAGAGGCGCAGAGCGGCGGCGTCGCGCCGGTCTACATGGGCGCCTATGCGCAAATCGCCGTCGATCATTATGTCGGCAGCTATCTGACGCTACGCCGCTCGTTCTCACTGCCCGATACGATCGTTTCGTATCGCACCGACATCACATGGGATGCGGAATGGCCAAGCCTTCTTTTTCAGGAGCGCAACCGGCCGGATGAGCCATACGCGCATCGCGGTCGGCTTTATATTCCAGCGTCGTCGAGCTTCATCCATCTCGTGTCGCTCACGAAAGGCGCAATGCGGATGATCGTCGTCTCGCAACTCGATCGCGCGGAAGAGATGCGCGGCATCATCACGACGATCAACAAGCAGCGCGCAACGATGACGCCAGTCGCAACGGCCATCCTGTACGCGCGCCGCGAGAATTTCGACGCCGATGCGTTCGGTGAGATCACACCGAAGAATCGGGTTTATGCCGAATACAAGCGGCTTCTCGATGAGACTGTCGCCGAGGGCTATGCGCGGCTCGTCGGCTGACGCTCTCTGACCGAGTTCACAGAAGACAGTCGATCAAAGGCTATTTCGCGCGCCTGGCGGTGGCGCGGCGCTTCGCCGACGCGCGCTTCAAAATTGTCGCCGGGCGGAACAACACGCCCTCGTCGACGGCTGGGAAAAAGTACTTCGCGAGGTCGACCGTCTCGAGACGCCCGACTGCCGAGCGCGCGACGGCGAGCCATTTGTCGGCATGATCGCGGCCTGCGCCGTGCAGGTAGGTGATCATGTCCCAGTCGGGCTTCAGCGACGTTTCGGGGTTAAGCGTGCCGGTGATCGGACCGCCATCGATCAGATGGAAGCGGTGACGGCTGATCGGCGACAGACGATTTTTCGTCAGCAAGGCGCCGGAGCAAGCCTCGCGGACCGACGTGATCACTTCGATGTCGCGCAGAAGCGGCGCGTTAAACGTCAGCCGGTTGGCGTGGTTCGAGATATCGCGCGCCGTGGTCGGCAGCTTGGTGTTGACGCGCGGGGCGACCATGACCAGCAGCGTGTCGCTGATAGGGCTTTCGCTGGCGAGCGTCACGAGATCAGGATTGGCGGAGAAGCCGCCATCCCAATACGCCGAGCCTTCGATTTCGACGGCGTGGTGCAGCACCGGCAGGCACGCCGAGGCAAGCACCGCTTCGATCGTGATTTCGTCGTGACGGAAGAGGCGAGCGCGGCCCGTCGCAACGTGTGTCGCGGCGATCAGAAGCTCGACCGGCGATTTGGTTCGCACGAGATCGAAGTCGACGTGATCGGTAATCACGCGGCGAAGCGGATCGAAGCCGAGCGGATTGAATTCGTAAGGCGACAGCATCGTCGCGAGGTGCGTGGTCAGCTGCGACGGTCGCACGAGACCGTTGAGAAACGGATTGAGGCGCGTGAGATCGGGCACGCCCGCCTGATAGATCGCGTGCCAGATCTTGTACATTTTCTCGCGGGCTTTTTCGCGCGAGCCTTCCGCAAGTCCTGCAGCCATGGCGACGGCGTTGACGGCACCGGCGCTCGTCGCGCTGATCCAGCCGAAGCGCATCGTATCGTCTTCGAGAAGACGATCAAGAACGCCCCAGGTGAAGGCACCATGAGCCCCGCCACCTTGCAGGGCGAGATTTATGTCAGCCGTTTTCGGCAAATTGTGCTGCTCCCCGCAGGAGCCGCTTAAAACTGCGAAGCGGCACCGGCGTCGAATATCACTAGCGCTCGCGGCAGTCCGATGTCACCGCACCTGCGGCACGACGCCCGATCTTTCACACGCTTTAATTTCAAAGACACAAGCTGCATTCGCACAACAGTTCGTGGCGAATTGCATACCTTGCGATCAGCGACGCTCCATTTAGGCACCATCCTGCTCAGCACCAAAGCATTCGCATTTTTCGGACCGCGATTATGTCAGGAGGAGCGCTCATTCGCGTGTCAATTGGCCGCTACAAAACCGCCGGTATGAATCAGGCGGCAGCGTCCAAAAAATTCTCGCTGAGTTTTGTGACAGGGCCGTCGGGTGTTTCGAGTCCGCGCACGACATGACGAATGCGAAGACCCGATGAGCTGCGGAAAAACGTGAAGAGGTTGTAGCGTGCAAGCGGTTCGTCGCCGTGCTCCGTGCCTGCCGACGCAGAAGCAGCACCGATCAGCGGGATCGGTTTTTTCCGCGACGGCAACCAATCGATCGCGGGCGTGTGGTTGTGTCCGTAGAGGACGAGCTCAGCGCCGGTGCGTTCGAGAAGATGCACGAAATGCGCGGCATCGTTCAGGCGGCGGCGCGGCGTTGTCATATCGGCGAGTGGCGGATGATGAATGAGCACGACGCGGATCGCGCCATCTTCATCAAGACGCAAAAGTTGCTCGCGCGCGATTTCGAGCTGGTGTGAGCCGAGAGAGCCGCTCGCGAAGAACGGCGCCGTCTCGACGGCCGAATTCAAGCCGACGAGAGCCAACGGTCCGACGCGGCGCACGAACGGAAACGCGAGCGTGTCTTCTTCGCCGCCCATGTAGGCCGCCCAGCGCACCACGCCACGATCACCGTGCATGTTCGAATAGATGTCGTGATTGCCCGGGACGACCGTCACGCTCGCAGGCGAGCCGACGCTGCGCAGCCACGCGAGCGCCGCTTCATGCTCGGCCGGAAGCCCGAGATTTACGAGATCACCCGTGATCGCGATATGATCCGGCCGTAGCGAGTGCGCGTCGGCGATCAGACGATCCGCAACGGCCGTGACATGCACGCGGCGACGTTTGCGCTGCCAATTGAGATACCCGAGCACGCGCTTGGCATTCCAATACCGCCAGCCGAACCCGACGACCGGAGACATGTGCACGTCGGAAAAATGCGCGAGCGTAAACGTTTCTGTCATGCTGGAGAGTTCAAACCGGGGCGGGGCAGGTGCAATCTAGCACACTGTGCTAATTAGCAAATGCGTCCGGGCGGAGGACGCATTTGGGCGGGAACGATGGCCTTCGTCAGCAGGATCGTCACGAGCGGGTTCAGGGTTTACTGGCGGGCGACGCGGAGCTTCACGCTGGCGGCCGAAGCGTGCCTGATCGACGGCGAGGACCGGGCCGCGCTCGTCCAAAGCGCCACGGGACGCGGCTGGCAATTGCCGCGAACCGAAGTTCACAAAGGTGAGGCGCTCGATGAAGCGCTCCGGCGCTTTCTGGTGGCCGATTATCGCATTCGCCTCGCGTCCCGGCCGGAGCTTTTCTGGATGTATGAAGAAAGCCTGGCGGAGCGGCACGGCATGACGGGTCTTTACGTTGTGCGACACTGGCGCCAGGACGCCGCACCGGCTGCTGGATTGTCATTTTTCGGCCTCGACGCCCTGCCGCCGGAATTGCCGCCGCAGGATGCCGCGCGCATTCGCCAAGCTGCCGAGGGTCGCGCGCCGTTCGAAGTATGCTAGAAGGCGCGCAATCTCACGCCGGAAGCTTCAAACGCAATGTCTTCGCCGCTCGTTATCCGAAAGGCCGTTCCAAAAGACGTCCCCGAAATTTCGCGGCTGCATGCCCGCGTTTTTGGGCCGGGACGGTTTGCGCGCTCGGCCTACCGGGTGCGCGAGGGCAAGGGTCATCTTTCGCGGTATTGCCTAGTTGCACATCTCGGCGGGCAGCTCATCGCGTCTCTCCGGATGACCGAGATCACGATCGGGGGCCGTCCGGGCGCCGCCCTGCTCGGGCCGGTTGCCGTCGATCCCGACCATCGCAACATCGGGCTCGGCACCAAGCTGATGAACGAAGCCATCGAGGCGGCGCGCGTCGGAGGCACGTCCCTTGTCGTTCTCGTTGGCGACGATCCGTATTACGGCCGCTTCGGCTTCAAGGTTGTACCCGCAGGCCAAATCGTATTTCCCGGCCCCGTCAATCCGGCGCGCCTGCTCGTGCGCGAATTGAAGGATGGCGCGCTCGCCGAATTCCGCGGGCTCATCGTCGCCATCCCGTCGAATGGGCTGCATGCCTAGCCAGGGCTGACGCCGCCCCAAGCGCTGCCGGCGATAACCTTTTGGTAAACGATTCACTGGACCATTCCGGCATCCGGGCCCGGACGGATTGTATGCGCATTCCGCACCGTCACCGATCGCTCCCATCGAGGCAGGTTCATGCAAGTTGCCCGTCCTAGCCTCGAGGCTCTCGTTCACCACGTGTCAGGCGTGACGCGACGCGAAGGCCGGCGATGATCTCAACATTCCTCACGTACACCAGTTACGCCTCCGACATGTCGCGCTCGCTCGCGCGGGTTTCGGGGCAAGCGGACGTTTCGAGCGCGACCGCCTACTACAATGCGAACATCGGCAAGGTGAAATCGGTCGACGATTTCATGAACAATCATCGCCTCTTCTCCTACGCCATGAAGGCTTACGGACTAGAGGACATGACCTATGCCAAGGCTTTCATGAAGAAGGTGCTGACGAGCGATATCAGCACCTCGACCAATCTGCAGAAGAGCTTCGTCGGAAAACTGACCGATCCGCGGTTTCTGAAATTCGCGCAGGCGTTTCAGTTTTCGGCGGATGGGAAAGTCGCCACGCAGCCCGTGACGGCGCAGCAGGCGAACGACCAGTCCGATCTCATCAATCTCTATACCCAACAACAGGTCAACAAAGGCGCGAGCGCTGCCGACGATTCCGCCTACTATCAGGCGAACATCGGCAACGTCGCATCGGTCGACGACCTCGTCGGCAACGCGCGCCTGCTGAACTACGCCCTGACGGCTTACGGCATCGATGCCAGCATCGCGTCAGCCTCGGCGATCAAACAGGTGCTGACGAGCGATCTCTCCGATCCCGGCAGCTTCGCAAATCAGATGCCGGGCAACTACAAGCTGTTGGCGGAAGCCTTCTCGTTCAACACCGATGGTTCGATCAACGGCGCCTCGGCGCAGTCGAGCGACGACGTCAGCTTCACCGTCTACCGGTACTTTGATGCATCGGGAACCGGCGGCAGCGCGCCCGCAGCAGCATTCAAATCGCAATACTATCAGGACGCGATCGCGGGCGTGAGTTCCGTCGACGATCTGCTCGGCAATGCGCGCCTCTTCATCTATCTCGAAACGGCATTCGGCCTCGACCCGTCAGAGCAATCGACCGCGATCCTGCGCAATGTGCTGACGAGTGACCTCTCAGACCCCAACAGCTACGCAAATCAGCAGACGAATGACGCCTATCGCGCGCTTGCTGCCGCGTTCAATTTCAACACTGACGGCTCGATCAACGGAAGCGAGGCGCAGACTGAGTCTCAGTCCGACAGCACCGTTTCGTCATTCATGACAAACAACGCGACCGCAGTTGAAAAGTATCAATCGAGCCAAATCAATTTCTACAAGACGGACATCGCCAAGATCGCGAGCGTGTCGGATTTCATCAAAGACACCGGGCTTTATGGCTTTGTCTTGAGCGCGTTCGGAATTGATCCGAGCAAAACTTCAAAGCTCACGATCGAAAAGGTTCTGGAAAGCGACGCCAGCAATCCGAGCAGCTACGCGAACATGTCTCACAACTCCGCCTACAGCAAACTGGCGGCCGCGTTCAATTTCGATGCTGACGGAAAAGCCAAGACCGCGAGCTCGGCGCAGGTGAATGCAAGTCTCGTTTCGACGATCAAGCTGTACAACAGCGAGATGGGCGATGCGAAAGCGGAAAAAAAGCAGACGTCTGATGAAGACACTTACTATGGCAACACGATCGGCACCATCAAGAGCGTCGACGAGTTTCTGAAGAACAAGCGCCTCGTGACGTTCGCGCTTACCGCCTTCGATCTGCAGGACAAGGCGCTTTCGAACGATACTCTGCGCAAAATCCTGACGAGCGATCCGACGGACCCGAAGAGCTTCATCAACAAGCCTGAAAATTCAGCCTATCGTTCGATGGCCGTCGCATTCAATTTCGGCACGGACGGCAAAGATCTCACGACACCTACTCAACAGGTGCAGACGCGCAGCCAGATGGTTGCGACGACCGACGCCTATGCGCGGCAGACGCTCGAAGAAAACGCGGGCGACCAGAACGAGGGCGCGCGCCTCGCGCTCTACTTCCAGCGCCTAGCTCCGTCGATCACGTCGGCGTATTCGATCCTCGCCGACAAAGCGTTGCTCCAGGTGGCGCAAACGGCGCTCGGATTGCCGACGTCAATGTCGAATGCCGATATCGACGTACAGGCCAACATGATCACGAAAAAACTGAAAATCGCCGATCTGCAGGACCCGGAAAAGCTCAAAAAATTCCTGGCGAGGTTCTCGGCGATGTACGACATCAACAACAGCGATATTACTCAGACTAATCCCGCGATCACCATTCTCAGCAGCAGATAACGCCGGAACAAGTGCGGCCGGTGATCCGTTAGCCTCCAAACAAGGAGGCGGCTATGGCCATCTTTCATGGATTAAGCAGACCTCGATCGTTGGATGACGCTGTTCATTCGGGCGACAACGCGCTGAACGTCCTGCTTATGGTTTTGCTGGTCGCGTTCGCTCTAGCGAGCTGGTATTTTTATGCGACGCCGATGGCGGGGCATTCGGGCGCCGGCATGGCGACGATCGGCGCCTCCCCGACACCGGGATCGGGTGAAAGAGCCATTCATCCATCGCCCTGAGCGTGCTCTAAAAATCTAAGCGGTATCGATCTAGGCCGATCGAGCTACGCGGCTGGCTTGCGCGTGCGCAAAGCCATTTTGCGCTGAGTTTTCCCAGCAGCCGCTTTCGAGCGCTTGCGTGCGCGCTGCGTGTGGGCGGGCTTTTCGGGCGGCGTCACATCGGCGATCAGATCGACCTTCTCTTTGGGCTTGAGTTGAACGACCTGATAACCGCCAGCCTTCAATTGCGCGAGGAGTTGTGGAACGGCATCCGCCGTCGACCGGTGAATATCGTGCATCAGAATGATGCCACGGCCGCGCGCTTTCAGTCCGGCCATCACGCGCGCGACAACCGGTTTCGCGCTGCGCACACGCCAATCCTGCGAATCTATATCGACCGCGAACTGCCCGATGTTGCGGCTTTTCATATAGTCTTCGGTAACGTCGCTGCTGCTCAAGTAGGGATACCGGAAGAATGGAGCGATCGGCGTCGGGCTCGCTTTTTGAGCGGCATTGAATGTCGCTTCGACCTCGTGCTTGACATCATCAATATCCCGCCGCGCAAGATTGGGATGCGACCAGGTATGAGTTCCGATCGTGTGTCCCTGCTCGGCGATCTCTTTGATGACCTCCGGGTGCACGGCGACCATCTCGCCCACGACGAAGAATGTCGCCGTCGTGCATTCCTTGGCGAGCGCGGCCAAAATCTTGCGCGTGTTCGCGGGTGAGGGCCCATCATCGAACGTCAGAACGACTTCTTTCGGTTGCAGGAATTTTGGATCGCCCTTCGGCGCGCCAAACCACGGGCCGCCTGTCGTATCGACCTCGATCGTTCGCGAAATGCCGAGCGTGCCAGCGGCGCAGGCTTGCTCGCCGGCTTCCGCGATATCGGCCGCGAGCGCCACTGTCGCCGTTGCAACTGCTGCGAGCGTCAGAATACGTGCGGCCTGCATGTCAAAGTCCCCGGATTACAGCGAACTGTTTGGGTTTACCCGATACGGCGTGCACCTTCCAAGCGGCAGTTGCTCATCGGCCGCTGTCAAATTCGTAAGATTCGGAGTCTGGCGCGCCGTACACACGAAGTCTGCGGCTCAGGCTTTCTTTTGCTGCCAATTCAAACCATCATCGGATTATGCCTTTATTAAAACAGGTCGGCGCCTTGCCGCTGCGCAAAGCGCCGAGCAACATGATTGAAGTGCTTCTCGTCTCATCCAGGGACACAGGAAGATGGGTCATCCCCAAGGGATGGCCGTCAAAACGCATGGTCGACAGCGCCGCTGCAGCGCGCGAGGCCAAACAAGAGGCCGGCGTCGTCGGCAAGATCGCGAAGAAGCCCGTCGGCAACTATCGATACCGGAAAATCGAAAAGGAAAACGTTCGGTTGATCGAGGTCGACGTCTACCTGCTCTGGGTGAAAAAAGAAAAGAAGCAGTGGAAGGAAAAGGCGGAGCGCAATCGCGTCTGGTTCGACGCGGAGACCGCGAGCCGGAAAGTGCGAGAGCCAAACCTGCGCGCGCTGATTTCCGCGTTGGCGAAGCGCTGACGGGTATTGGGACTTGTCTCAGCCGTTTCAATCGCTGGCGCGGAACAGCCAGCGTCGCACGCGCAAAAATCTGTTTCGAAATCCCGAGGCACTGGGAACGGTCGAGTTCGTGGGAAGCGAAACCTTCGTCGCGTTGCCGTTGCTGAGCAATTCCTCGAATTCGCGTCGCGGCTCGAAGCCGAGCCGTTCGCGGTGCGGATAATAGAAAACCAAGGCGGGCGAGCATCGCCACCACATCTTGAATTCCGCGTCAGCCATTTTTGCGGGAGCAGTCGGCCATAAAAGCGCGCCGGCTCGCTCCAGATCGCGCGCGATACAATCATAAACGGCGGTGGCAATGCCTTTCTTGCGAAATGGCTCTTTGACCTCGGCTTTCACGATGGTGGCAATGCCATTTTCCGGTTTCGTCATCCGGCAGAAGGCAACGTCGTTTTCGCCTTCCTTGGCCGACCGCTCGTCGACGAAAACCTGGTAGACGATGAGATGCTCGTCTTCCTTCAGGAGATCTCGACGCAGATAAAACGTGCGCCGCCCCTTTGTCCTAATCCTGACAATGGGCTCGGATTGGAACTGGAGGGTCAACGAGGCGTGGCTGGCATCGGAATCGAAGGATTGATTGCGTCGCAGTGTCGTCAATCGTTCGTATTGCGTCGACGGGTTCACGTGCGATGTTCCCTCTCATCACGCACCTACCATCTCAAACTTTTACGCGCCCACCTTGCCAGCTAAGCCGCCCCATATTCAACATGACATTTGGTCAATCCGACTACTACGATATTCACTCATTCGAATGGGTCTTTCATCAGGATGGTGTCGGCACGCTCGGGGCTCGTCGATAAAAGAGTGACCGGGCATTCGATAAGTTCCTCGACGCGGCGAACGTATTTGACGGCTTGGGCCGGAAGATCGGCCCAACGGCGCGCGCCTTGTGTCGACTCGGACCAGCCCTCGAAATCTTCATAGACAGGAATAATTCTTGCCTGCGCGCTGGCGCTGGCCGGCAGCCGATTGAGCCGTTCGCCGTCGAGCGTGTAGCCGACGCAGATGCGGATCGTATCGAAGCCGTCGAGAACATCGAGCTTCGTCAGAGCTATTCCGTCGATCCCCGACACCTTCGCGACCTGCCGCACAAGTACGCTATCGAACCAGCCGCAGCGGCGCTTGCGTCCGGTAACCGTGCCGAATTCGTGCCCGCGCTCGCCGATCTTTTCGCCGACTGCGTCCGTCAGCTCCGTCGGAAACGGACCCGAGCCAACGCGGGTTGTGTAGGCTTTCGCAATTCCCAGCACATATCCAGCGTAACGCGGACCGATGCCCGAACCCGTCGCTGCCTGAGCCGCAACGGTGTTCGACGACGTGACGTAAGGGTACGTGCCGTGATCGATGTCGAGCAGTGCGCCTTGCGCGCCTTCAAACAGAATGCGCTTGCCCTGCCGTCGCGCGATATCGAGCAGTTCCCACGAGACATCCATGTATGGGAGCACTTGCGGTGCGATGCCGTTCAGGTCCGCGATGAGTTTTTCTTTTGCGACTTCGGGCTGGCCGAGGCCACGACGCAAGGCGTTGTGATGCGCCAGGACGCGATCGATTTTCGGTCCGAGGGTTTCGGGCGACGCCAAATCCTGCACGCGGATCGCACGGCGGCCGACCTTGTCTTCATACGCAGGGCCGATGCCACGCCCGGTGGTGCCGATCTTCTCGGTGCCTGCGGCTTCCTCGCGAAGCTGATCGAGTTCGCGGTGCAAGGGCAAAATCAGCGTCGCGTTCTCGGCAACGCGGAGATTGTCACGCGTGATCGACAAACCCTGCTTCTTCAGCTTGTCGATTTCCGCGACGAGCGCCCACGGATCGACGACGACGCCGTTGCCGATAACGGAGAGCTTGTCGGATCTGACGACGCCGGACGGGAGCAGGGACAGCTTAAAGGTCGTGCCGTCGATGACGAGCGTGTGCCCCGCGTTATGACCTCCCTGGAAGCGCACGACGACATCGGCGCGCTCCGACAGCCAATCCACGATCTTGCCTTTGCCCTCGTCGCCCCACTGGGCACCGACCACGACAACGTTCGTCATTCTCACACCTTCTCATGACTTGGCCCCGGCAGAAGCCGAGGCCATGCGGTGACACCGCGCGTTTTTCAGATTTCGTTTCGGAAACTCAACTACCCGCAGGCTCGGTTATGGACCGTAGACAATCGACTTCGACGCCGGCCACGAGATGCGATAGCCGTATTCCAGAATCTTCTCTTCATCGGGATCGAGCTTGGCCTCGAAGGCCACGACGCCGCGTCGATCATCGACATTCTGCGTCGTTGGCGTTGCGCGACCCGTGTATTCGACCTTGATCTCGTCGTTCTGCGAAACGGGAACGCGGTCGAGGATCGTCACGTTGATCGGCCGCTCGTGCAGGTTCTTGACGTTGACGCGGAAGCTGCGGCTGTCGACATGCGAGGTCGAAATAATCCCGCTTTCGCCGCGCTTTTCTTCAAGCACCGCGTGCTTCACCTTGACCTGATCATCGATGCCGAAGCCAAGCTTGTATTCTTCGCCCGGCGGCAGCAGCGGCACATCCCCGGTTCCGACAAACGTCCCGTCGCGGAAGAGATAGACGCGGCCGGGCAGCAGCGGCGTGCCCTTGGCGATCTTGAGGGTCGCGTAGAGATACGCGTTGGAATCAAGTTTCGGCACAGCCCTGCTGCCGAGCGCTGGCTCGATATCGTCCGCCATCAGCAGCACGCGCTTGGCGTCGCCGTTGCCTGCGACCGTCGTGCGGCCCGGCACTTCGAACGTCGCTTCAAATGGCGCACTCTCGAGCTTCGCCACCGTTTCGACGACGGGCTCCGGGGCCGCGACTTCGTCCGCTTGCTGCTCCACTGGCGGCGCGGCTGCACCTGCGAGCGCGCGTCCATCGGCAAGCCGGTCCCGTTTCGCGAGCTCGAAGTTTGCCGAGGCTGGAGCCGCGGCAACGGGCCTTGGCGGCTGCTCGTAATCGACGAATTGCGTATCGAGCGAAGGTGCGGAAGCGCCGTCGGAGGGACGCGAGGTCGAAAGCTGCAGCGATACGCCCGTCCAATCCTCGCCAGACTTTTGCGAAATCGCGGCGCGGCGGGAGAGTGTCAGCTTCGGCGGCTCTGTCTTCGTGCCTGTCTGGAGGCGGGCGTCGTAAATCGGAGCCCAGTTCGCATCCGGCACCTGATAGCGGATCGTCAGATCGGCATCGACCGGCGTCTGCGCGAAAACGAAAACACGGATTTCGGTTTGCTGCGTTTTGGCCGGTGCGAGCGACGCGAGTTGGTTCTTCAGGTCTTTGATGCTGCGATCGATGGCGCGGATCTTCTGCTGCGCATCGAGGGCGAGCTTGCCGGATTCGCCTGCGGCCTGCGGAATGAGCGAGAGGATCTTCTGCCAGTCCTCGCCAGCGCCGGGCGTTGTGTCTGAGGACGGCCGACGTTTCGGAAGCTCCGCCAGATTTGCGATCAGCTTCTTCTGGATCGCCGCGGCCTGGGCCTGCGCGTCGATCGTCGATCGTTCATCCTTGAGCTGCTCAACGCGATCTTCGAGTTCTTTGCGTTTGACGTCGGCAGCCTGGCTTTCCTCACGCTGCAGAAGCTTGCGCGCGGTATCGACGGAACCGATCTCGATCTTGCCCGTCGCCTTGCCTTCGACGCGGATCGATCCCGGAACAGCGCTCGCCGGAACGTCGCCCAGAATGATCGTGTTCTCACCCTTGTCGAGCTTCACCTTGGCGAGGCGCGTGACTTCCGCGCCCGACAGGAACACGGTCACCGCGTCGACCGTAGACGTCGCGGGAACGTCGGCGGCAAGCGCACTCACTGACTGTGCAGCCACAAGAACTGCCGCAAGGGCAAAACGCATCGCGCTGGAACCTTCGTTATTGTTACGGATCGACATGCGCCACCCTTCCCGCAGCCGGGGGCGCACGGCCGTTATTATCGCCGATACGCGGCCACAGCAAAAGCTTTGACTCATGGCCGCGTTAACCTTTCGGCGGGCTCAAATTATGGCTTCAAAGCCCGTTTTGGCGACGCGCCTCGGCGTAAGACCATTCGAGCCACGGCAGAAGGTCGAGCAGGTCGGCTTTCTCGATCGTCGGGCCGCACCAGATGCGCAGGCCGATGGGCATGCCGCGATAGGCGCCAAGGTCGAACGCCGCCTTCTCGCTGGCGAGAATGCGCACCATGTCGTTCTGCACGGCGAGCGCTTTCGCCTCGCCAAGCGCAAGGAGATCAGGCTCGACGAAACGGATCGCAACGGACGTTTCCGAGCGCGTCTTCGGATCGACAGGCAGCGCTTCCGCCCAAGGCGTTCGCTCGATCCAGGCATAAAGCACTTCGGCGTTGGCGTGCGCGCGCGCAATGCTGGCGTCGATGCCGCCGATTTCCTTCACCCAGTTGAGCCCATCGAGATAATCCTCGACGCAGAGCATCGACGGCGTGTTGATCGTCACGCCTTCAAAGACGTCATGAACGATCTCGCCGCGGTTCTTGATGCGGAACAGGCGCGGGATCGGCCAGGCGGGCGTGTAGGACGCAAGCCGTTCGAGCGCGCGCGGCGACATGATCGCCATGCCGTGCGCGGCTTCGGCGCCGAACGCCTTCTGCCAGGAATAGGTCAGCACGTCGATCTTGTTGAGATCGATCGTCTGTCCCATCAGCGCCGACGTCGCGTCGCAGATCGTCAGTCCCTGGCGATCATCGGGAATCCAATTCGCGTCGGGGATGCGAACGCCAGTCGTCGTGCCGTTCCAGGTAAAGACCACATCGCGCGCGAAATCGACTTTCGATAAGTCCGGCAGGTGGCCGGGCTCGGCGTCCATCGTACGCGCGCCGGGAAGTTTCAGCTCTTCCGCCACGTCGCGCAGCCAGACGCGTCCGAACACGTCCCAGGCGAGGACGTCGACGCCGCGCGCGCCGAGGAGATTCCACATCGCAAGCTCGACCGCGCCGGTGTCGGAACCAGGAAGTATCGCGACCTTGTAGCCTTCGGGAACGCGCAGAACTTCATGCGTCAGCGTGATCGCGCGCTTTAACCGTTCGCGTCCCTCGGGCGAACGATGCGAGCGTCCGGTGAGAGCACTATTCAGCGCGTTCGCGGTCCAGCCCGGACGCTTGGCGCAAGGGCCGGAGGAAAAGAACGGCCGGTTCGGCTTGTTTTTTGGCTTTTCTGGTGCGGACATTTCATTCCCGTCATTGGTCCCGTCACCGCGACGGGCCGGGCCTCTTAGCACGAGATCGCTCAAGCGAAAAATTGGCTGTAGCGACGCGGCTTGCCTGACTGCGGAAACGAAAAAGGCGGCCATTTCGACCGCCTTTAGGCACCGGCAACAAAGGTGCGCAGCTTTCAGTCGAACCTGATGCGGATGCCGGAGCGGAATTGCTGCAGAACGGAATCTTTGTAGACGATACGGTTTTCATTTGCGATGCTCGGCGCCGAAACCGCGATCGCTCCGCCCTCCCAGAGCATCTGCCAGCCGTTATCCCACACGATCTGGTCGGTGATGTTGTAGGCAATGCCAGCCTGCACGGCGGCGGCAAAGTCGAAGCGCTCGTTCGTCGATGAACTTGCGGCCAGGGTTTGCGAAGATGGCAAGCCAGGGCCCGTCACGCACGTTTGCGCAGGGAAATTCGCTGTCGCGTCACAGGTTGCGAATTCTGACGAATTTCGGCTCATTTTCCGCCATGTGAAACCAACGCCGCCGCCGAGGTACGGTGTGAAGCGCGTTCCAGTGGGAATGTCATAGAGCAGATTGAATAGGCCGGTTGTCCGCGACAGCTTCACAGTGTCGTAGCGCTGGACATTGTAGGTGTTTGTATCGGAAAAATTTGACCTGGTTGTCTGATATACGAGCAGGCCTTTGTCCGTCAGCCGCTCGTCGGGCGAATAGTCGAAAACGGCTTCAGCGCGCAGCGATGGCGTGATGTAGCGACCGAAGCTGCCGCTGAAGATCGGTGACGCACCGATGTTGCCGCTGTCCTTCAACGGCATGTTGATGTCGCTGTCCTGGATCTTGGCGCTTTGCGAGATGTTGGCGCCGATCCCGAGGCCGACGTACCAGTCGGAGTCGTAATCGTAAGTGGGAACCGGAGCTGGCGCCGGAACGGGAACCGGAACTCCGCCGCCCATGTCTCTGACGCCGCCCCAATCGGCTGCCCAGCCCGGCGTCGCAGCTCCAATCAGCGTGAGGCCCGCCAATGCGAGCGCTTTCGAAAACGTCATAGCCGCCTCTTCCCCATGCAAGCGGACGCGAAATGCGCCGCTCAGGACTCTGTTCAACGCTACGCATGCGCTAACCGAGCCACACGAGGGACAGACGGCTTGCCGCGATCCACACTCGGATGCTCGCAGCAAAACGCCATGGAACGAACCACACCGTTGGCATTTACGCTTAGTTCGAGAGCAGGCGCGAACGCGCCCCTGCTCCCGGCCGTCTCTTCGCGGCGCGCGCAGCGCGCCAACGCGAACTAGTTCAGGTCGTAACGCAGGCCGACGCGGATTTGATGCGCCGTCACGTCCTTCACCTTGACTTCGTCAACCGAGCCGCCATCCCAGTCAGCCGCGCCCGTCTTGACGTCGCCGAGATAGAGGAAGCGATAGCCGACATCGAGGTAGAGCGCGTTGCCGCTGCTGACAGCCACCGGCTCGTCCTTCATTCCGCCGCCCATGTAACGCATTTCGCCGCCGCGAATGCGCCAGGCAATGCCGGCCATACCTGCAGCTGCAAAACTGTTGCTCGATCCACCGCCAAGCGAGCTTGAGCAGCCGCAGTCAGGGTCGAGCGTGCCGTTGGACGCCTCGTTGTGCGCGAAGCCGATGCCGCCGCCGATGTAAGGCATGAAGCGGCCGCCGCGGTTGATGTCGTAGTAGAGGTTGGCAAGCACGACAGTGCTGCTGAAGTCGAACTTCGCGTGACCGACGTCGTCGCCGCATTCGCACAGCGTCGTTTTCGCCGAGGCGTCAAACAGATGATCGACGGTGATGTCACCGCGGAAGCCGCGACCGAAGTAACGGCCGATGCCGCCGCCGACGCTCCAGGCGCCGTCCATTTTCGTGTCATGCGCGCTTAAGGTGTCGGTGATTTCGATGCCGGGCTTGTTGTACCAGGCGTATCCGCCGTCGGCGCGAATGTACCAGCCGGAGGGACCGGCTGCGGCCGGTGCCGCGATGGGTTCGTCCTTCAAGCCACCGAGATCTGCAGCCGACGCACTCAGAACACTACCGAGAACGAAGGCCGCGCCGAGAATCGATACTTTGCGCGCGTTGAACATCTGACATTTCCTTTTCGCTCCGACGCGGTGCAAACAAAGCGGCCGAGCCGGATAATGAACCGGTGAGGACAATGCAGACGAAACGATTAAAGGACACTTAATCAGCGTTGGGAATTGGCACGCTGCGGCGGCTTCAGCGGCGGAACGCGGCGTAAACGGACGATATTGCAACGCCGGGAAATCAGCACGCTCAGTCGGCGACGAACACCGCGTTCGCTCGCGCGTCGCCGAGCGCACCCGGACGTTGCTCGATATGCGGCTTAGGCACCGATCAGGCTGCTGCGGCAGATTCTACTGCTTCGACGATGTCGCCGACGATGCTCGATACGACCTGCTCGTCATCGCCTTCCGCCATCACGCGAATGACGGGCTCGGTGCCCGACGGGCGAATGACGAGGCGGCCGTTTTCGCCGAGCTTCGCCTTGGCGCCTTCGATCGCCTTGACGACGCGGTTGTCGTCGAGCGGCTTGCCGCTGGCGTAGCGCACATTGCGCAGGATTTGCGGAAGCGGATGGAAGCGATCGCAGACTTCCGAGACCGTCTTTCCGGTCGCGACGACGCAAGCGAGGATTTGCAGAGCGGAGACGAGGCCGTCGCCGGTCGTCGTGAAGTCCGACAACACGATGTGGCCGGACTGTTCGCCGCCGACGTTGAAGCCGTGCTTGCGCATGTGTTCGGTGACGTAGCGATCGCCGACGGGCGTGCGCGCCATCGTCAGGCCGATCGACTTCAGATAGCGTTCGAGGCCGAGGTTGCTCATCACCGTCGCGACGATGCCGCCGGCCGTCAGTTGTCCGGAACGCTGCCAGCTGTCGGCGATGACCGCCATCAGCTGGTCGCCGTTGACGATCCTGCCCTTCTCATCAACGATGACGACGCGGTCCGCGTCGCCATCGAGGCCGATGCCAATATCAGCCCGGAATTCCTTCACTTTTTCGACCAGAAGATCGGGCGCGGTCGAGCCGCAATTGAGATTGATGTTCTGGCCGTTCGGCTCGACGCCAATCTTGATCACTTCCGCGCCGAGTTCCCAGAGAGCTTCCGGGGCGACCTTGTAGGCGGCACCGTTGGCGCAATCGATGACGATGCGCAGGCCAGCGAGGCGCAGGTGCTTGGGCATCGTGCGCTTGGCGAATTCGATATAGCGTTCCTGCGCGCTTTCGACCCGTGTCGCCCTGCCGATCTGCTCGGCCGGGGCCAGCAAGGTCTTGGAGTCGGTGTCGATCAGATCCTCGATCTGGCGTTCCATCTCGTCGGACAGCTTGTACCCGTCGGCGTCGAAGAGCTTGATGCCGTTGTCGCTCGACGGGTTGTGGGACGCCGAGAGCATGACCCCCAGATCGGCGCGAAGCGAGCGCGTCAGCATCGCGACGGCCGGTGTCGGCATCGGACCCAGGAGAAAGACGTCCATGCCGACCGACGTGAAGCCGGACATCAGCGCGGCTTCCAGCATATAGCCCGAGAGCCGCGTGTCCTTGCCGATCACCACGCGATGCCGATGGTTGCCGGAGCGGAACATGGTCCCGGCCGCCATGCCGACTTTCAGCGCGATCTCCGACGTCATCGGATGGCGGTTGGCCTGGCCGCGAATACCGTCTGTCCCAAAATAGCGGCGTGACATGTGCTCTCCCGACGTGCCCCTGCTGGAAGGTCTATTCCAGAGGTTCAATATCCAAAGTTACCGCGGAAGGCGAGCTTGGCCCAGCGGCTCTCGCCGCTGATTACGGGCCACACTCGGCGCGGATCGTACGATCATGCCACTTCGAAGGTTGAGCTTACGCAAATTTCCGACCATTTTCCCCCGCGTTGTAGTGACATAGCGATCATCATGGCGGCTTCGGGTGCTCTTGGATAGGGCCACGGAATCGGCCCATAGGTCGGCTAGGTTTGTTTTGCGTCTGCCGGCGATGAGGGTCAGGGTCGGCATAGCGAGGGGTAAAAGGTTTATGGCAGTGTTTCTGGCGGTGGCGAACCGCAAGGGCGGGGTCGGGAAATCCACCGTCTCCGTGATGCTGGCGCACGCGCTGGCGGTTCACGGCGGCAAGCGCGTGTTGCTCATCGATCTCGATTCGCAGTGCAATGCGTCGTTGATCCTGATGGGCGGCCACGGATGGAACGAGGCGCGCAAGGCCGGAAAGACGATTGCCGACTATTTCTACGACCTGTTCGACGGTATCCCGGCCAACGCGCGCGATTACGTTTCCAAGAACGCCGGAGACGTTTCGGCGGCCAACGGCAAACCCGCGCCGATCTCGCTGGTACCGGGATCGCTGCTGCTCGAGGATATCCAGGGCGAGCTTTATCTGAAGCAGGCCAATCAGAGCAACATTCCGGACGTCGTCGCGAACCGGGTACGCGGACGCATGGAAAGCCTGATCCGGCGCTTCGAGGGCGACTACGACGTCGTGATCCTCGACTGCGCGCCAGGTCTGTCGTTCGCGGCTCTTGCCGCGCTCAAGACGGCGGACAAGGTCATCGTTCCGTTCCGCCCGGATTATGTTTCGCAGCTCGCGGTCGACCGCGTGGCGATGCTGATCGAGGACACCCGGAATCTCGACGACCTTTCGGAAATTCCGATGGACGACCGGCGCTACGCCTGCCTTGCAAACTACGTGCGGAACGACGACAAGGACTATATGATGATCGAGGAAATCAGCCTCGTGCATCCGGTCCTCGAGACGTTCCTGCCGCAGCGAAACGGCATCGCCAATGCCTTCGACTATATTGGGCAGCTCCGCTCGATCGACGCGAAATATTCGGATGCGGCGGGCGACGTGAAAGAACTTTACCAGGAAATCTCGCGGATCATTGACACGATCTCCGCAAACAAGAAAACCAAGGTTGCGGTTTCCTAAAGCCATCAGTCGAAAAGCGCATCGATCATGAGCAAAGGCACACAGCTCTGGCCCGGCGATAAGATGCGCAGCTTTTTCAGCGCGCATATCCGGCGTGAGACGTCACTCGACGATGCGGCGGCCGAGCGGCTCGCCGAAGCGTTGACGAAAGCCGTCAACCGCATGCTCGTCTGGGATATGCCGGACGACGTTCCACGCATGGACAAAGCCGCCAGGAAGGGCGACGCCGCGCCGGAGCTCGCGGCTCGGCATGCCCGCGCCGAAAACTTCAATCCGTATCTGTTTTCGGCGATCGTGGTGCTCGCGAAGCAGGGTCGCGATGGGCTGAGCAAGCGTCTGCAGGAAATCAAGACGGTTGAAAATCTGCGCGCCTTCGCGGAAGCGCAACACGTTCCCGTCGACGCCAAGCTCCGCCGCCTGGACGATATCCGTAAGGCTATCGTCGCGGCCGCGGAGCAACGCCTCGCCGACCGCAAGGCCGCCGCGAGCTGAGCCTCAATCCCATCCGCGTCTCGTCGCGCATCGGAGCACCGCATGAGCGACAATGTAAGTGACCGGACGCAAGGGGACGAACCTGTCCTGCGCCGCTCGATCGGCACGACACAGCTGGCGCTTTACGCGCTCGGCAGCATGGTCGGGTCGGGGATCTACGGGCTGATCGGAAAAGCTGCTGGCGAGGCCGGGTCTGCGGTCTGGCTGTCGTTTGTCGTCGCGCTCTGCGCCGCTCTGCTGACGTCGCTTTCCTATGCGTCGCTCGGCTCGCGCTATCCGAGGGCGGGAGGCGCCGCCTACGTGACGGGGCGCGCGTTTCGCGTTCCAATCGTGAGCTTCATCATCGGGCTCGCGCTTGTGGCTTCGGGCCTGACGTCGATCGCGACGCAATCCAAGATTTTCGCCACCATCCTTGCGAATATCGTGGGCCTCGAACAGCTTTCACCGACATTCATCGCCATCGGATTTCTTCTCATTCTCGGCGGCATCGTCTTTCGCGGCATCCGTGAGAGCATGTGGGTCAACGTGGTTTGCACGCTGATGGAAGTCGGCGGTTTGCTGCTCGTGATTGCATCGGGCGTTTCATACTGGGGCAGCGTCGATTATTTCCAGACGCCGCCGGAACGCGCGGATACGGCCTTCGGTGTGATCGTACTGCAGGCGTCGGTGTTGACGTTCTTCGCGTTCATCGGATTCGAGGATGCGATCAACGTTGCGGAGGAATGCAAAGATCCGGAGCGGACTATTCCGCGCGGTCTGATCATCGCGACCTTTACGGCGGCGCTGCTCTACATAGCGGTCGCGGTCACCGCCGTGTCGGTTGTCCCGTGGCATGAGCTGGCGACGACATCGAGCCCGCTGACTGAAGTCATGCGCCGCAGCGCGCCGGGCATCCCGCCGGGGATCATGACATTCATTGCGTTGTTCTCGGTCGCGAACACTGCGCTCGTGAATTACGTCACGGCCTCGCGCCTGATCTACGGCATGTCGGGACAAGGATTGCTGCCGAACCATTTCGGGCGACTCCACGCGAAGCAACGCACGCCGCATATCGCCGTGCTGGCGCTGCTTGCGGTGTCCCTGTTGCTGGTGATTGCGGGCGGCATCGCCGACCTTGCTGCGGCGACCGTCCTGCTGCTGCTTGTGGTGTTCATCGCCGTCAATGCTTCGCTCGTTACGCTCAAGCGCCGCGCCGACGAAAAGCCGGGCCAGTTCGAAATACCGGTGATCCTGCCGCTTGCGGGAATTGCCGTTTGCACGGGTCTGCTTTTGACGAGACTGGCAAGCAGCGACTGGCGCGCGCCCGCTCTCGCAGGCGCGCTGATCGCCCTGATCCTCGGGCTTTACGCAGTGCTTCGGATGGGCAAATCGGACGTCCGGTGAGCCGTCATTGCGCCTTGGAGCCGTTGCGCAGGCGGGCGTTCTCCGTTTCGAGATCGGCGATCCGCGTTTGCAGCCGGCCAATCGCGCCTGCCACTTCGTCAAATGGCAGCATCCGCGGAATATGCTGCGGGCAGTTCTGATCCCAGGCCTCGATCGTGAAGACGATCACACGTTCCGGCCGCGCGCGATATGTCGGATCGCTCAGCTTCGACAGCAGCTCGTCATCGCCTTCGATCACCTTCGCCGTACCCCAGAGCTTTACGCGCCGCTGATGCACGTAATCCATGATGAATATGTAGGCTTTCGGATTCTCGGCGAGATTGCCGATCGTGATGTACTGCCGGTTTCCAACATAATCAGCGAATGCCAGCCTCTTGTCGTCGAGGATCTTGAGAAACCCCGCGGGTCCGCCGCGATGCTGGATGTAGGGCTGGCCGTCGGCACTCGCCGTTGCAAGGTAGAAGGAGCGCGCATAGGCGATGAATGCGGCGAGGTCGGGCGTGACGGTGCTCGGCCAGCCTCTCGTACGTTCCATCCTCTCGTATTGAAGACGCGAACCGCGCTTTGACTGTTCGGCCTTGACGGACGGTGCGAATGCGATGTCGGAAGCAATTTGCATCAGAGCCAATCTCCCGCGCTTGATCCCTCGGTTAATCCAATCCCTTTTCGGTGCCCGCAGTGCAGGCGCGCCAGACTTCGATCGCCTGCTTCGTTTCCTTGACGTCGTGCACGCGCACGATCTGCACGCCAGAGCCAACTCCCGCGATGGCAGTCGCGAGCGATCCCGACACGCGATCCTTCGCGTCGTCGACGTTGCAGAGCTGGCCGATCATCTTCTTGCGGCTCGCACCGAGAAGGACCGGCACGCCGAGACCGTGATAGAGCGACAGCCCAGCCATCACCGCGACGTTGTGATGAAGGTGCTTGCCGAAGCCGATGCCGGGATCGACGACGATTTTCGATTTCGGAATTCCGGCGGCGACGCAGGCCTGCACGCGGCTTTCGAGGTAATCGAATACGTCGAGGACGACATCGTCATACTGCGGATTGTCGTTCATCGTTTTTGGATCGCCCTGCGCGTGCATGATGACGACGGGCAGCTCGGTTTCAGCCGCGACGGCGAGCGAGTCCGGATCATGCGTGAACGCCGAGACGTCATTCAGAATGTCGGCCCCGGCAGCAGCGGCGCGGCGCATTACCTCGGCCTTGCGGGTGTCGATCGAGATCACGGCGTCGGTCTTGGCGCGCAGGCCTTCGATGACCGGGATGACGCGACGCAGTTCCTCGTCGAGTGCAACAGCATCCGACTGCGGGCGCGTGCTCTCGCCGCCGATGTCGAGAATGTCGGCGCCTTCGGCGACGAGCGCGAGACCGTACGCGATTGCTTTCTCGGCGTCGAGGTTTTCGCCGCCGTCGGAGAAGCTGTCCGGCGTGACGTTGACGATGCCCATGATGCGGGGCCGGTCGAGCGACAATCCGGCGATGCGCGGACGCTGCGTGGACAGTTCCTCGAGGATGTCGGCGGCGGCGAGAGCCTCGCGGCCCCAGTCGCTGCTGAACGCATCGCCGAGGACGATCGTGCGCCGCTTCGTTTCCGGCGTTGCGCGCGTCAACACATCGAGCGCGGCGAACGACAAGCGCCCGCCTGCGAGCGGCAATCCGCGCCATTCCGGGATATCGGGCTCATCGATGGCGCGGCGTCGGCTCCTGTCCCAGAAGATCGCAGTCGGCTGGAGGTAAATCGAGCGTTTCATTCGGCGTCCGTGTCCATCGGTGTGCAGGTGTTCTTACGAGAAAAGTTTCAAACGTGCGCCTGGATTTTCACGCCGCACCGTCGATGGGGGGCGGAGATGCGCGAGGCGTTGGAGGAGTTCGAAGACGTTGGTCGCCGATGGGGTTGTTCGGGGCGCCGATATTCCGCCTGGCTCTTCACCCCACCCCTAACCCCTCCCCGTCAAGGGGAGGGGAGTTAGTGCGGAGCTTCGTCGGCGTCTTCACTCGGACCGATGGCTCTGTTGGAGGTCGGCAAACAAAACGGCCGCGAGCGGGTCGCGGCCGTTTGATCGTGGATCGTGTGTTCGAGCGGAGGCTCAGCCTTGCGGCTGGGGCTCCGGCCCGATGTCGATGCCGCCCGACGGCTCGCTGCGCGGACGCGGCGGTTGACGACCGGCCGAGGGCACTGCCGATCCTGCCGAACCCTTCGTGCCATCGTCGTCATCGCGACGGGCGATCTTCTCGCCGCGCATGATCGCCTGGCACTCTTCGCCGGTGATCGTCTCGTACTCCATGAGCGCCTGCGCCATGGTTTCGAGCTCAGCCTTGTGCTTCGTCAGCACTTCCCAGGCAATGCTCTGCCCGGTGGTGACGATGCGGCGCGTCTCTTCGTCGATGAGCTTGGCGGTTTCCTCGCTCATGTTCTTCTGCTGCGTGATCGAATGCCCGAGGAACACTTCCTGGGAATTCTCGGAATAGAGCAGCGGACCGAGCTTGTCGCTCATGCCCCATTCCGTAACCATGCGCTTGGCGATCCCGGTCGCCTGGCTGATGTCGCTCGACGCGCCGGTGTTCAAGTGCTCGCGGCCGTAGATGATCTGCTCGGCGACGCGGCCACCGAAGGCCATCGCGATTTTGCCTTCGCACCATTGCTTCGAATAGCTGAGGCGATCGCGCTCGGGCAAACTCATCGTAACGCCCAGCGCACGGCCGCGCGGTACGATCGTCACCTTGTGCAGCGGATCGTTGCCCGGCACGACGAGGTTGACGATGGCGTGGCCCGCTTCGTGATACGCGGTCGCAAGCTTTTCTTCCTGCGTCATGGCCATGGTCTTGCGCTCAGCGCCCATCATGACCTTGTCTTTGGAATCCTCGAACTCGGCCTGCGTCACGAGCCGCTTGTTGCGGCGAGCGGCGAGCAGCGCTGCCTCGTTGACGAGGTTCGCGAGGTCGGCGCCCGAGAAGCCCGGAGTACCGCGCGCGATAACCTTCGGATCGACGTCGGGTGCCAGCGGCACTTTCTTCATGTGCACGCGGAGGATCTTTTCGCGTCCGTTCACGTCCGGATTCGGCACCATGATCTGGCGGTCGAAACGGCCGGGACGCAGCAACGCGGGATCGAGCACGTCGGGACGGTTGGTCGCCGCGATGATGATGATGCCTTCGTTGGCTTCGAAGCCGTCCATCTCGACGAGCAACTGATTGAGCGTCTGTTCACGCTCGTCGTTGCCGCCGCCGAGACCGGCGCCGCGATGGCGACCGACGGCGTCGATTTCGTCGATGAAGATGATGCAGGGCGCGTTCTTCTTCGCCTGCTCGAACATGTCGCGGACACGGCTCGCGCCGACGCCGACGAACATTTCGACGAAGTCGGAGCCCGAGATCGTGAAGAACGGCACGTTGGCTTCACCGGCAACGGCGCGCGCGATCAGCGTCTTACCGGTGCCCGGAGGACCGACGAGCAGACAGCCGCGGGGAATGCGTCCGCCAAGGCGCTGGAACTTCTGCGGATCGCGAAGGAACTCGACGATCTCCTCGAGATCGGATTTCGCCTCGTCGACGCCAGCGACGTCGTCAAACGTGACGCGGCCGTGGCGCTCGGTCAGGAGCTTCGCGCGCGATTTGCCGAAGCCCATCGCACGCCCGGAGCCCGACTGCATCTGGCGCATGAAAAAGATCCAGACGCCGATCAGAAGCAGCATCGGGAACCAACTCAGCAGAATGCTCGTGATCGACTGCACTTCATCCTCTGCAGGCCGCGCTTTGAACTTCACACCCTTCTCACGCAGGCGGGTCACGAGATTCGGGTCTTCAGGAGCGTACGTCGCGAATGCGGCTTCGCTGCCCGACGCATCGCGCTTCGTGCCGGTGATACGATTACCTGCCAGAACCGCTTCCGACACAGTACCCTTATCGACAGCGTCAAGAAATTCCGAATATTGAATCTCGTTTGAATGCCTGGACTGGCTCGGGTTGCTAACCAGGTTGTATAACGCGAGCAGCAGGACGAGCAGCGCCGCCCAGATCGCAAGCTTCTGATAATTAGGGTTCATTTGGTTCCCTGTTTAGGCCAGTGACGCGGCCAGCGTTCTGGGCTCCGGCTGAGCATGGGGCCGGGTTCCCGCTTAACATAAGAGGCTCGACACATCCGCACAAGTTCGGCCTACAGCCTGCCGATAAATCCTTAACAAGCAGCCGCGGCTGCCAACGCCTTGAGTTGGCAGCCCGTCTCCTCAAGCGACACCTGCGATGCGACGACGAAGGGGGCGAGCGACGGCACCGCGACCAAATCGTCACCCTGCCAGAACGACGGCAGCGCATGCGCCGCCCGCGACGGCGGCCGATATTTAGCGGCGAGACGGCCAGCAATCCCCGCGTAATTCTCCGCGCCGAGCGGACGTACTTTTACCGCCCCGATCGCGTCCGCCGCACGCTGGACAATAAACCTGCGATCCCACGTCCGGCTCTCACCTGGAGATAGAATAAGGTCAGACTGCGTGAGCCGCCCCGCCTCGCGCCAGACGCGGACGAAACGGCTGCCGCTGGAGACCATCACGCCACCGAGCGTTGCAGTACTTTTGTCTTCCGCCTGAAGTCGAGCCGTGAGGTCTTCGATTTCGACAAGGTCGGGTCGTTCGCTGGCGCCACCGTAACGTGCGATGAGGCTCGCGAGAAGGCGCTGGCGGAGCAACGCGGGGCCGGCGCGGAAAGCGTTGCGGTCGAACGCGGCGAAGACTTCGTTACCGAACGTGAGAGCGAGAGTCGTGGCGAAGCAATCGTCGGCGTAACGCAGCGCGGCTTCCGCCTCGCCGAGACGCCGCGCGGACGTTGCGAGCGCCGCAGATGTAATTCCGGCCGCATCGAGATCGGGGAGCGCACTTCGGATGCGCGCGCGCTCATAGCGATGATCCGTGTTGGTCGGATCGTCGACACTCGATAGCCCGCGTTCTTCGAGCGTTGCGATGAGGCGGGATTTGGCGAATGCCAGCAGTGGCCGCGCGAGGCTGACGGTCGAGCCTTCGTGCAACAGGCGTTCGACCGGCATTCCGGCAAGCCCGTTGACGCCCGCTCCGCGCGCGAGGCGCATGGCGAACGTCTCGGCCTGATCATCCTGATGATGTGCCGTGACGACCGCGACATCGCACGCGCTCAGAGCGCGCGCATGGTCATCGAGCAGCCGGTAACGTGCGCGGCGTGCGGCGTCGGGAATGCCGCGCGATGGCTTTTCGCCCGTCCAAGGCAATGTGACGTGCGGCAGTCCTAATCGCTGCGCTTCGCTTGCGACGAACTCCGCTTCGCGCGGAGATTCGGGTCGCAATCCGTGATCCACAGTTGCGACGGAGAGCGATGGCGGAGCGCCGTTTCGGCGCTGATGCCATTCGGCGGCCAGCACGAGCAGAGCCATGCTATCCGGTCCGCCCGAAACGGCGAGGACGACGTGCTCAAACTTCGCGAGCGGCTCGAAGGCGGCATCCGCTTCGTCTGGTGTGATCGGCAGATGTGAGCCACGCGACATCGCTCTTCACCGCGAGCTACGAGTTACTGGCACCCGACGCGCTGACGTTCGCTTTGTGCGCGCGTCTTGACGCTCTTGGGAGCCGTCGGAAACTTGGTCGCCAACTCAGCGAACGAGGAGCACGCTGCATCTTTCTGGCCGAGACGATCGAGCGACATCGCGAGCTTCAGCAGGCTGTCGGGGGCCTTCGCGCCCTGCGCGTACGTTTGATAGCCCTTCAAGAATGCGCTTGCGGCAGCCTTATATTGCCCACGGACGAAATGCGTTTCGCCGAGCCAGTATTGCGCGTTGCCGGAAAGCGAGTCGCTCGGAAACTTCTTCAAGAACTCAGTGAACGACGTTTCCGCCGCGCCGTAGTCGCGCTGCAAGAGATAGCCGTAAGCCTGCTCATAGAGCTGCTTCGGATCGTTGCTCGACTCACTGGCCGGAGCCAACGCCGCTGTTGCGACCGATGCCGGCGGCGCTTCCGCGGCCGGATTTCCCGCGGCCGGAGCAGCGTTCGGCGAATGCGCGCTATCGCTGCTGAGCAAACCGCCAATCGCGTCCTCGCCCGCGGCAACCGTCGTCGAGCCGAATCCGGAGCTTGGCTCGCCATCGTGCGCTTGCGGGTAGGTTCCGTCAGCAGCGGACGCCGTGGCTGAGGATGGCGGAATGTCAGACCGGCGCGGCGTGCCGCCGAGGTTGCGGACCTGATCGGAAAGCTGCTGAACCTGCGCGGTCAGCGCTCGGATCTGAGTCTCGAGGCTTTCGATGCGCGCCGCATCGCCGTCGCCTCCAGCTGTCGAAGCCGGAAATGGCGCGGGCGCTGAGCCGCCGCTCTTCGCCAACGTCTCGAGCGTGCCGACGACGACCTGCATATCGACGAGTTGTTCTTCGAGCGACTGAACGCGCGTCTGCAGCCCGCTCTCAGCCGCCTTCGGCGCTTTATCCTTGGACTGAGCAAGCGCAGGCGTCGCCGCGACAAGCAACGCGACTGCCGCCACAGGAATTCCGAATCGGACTGGAATCAGTTTGCGCTTAGCCATGCCCTGGCCCTGCTCCGTATGATTCAATCAAAGCTACTCGTTTCGATATCGGCGCCGAGTCTAGCACAGCGCATCGCGTATCGACCTGTCTCGTGCGCCCGATATTGGGCAAAATCAAATGAAGAGTCATGAGCTTCCCCGCCCATGCGGCAATCGCGGCGAAGCCAGCCGGCTTATTGCGCCACTTGGCCCGTCTCGGCGGGGCGGCCCGACAATCCTCTGGGCGGCCGCGTTGCGGACGACTGCATGCTCGATCTTATCGGATCCTGATCGCGAAGATCATTAATAAAAACTTCGGCATTGCGATTCTGCGCCCGGCACATCGACGTCGAGCAGACCGCAACCTTGTCGTCGTTGCCCGTTGGTCTCAGGTCGACGCGACTCGCGTCGAGTCCCGCCGCGATCAAACGATCGCGCACAGCTTCGGCCCGCTGCTTGGACAAGGTTTGCGCGGATCGCCGGTCACCGCCATCGTCGGAGCGGCCAATCACCGTGATCGTCAGATTCGGACGGAGTTTCAGCCAGCGGGCCTGGCCCTCGATAATGGCGAGCGCCCGGCCGCCGAGTTCCGCGCTACTTTCCGCGAAAAATACGCGATCGCCGACGCTGATCAGAAACGCATGGCGGTACTCGGCCGTTCGCTCAGCTTCATCGGCGCGGATTGCGGCGCGGCCTTCTTCGGTATCTCCGTCGGAACCGAGGGACGACAGCGCCCGGCGCGCACGCGCCGCTTCGGGCGAATCGGGAAAGGCCGAGATCAATTTCTGGAATAGCCGACGCGCAGAATCGTATGCGCGATCCGAAGCCGCGTCCATTCCATCGACGAGCAGTTCCGCAGCCGTCTCGCCGTTCGGACCGTCGTCGTCTTCCTGCGCAATCGCAGACAGCGTGAACGCCATCATGAGGGCGAGTACCGCCGACATGACGCCAATCACGAACCTGGATGACAGCGATTTCTGCATTTGACGGGGTGCGCGTAATTCGGCTTTCCCGCCCGTTATGGCCGTCCAATTAGGCCAAACTTTGCCGATTTAGAGCCCGTCAAAAGCAATTGGCGCGTGTGGCTAATTTAATCCAGCCACCCGCGCCAATCTGAATTTCGGTACTGAAGTTAGCGCTGGCTTACGACGCCGCCGCTGTTCAGCACTGTCTGAGCACGCCGGTTCTGCGACCAGCAGGAAATGTCGTTGCAAACCGCGACCGGACGTTCCTTGCCGTACGAGATCGTGCGGATGCGCGCGCCGTTGATCCCGTGCTGAGACAGGAAATTGCGCACCGTCGTGGCGCGGCGGGCACCGAGCGCGATGTTGTATTCGCGCGTGCCGCGTTCGTCGGCATGACCTTCGATCGTGATCGCATACTGCGAGTACTGTTGCAGCCACTGCGCCTGCTTCGAGAGCGTCTGCTGCGCTTCCGGCGTCAGGTCGATCGAGTCGGTCGAGAAGTAGACGATGTCGCCGACGTTCTGACTGAAGTCGCGCTGAGATCCGGGAGTCGCTGCGCCGTACTTGCCGCTCAACGCGTCCGGTTGGAGCTCTTTATTGCTCGCGCACGCACCGACAGTCGCTGCGAGAATCGAAACGGCGGCGAGGCGCAGCCACATGCTCCGCGCTATCGTTGCCAGCATTTCGTTTATCCCTTTCGTCTCGATCGCAACTCTCGAGCAAGCCAGATCGCGTTTAATCCGCTCCGCAAGAGGCCATCTTTGTTCTGTCAGCGTTTAGTGGAATGATCAGCCGAAAATATGGCCGATTCCGCAGATTCACAGCGATTTCATGTGCATCGAATGCCGACGCAATTGTTAGCGCAGCGAGACCATCAGCCGACCCAACGGTATGTAACATCGCGGCTTTGCGGCGCACGTGCGACCAATTCGATTTTGCAGAATTTCCCACATGCAAAATGTGGTCATGCCGTCAGCACATTTTCGACTCGGTTCCTAACCGAAATTCGACAGCCGACGAATCGATACGCCAAAAAGCTCAAGACCGAGATGGTGGCGAGGAAATCGCCAACAACTCGGTCTTGAAGATCGGTATGAAAAACGCATTACTAAGACAACAGGCGGTGCTTAGCGCACTGCCTGAGCCGAAGCGGCCGGACCGCCGAGCTTCAGAGGCTGATGCTCAACTTCTTTCCGGCATGCGCCGACAGCAACAGCAACTAGAACTGCAGCAAGAACGATTGCGCTCTTCATGTGTAGTCTCCTTTGAGTTCCAAACAGTCCGCTATTAGCGAACGGCCTGGCTGCTTGCGGTGGGACCGCCGAGCTTCAAAGGAACGTGCTCAGCTTCGCGACGGCATGCGCTAACTGCGACAGCCGTAGCTATGACTGACAAAAGGATCAGCCCCTTCACACCCTGCATGGTCATATCTCCTGATACGATTCCGGCAAAAGCCGTACTCTGGGGTACCGGGAGGGCGTCGCACGATCAAGGACAGAGGCGACAAAAACCAAGTTTTCCAATCCTATAGATGCGAAAATGCAACGACGGCGCGTGTGGGAAAGTCAACACTTTTGCGAACGTCGAAAGCGCACCTAACTCTTTGTTTTAACCATGATATTTCGGCTGCTCCGAAACCTGCTCGAAGTTCCGGAGCAGCCCATTTCTAAAGAAGGTGTTAATTTAGAAGCGGTGACCAGGCGGGGTCTGACGCGAAGGACGGCGTCGTCACCTGACGTTCGTTGAAGCCGGTGATGTCGACCGAGTAAATCTTCGGTCCGCCGCTCGTCGATTGAGAATCGCGCCAGAACATCAGGACTCGCCCGTTGGGGGCCCAAGTCGGCCCTTCATTATGGAAGCCTTCCGTCAGAACACGCTCTCCGGAGCCGTCGGGCTTCATCACCCCAATCAAGAATCGGCCGCCGGCCTGCTGGGTGAAGGCGATGTAATCGCCACGCGGTGACCAGACCGGCGTCGAGTAGCTGCCGCCTCCGAGCGAGATCGGGTGCGCACCAGAGCCGTCGGCATTCATGACATAAAGCTTCTGCGTGCCGTCGCGATCGCTCTCGAACACGATCTGGCGGCCGTCGGGTGAATAGCTCGGGCTGGTGTCGATGCCGCTCGACTCGGTCAGCCGCCGAGGCTGCCGCGTCCGCAGGTCCATCTCGTAGATGCTGGAACGTCCGTCCGGCGTGCCGAGACTCATCACGACGCGCTGCCCGTCCGGCGAGAAGCGCGGTGCGAACGTCATGCCGGGAAAGTCGCCCACAAGCTCGCGCCGTCCCGACTCGAGGTTCATGATGAAAACCTTCGGCTGGTCGGACGTGTAGGACATGTAGGTGATTTCCTGGTTCGTCGGCGAGAACCGCGGCGTGAGCACAAGCTCCTTGCCTTGCGTCAGCAGGCGCACGTTGGCGCCGTCCTGATCCATGATCGCGAGGCGTTTGACGCGATTCTGCGCCGGGCCCGTCTCGTCGACGAAGACGACGCGCGTATCGAAGTAGCCCTTTTCGCCCGTGAGACGCTCATAGACGCTGTCGGCGATCATGTGCGCGATGCGCCGCCAGTTCTGCGCCGACGTCGAGAACCGCTGGCCGGCGAGCTGCTTGCCGCTTGCGACGTCCCAAAGCCGGAACTCGGCGCCCACACGGCCGTCACCTGCGTTGACGATGCGCCCAACAACCAAGGCATCGGCCTGCACGGAGCGCCAGTCGCCGAAGCGCGGCACGGCGTTGACGTCCCTGATCTGCTCCAGGAAGGACGCGCGATCGAGGGGCCGGAACAGGCCGGATCGTTCGAGATCTGCTTGCAGCACATCCGAGACGTTGGCCGCGAGTTGCGGATCGTCACCAACGAAGAGCGGAATCGCGATCGGGATCGGCGCGATGGTGCCTTCCGTCTGCGTGCCTTTGAGTTGCGCCTGCGCCCTCGTTGCCAAACCACAATCGAGCGCGAGCCCGACAGCGATCAGACAGATGAAGGCAAGCGCGTGCTGCAGTGGATTTTTCGGGCTCATGCTCGATCTCTCATCCGTCAATCGTTGGCCATCACAGGTCGTGTTCGCTTCGTGGTCGAATGAAGCAACTTTTTGGCGTTTACAACATCTGGCGCGGATCGAAAGTCCAGTCGACGATCTTCCATGCGTTGTATTTGTCGGGAGGCAATCTGAACGGCGCGCACATTCGCACCGCTCGGAGCGCCGCTTCCGTATAAACCTGCCCCGCCGTGGTTGGTGGCGCGGAGGTGACGCGAGGCTCGCCCGATAGGCTGCCGTCGGGATTCATTTCCCAATGCAGTTCGACAACCGGAACCTCCTCGCCGCCGCCGGTGCCGGGCGGGCGCCAGCAGCCGTTGAGTTGCGACTTTATCATGCCTTTCAGCATGTCCTGCTCGCGCAGCGACAGCACGGTGTCGGTGCCGGTGGCCGTTCCGGCTTCGCGGCCGGTTTTTTCCGCGGTCGCGCTCGAACCGGCCGCCTGCTGACCTTTTTTCCTCGGGTCCTTGTCGAGCAGCGCCTTCGGAGGCGCGTCTTCCGGCGACTTGTCGAGGATCGAGGCGATACGGCTCGGATCGAACTGCTTCTTCGCGGCTTCGGCTTTTTTCCTGGCTTCTTCCTGCTTCTTTTTCTTCAGCTCGGCAGCGCGCTTTTTCTTCTCGGCCTCCTCGGCTTTCTTTTTGGCTTCTGCTTCAGCCTTCTTCTTTGCCTCGTCCTCGGCCTTCTTGCGCGCTTCGTCCTCCGCCTTCTTCTTGGCTTCCTCAGCCTTGCGCTCTTCCTCGAGCTTCTGCTCGAGGATCTTCTTTTCGTCCGGCGTCGGGCCAGGCGCCGGCTCAGGCGGCGGGGGCGGCTCTTCCAGCTTTTTCGCGATCGGATCGGGTGGCGGCGGAGGCTTCACCTGCTCGGCTGCCTTCGGGGGCTCGGCGGGCGGAGGAGGCTCGGCCGCCTCGGGCGGCGGCTCAGCCTTGGCGACCTGCTGCTCCTGCGGCGGCGGAGGTGGTGGCGGCGCAGCGTTGCTCGGCTTGGCCGTGTCGTTCTTGCTGTCGTCGGGCTTCGGTTCTTCCTTGGCCTTCGTCTCGAGGTTCTTCGCGTCCTCGCTCCCCTGTTTCAGGCGCAGGAATTCCGACGGCGTGATGATGTCGGCAGCAATCGCCGGCGTGTCCGGCGTCAGGGCCGGAACTGAGCGCATGGTAAAAAGCGCCCATCCGAGGAGCGCGGCATGAAATGCTAACGACAGGACAAGTCCGAAGGGCACCGCTAAGTGCCTCCCTTCTCCTGATCGAGAACGAACGACAGCTTCTTGAATCCGCCGTCGTTGATGCGTCCCATCACCTTCATGACGACGCCATAGGGCACGCCTCTATCGCCGCGCACGAAAATCGTCTCGTCGTATCCGTTCTTCGCAATGGCCTTGAGCTTGTCCGCCAGCTCATCGAGACTGATCTGCGTATCGCCGATGAAGACGTCGCCGTTGACCTTCACGGTGACCGCGAGCGGCTCCTGCTTCGGAGTCGGGATCTGCTGGCCTTTCGCTTCCGGCAAATCGACCGGGATGCCGACCTGCAGAAGCGGCGCGGCGACCATGAAGATGATCAGAAGCACGAGCATCACGTCGACCATCGGCGTGACGTTGATTTCGCTCATCGGAGCGTTGCGGCCGCGACGCCGGCGGCCACGACCGCCGCCCCCGCCGCCTACCTTGATGCTGGCGCCCATGTAATCAGGTCCTCACGTCGATCTGACGCGATACGATCGCGGCGAACTCATCGGAAAACGCATACAGCCGTTGAGAAATCGCAGACGAATCGGCGGAAAATTTGTTGTAGAACACGACGGCCGGAATAGCGGCCATGAGGCCGAGCGCCGTTGCGAACAGCGCTTCCGCGATACCCGGCGCAACGACGGCCAGCGACGTGTTCTTCGAAACAGCGATCGACTGGAAGCTCGTCATGATGCCCCAAACGGTGCCGAACAGACCGACGAACGGCGCGGTTGAGCCAACGGTCGCGAGAAAGAGCAGCCGGCGATCGAGGCGTTCCATCTCGCGGCTGATCGTGACGTCCATCACCTTCTCGACGCGCAGCTGAATGCCGCCGAGCGCGCGGATGTTGCCTTCGACGGAGCGTTTCCATTCGCGCATCGCGGCAACGAACAGCGCAGCCATCGTGATCGTCCGTCCGCGGGAGAGATTGGCGTAAAGCTCGTCGAGCGACTGGCCGGACCAGAACATCTGCTCGAACTTATCGCTTTCGACGCGGGCGCGGCGGAACGCCAGCAGCTTCTCGAAAATGATCGCCCACGACCAGATCGAGGCGAGGCCCAATCCCGTCATCACGATTTTGACGACGAGGCTGGCCTGCATGAATAGTTCAATGAAGGAAAATCCAGCTGCATTGACCGGAGCAACGACGCCTTGAGCGACATCCGCGGGATTCATTTCACCATCCATGTCGAAGAAATGCAGGGCTCGGTCGGAGCGCGCATGAGATTAAAGCCAGAAGACGCCGGCAATCGCGCGCCGCGGGATCGCTCGCGATAGCGTATGGCGATGATATGACGTCCACCCTGACTGACATGCCCCGCCGCATGCGCTTTTCGTGGATCAGAGCTTTCGCCGCGCAATATGACGAAACAAGGGCCCCTGCGCCGCAGACGCGATGGCGCAGATGGTGGTTTATCCACGCAAAACATGCGACAATCGCGCGCGTTGGGTGTTGGCGCCATCCCTGCCGCGCAAATACAGTCCGTCACGCTGGCTTGGGGGCGCTCGTCTCACTGATCGGACGCCGAAAATGAATGCACTCTATTTAAGCAATTGATCAAAATTTATGCATTTCGCGCCGCAACACGAGCCCAACGATTTGATTTCAATCAATAATGTCTAGGTTGACCGCACTGCGTTATGCGCAGCGCGTCATCGAATTTTGTTTTCATGTTACGAAAAAAAGTTGACTAAGAGCCAACAGATACGCGAGTTGGTACTAGGCTGGGCAATCAGGCAAAGTGACACACTTTGCTGTGGTCCAGGCTCAAACGCGTATCAAAAAAAGAAACTAATCCGTACACGTTGAATGACAGGGAAACGCTGATGAACAAGGAAAATCCTCACGCTGACCCACGAATAGCCAAGAAGTTTGCGGGTGACCGTAACTGGTCATTTGTCGCAGTTGGCGTTCTATGGGCGCTCTACGCTTTCGTCTTCTACGAAGTGAAGGACTACGTCGACCAACAGGTTGCTTGGACGCTCGCTATATTTGGTGGGCTTGTCCTCTTGTTCAATACCGCCGCCATTCTGGCGATGGTCGCGCACCTCAGCGAGGAGCGTGATGAAATCTATGGGCTGGATCTTCACTACATCGATCTCGCCAAGAAAAAATCTTACAGCTGATAGGTGGTACCGTGGAAAAGCCTCACTACGAACCTCCAAAGCAATCCGCAGTCGGCCAGCTATTCGACAGCTTGTTCTTGCTTGTCCTCGTGCTCGCCGCTCTCTTCACGCCTCTCTATCTGAAACTCGCCGGCGGCGGCAAAATCGATCTTCCTGTCGCCGACAAATCGACGTGGACCGGGCTCGGCCAGAACGCCGCGCAAGCCGGACAATGGGAAAAGCTCGGATTCACTCCCGATACTGCTGCTCCGCTGATCACGTCCAGATTCGATTACAGCTTCAGCCCGCTCGAACTCGGCATCACCGCGGTGGTGGTGATCGGCTACTTCGTGCTGCTGTTTATGTTCTCGAAGCGTGAATACATCGAAGTGCTCGAAGAGCGCTTTGGCAAAAAGTGAGAGGCAGCGATGAATAGTTTTCAACTCATTGAATATGCAGCCTGGGCACTTTCGATCGTGCTCGGTCTCTACATGCTCTTCGACACCATCAGAACCAATCGCGCTTACAGCGAAGACTTGCTGACGTCGTCGCGCGAAGGCGAAATCGATGAAGCGCTCGTCATCGACCCGCCGCACCAAGGGGGGCACCTGTGAATCAGACAACTGCTGTTCACGGAGAGAAAATCTCTCTGCTCCGCGTCCTCGGTCCCGCACACGTGTGGGCATTGGGCGTCGGCATCGTGCTCGTCGGCGAGTACATGGGCTGGAACTTCGCGGTGGGCAAGGGCGGCGCAATCGCGGCCTTGATCGCTTGCTGGGCTGCCGGCCTACTCTACACCTGCGTCGCCATGATCGACTCGGAAGTGACGTCGACCGTCGCTGCCGCCGGTGGTCAGTACGCGCAGTCGAAACACATCATCGGACCGTTGATGGCGTTCAACGTCGGTCTCTATCTCGTGTTTGCCTACACGATGCTGGAAGCCGCGAATGCCATCACGCTCGGCTATCTGGTCCAGACCGTCGGACAAATGGCCGGATTCGCAGAAGCTCAGGACAAGCCATTCATCGTTTTGGCCATCGTGTTCCTTGCGTGGCTGAACTATCGCGGCGTCTACGCGACGCTGACGGTGAACCTGGTTCTGACCGCAATCGCGTTCATCGCCGTCGTCATCCTGTTCACCGCGGTGAAGCCGTGGTCGACCGAGATGCTCAACCATAAGGAAATCCTGAACGGATTGCCCTATGGCTGGATCGGCGTGCTTGCTTCGCTCCACTTCGGCCTCTGGTATTACCTCGGCATCGAGGGAACGTGTCAGGCCGCCGAAGAGGTCCGCTCGCCGGCTCGCTCGCTGCCGCTCGGAACGATGGCGGGCATCATGACCCTGCTCATCGCAGCAACGATGACGTGGTACCTCTGCTCCGGTCTGATGCCGTGGGAATACCTCGGTCAGGCAACGACGCCGCTCTTCGACGCTGCACGGCTGACAAGCTCGACGCCGCTGATGGTCCTGCTGTTCATCGGAACGATGTTCTCGACGCTTGCATCCGCCAACGGCTGCATCAACGACGCGTCGCGCGCCTGGTTCTCGATGGGCCGCGACCGTTATCTGCCGACCTGGTTCGGCGCCGTGCATCCCAAGAACAGGACGCCCTTCCGGTCGATCGTGTTCCTGGTGCCCGTCGCCTTGACCTTTGCGTACTTCGCGCCGCTCGATCAGGTGATCACGTTCTCGATCCTGTCGGGTCTGCTCGGATATACGTACATGTCGATCCAGGTGATCTTCTTCCGGCAGATGTGGCCGCTGGACATGATCAAACGCGGATACGTGCATCCGTTCCATCCGATCCCGGCGCTTGTTCTGCTGACCATCTGCTCGGCAACGTACTTCGCGGTGTTCCTTGGATACGGCACCCAGCTCGTCGCGATGATGGTGTTCTTCATCGTCGCTTCGCTCTGGTTCCACTTCCACCGCTACAAGTACGTCCGTCGCGGCGACCAGTTCACGATGAACTGGCCGCGGCCGCAGGGCTACTGAGAACGCTAACCCAAAGGTGGCGCATCCTCGCGATGCGCCACCTTCCTCTTTTGCGGGAAACCCGTTCATGCCTCTCACGCTTGCCGCTTTGCTGATCGCTGCAACGATCGCGTTTTTCGTCATTTACGGTCGCCGCGAGGCGCGCATCGCCGCCGCCGCCCGACATTCCATTCTTGATTCCGCAAAGGACGTCCTCGACGGCGCGCGTGTTGAAATCGATACGTGCGGCTTCCCGAAAATGGACGGGACGTTCCGCGGACGTGCATTCCGCGTTGCCCTCGTTCCCGACACGCTGACGTTCCGCCGGCTGCCGCAGCTTTGGCTCGACGTCACGATGAGGCGCAACCTGCCGATCGACGGCAGCGTCGCCATTCTGATCCGGCCGACGGGCGCTGATTATTTCTCAATGACCGATCGCTTGACCTACCGCATCGAGCCGCCTGCGAACTTTCCCGAGATGTGCCTGATCAAGGGCGACGGCCCCGGCGCGCGTCATATCTTCGAGCGGGTCGCGCCCTACGTCGCCGGCCTTCTTCGCGATCCCTACGTCAAGGAGGTCGTGATCACGCCGCGCGGCATTCGCATCATGCGCCAGCTTGCGGAAGGCAAACGCGGCGACCATCTCATTCTCAGGCAGATCGTGTTCGAAAACGCACGATTGAACCCGGACGACCTTGGAGAACTCCTCGCGGAGGCGCTTGAAGTCGAGGGTCTGCTTCTCAACGTCAAGCTGGTGTCTGCTGCATGAATGCGCTGCAAGCCGATCGCAAACCGATCAACCCGTATCTCATTCTTGCCCTTGCGATCGTTCTTCCGGGGATGGGACACGTTGCGATCGGCCAGCAACAGCGCGGGTTCATGTTCGCGCTGTTTACGCTGCTGCTCGCCTTGGTCACCTGGCAATTCGCGCCGCCGGATCGTTCGATCATCGGGCGATCGGCGCTCGGCCTGTTCGTGTGGGCGTTGTCGATCCCGGATGCCTACCGCATGGCGCGGATCAACTGGGAAGCCTGGAAGCGTCGCAACCCGTAGGCTTTCGCTGAAAGGCGGCGCGTCTGTAGCTAGCTCACCTGCGCGTGCGTTTGCGCGAGAAATGCGCCGCGCACCGCCTGGCTCAGACGTAACGGCTTTCCCGACACCGATATCAGGACCACGGTCACCTCGGCTTCGGCGATGCGATTGCCGTCGCGCGTGACCGTCTGGATGAGCGTAACGCTCGCGCCGCCGATTTCCTTGACGCGGGTCTCGACCTCGAGCAGGTCGTCCATGCGCGCGGGGCGGAAGAAATCGAACGTCATCCGGCGGACGACGAACGCGGCAGGCTCGCGGTTGTCGGAGCCGTCGATCAAACGGCGCGCGTCGGTTCCGAGCAGGCGCAGGAAGTCCGTTCGCCCGCGCTCGCAAAAGCGGACGTAGGAGGCGTGGTAGACGACTCCGCCCGCGTCGGTATCCTCGAAATAGACGCGCACCGGCAGCACATGGCGCTGGCCTGCTTCGTCGCGGAAAATGCGGCCTGCGAGATCCGGCCATTTCTTGTCGGTCACACTTCGCCCCCGTTACCGCCGAGGTCGATCCTGACGATCTCGGGCGGCGATCCAAGCCGCACGGGAAGCGTCGAGCAGCCGAGGCCTCCGGACACGATCAGGTTGCGGCCGTGCTCCACTTTATGGCCGTACACGTAACGCAGCCCGTACCGTGACGGCACCATCGGCGCAAAGCCGAAAATTCGAACCTGACCGCCGTGCGTATGGCCTGAAACCGTCAGCGAAACGCGGTCGGGCACTTGAGGAAAAATGTCGGGCTCGTGCGCCATCAGAATCACCGGCGCATCATCGGTCACTTGCGCCAGCGTGCGCGGGAGATCATCGACACCTTGATAGCGGAAGCCTTTGCTGGGCGGGATTTCGTCGTCGCCCTCTCGCGAGCGGAATGCCCACTGATCGCCGAGGCCCGCGATCCAGAATGCCTGCCCGTCCTTCTCCAGCCGGACTGCCTGGTTCTCATAAACGGGGATGCCGACAGCCTGCAACGCAAGCCCCGCGCGTGTCGGCCCTGCCCGCCGCTTCTGCACGTTGGGATCATCCCACCAATCGTGATTGCCGAGAACCGCGTGCACGCCGAGCGGCGCCTTGAGGCGTCCGAGCGCTGTCGCCCATGTTCCGGCGCTGACAACCGAGGTCGACAACCTGCGGAGGCTTCGGCCGACGACGTAGTCTCCGAGCAGCAGTATTGCGTCCGGTTTGAGACTGTTGGTTTGATCGACGATGGCCGCGACGCGATCGACGGACATCCAGGGTTCGCAGACGTGGAGATCGGCGAGCACCGCAAGGCGCACTCGCAAGCTAGGCATCCATCCGGGCGGCGTCAGGGCGTAAGGCGTTACCCATTCGCCGAACGATTCCGCGACGGCATAGCTGCTCAGCGCCGTGGAGCCGACCCCTACGGCAGCAAGCATCTTCAGCAAATCGCGGCGGGTAATCACGAGGCAGTCCTTCGACCGATGTGGCGCAATCTATACTGTGACCGTCGAATGATCGCCCGAAAATGCGGACAGAATCGTGAATATTTGCCGCGCGAGCGTGCGATAGCGGCGTTAAGTCTCGTCAGCGCCGTCGTCGAAAATCGGCAAATCGGGGGTGGCCGTCCGCGCCGGACCGCTGACGCCGAGGTGGCGGTAGGCTTTGAGCGTCAGGACGCGGCCGCGGGGCGTGCGGCTGATGAAGCCCTGCTGCAAGAGATAAGGCTCGACGATTTCCTCGAGCGCATCACGGGGTTCGGAGAGCGCCGCTGCCAGCGTCTCGATGCCGACGGGACCGCCTTCGTAGTTTTTCAGGATGCAACCGAGGTAACGGTGATCGAGGGCGTCGAGCCCCTCGCCGTCGACCTCCAGCATCTTCAGAGCCCGATCGGCGACGGCTGCATTGACGACGGCCGCGCCTTCGACCGCCGCGAAATCGCGAACCCGGCGCAGCAGGCGTCCGGCAATGCGCGGCGTTCCCCGCGATCTCTTGGCGATTTCACGTGCCCCATCGCTCGCCATATTGGCGCCGAGCACACGCGCGCCGCGCGACACGACCAACTCCAATTCGGACACGGAATAGAAATTCAATCGCACCGGAATGCCGAAGCGATCGCGCAGCGGATTGGTCAGCAGTCCGGCGCGCGTCGTGGCGCCGACGAGCGTGAATTTCGGCAGATCGATGCGGACCGAGCGGGCGGCAGGACCTTCGCCGATCATCAGATCAAGCTGGAAATCCTCCATCGCAGGATAGAGAATTTCTTCAACCGCAGGGTTGAGGCGATGGATTTCGTCGATGAACAGCACGTCGCGTTCTTCGAGATTGGTCAGCAGCGCCGCGAGGTCGCCGGCCTTCGAGATCACCGGGCCCGACGTCGCGCGAAATCCGACGCCAAGCTCCTTGGCCATGATCTGCGCCAGCGTCGTCTTGCCGAGGCCTGGAGGTCCGGCAAACAGCACGTGATCGAGAGCATCGCCGCGTCCGCGCGCCGCCGTGATGAAAATACGGAGGTTGGCGCGCGCCTGCTCCTGGCCGATGAATTCATCAAGCGATTGCGGGCGGATCGTCGCCTCGTAGGCGTCCACTTCCTTGCGCGCGCTGCTGACGAGCCGGTCGGTCATGGTTTGTTCGTGGGGCTATTCGGCGGTAACGTCAAGCCGAGCGTTCCGATCACCAACGACAAAGGGCGGCGCAGTCAAAATCAAGATTTCGGAGTTTCGAGCAGAATGCGGCCCGTGATCAGCAGCTGCCGCATGCCGATGGCGATGAGGCCGGCCAGAAATGCCAGAACAGGCAACGCGGCCTGGTTCGGGAACGGAAAGATGATCGACGCGGCTGTAAACGCAAGCACGCCCGCGACGGCGGCATGCAGCCACGAATAGGTGCCTTGCTGAAGGACGAACGGTGTCAGGCCGAGCGCTGCGACGGTCGCGGGAAGCGCGCTCCAGGCGAAGACATCGACGGCGAACTCGCCCGGCGCCGGCATCGGGGCTTCGGGCATCAGGAACTCGGTCAGCGGCCGTGCAAGTGCTAGTCCCGTGAACAGCAGGCTCGCGAAAAACGGCGCAGCCAGCGACGTGATCAGCACCATCCAAAGGGCCCGTTGTCCGTTGCTCACGTCGTTCACTTTCATTCAATCCTGTTCGCGGTGGAACCTAGAACCGTTCCGCTTTTTGTTGAACAGCGGAATGGCTCCGGGTCATTTGTTTGGCCGTGCTTCTTATCGGAAAACCGGTGTCCACTTTTCCGGAAGCACTCTAGCGCGCCAGTTCCTTGAGGGCGCGTTTGATGAGCGCGGCCGTGTCGGCGGCTTCGCCGAGCTCCCGCGACGCGAGCGCCACCGCCTGATTGGCCTGGGCTGGATTATAGCCGAGATTGGTCAGCGCAGAGATGGCTTCGGCGGCTGGGAGGCCGACCGGTGCAACGGCCGCGGCTGGTCCGCCGCCCGGAGTTGCGGGAAGCCCGGCCAAGGACAACGACGGCGCCTTGTCCTTCAATTCCGCAACGATACGCAGCGCAAGCTTCTTGCCGACGCCGGGCGCTTCCTCGACCGCCGCCCAGTTTCCGAGCACCACCGCGTTGGCGATTTCCTGCGGCCCGAGCACACCGAGAACGCTCAAGGCGACCTTGGCGCCGACGCCCTGGATCGTCTGCAGCGTGCGGAACCAGCTGCGCTCGAATTCGCTCTGAAAACCGAACAGGCGGATTGCGTCCTCGCGGACGTGCGTGTCGATGGTCAGGGTGACGTCGTCGCCGGGCTTCAGATTGCGCAGCGTTCGCGATGAGGCCTGCACCTCGTAACCGACGCCATGCACGTCAACGACGAGGAAGCTCTCGCCGATCGCGTCGACCTTGCCTTTGAGTTTGCCGATCATGTGCCGGCGACTTTCGCTGCGACCGTCGCGAGCCGCTGGCGGCTGGAGCGATGATGCGCGTGGGTAATCGCGATGGCGAGCGCGTCGGCCTCGTCGGCGGAGTCGAACGTCGCCTTGGGCAACAGAAACGAGATCATCGCCTGGATCTGCTGCTTTTCGGCGTGTCCCGTGCCGGTGACGGATTTCTTGATCAGATTCGGCGTGTATTCGGCGACGCGCAGACCGAGCCGCGCCGGGGCGAGGAGGATGGCGCCACGCGCCTGTCCGAGCTTCAGCGTCGAGCGCGGGTTCTCGTTGACGAAGGTTTCTTCGACGGCGGCTTCCGACGGGCTGAAGCTCTGAATGACACTGGTCACGGCATCGAACAGGGCCGAAAGGCGATAGGCAAGATCGTCTTCCTTCGGCGGTGTGATGACGCCCGAGGCCACGTAAACGAGGCGCACGCCGTCGCTTTCGATGATGCCCCAGCCCGTGCGGCGAAGGCCGGGATCAAATCCGATGATGCGAATCGCTCGTGCAGTCATGCATTGCGCATAGCACGAACCGCATAGGAGGCCGAAGGCGAAGCGAGCAGCGGCGGAAGCGGCGGCGGCTTGGTCGCATCGGCGACTTTTCCCGTTAAAATCGCATCCAGAGCCTCGGCGACATCCGGTTCGGTCCAGTAGCCGGTGTGGCCGCCGGGCCCCATCACGTGATTGTCGACGCGCAGGCCGGACGGCGCGATCACGCGTCCGCCGATGTAGTCGTCGACGCGGTACAGGTTGATCCAGCATTTCAAACGCGCCGCGATGCCGTGCGGGACGGGATGCGAGGCGGCGTATTCGTGGAAATACTTCTGGTAGATCGTCCCGAGCGGCGATCCGAACGTCAGAAGAGCGGGCGCGGCGTCGCCGAGTTCCGGGTAAACCGGGCCGTTGTCGCGGAGATAGTCGTAGGCGACGATCGAGCCCTGGCTGTGCGCCAGAAAGATGACGCCATCGTAGCCCTGATGCTGGACGAAGGTTTTGAGGACGAGTTTCAGCCGTTCCTGAATGCGGGCGCGCCGCGGGCGTTCGGAGGCCGGGCGGAATCGCGCCGGGATGAAGAACATCGCGGCTTCGAGGGTCGGGCGATAGTTGTGATCGATCAGGTCGCGCGCGATCTGGATGACGTTCGCGACGCGATGGCCGAACGACAGCGGCACGAGGAGCGCCGCAACCGCCGCCAGCGGCAGCACGAAGCTGCGGAACGAGATGAATGCGTGGCTCGATTCCATTTCGGGCTGGAAGAAAACGAACGTCAGCACGATCACAAACGACCCGATCAGCAGCGCCACCAGCCACGGATTGAACAACAGGCGGGGCATGGTGCGCGAGGTGTGCTCGAGGTCGTCGAGGCCGGTGCGGGCGCGGTAGCGCCGGATTTTCATCAGCAGCCAGGCGCCGAGCAGGAACGCCATGACTGTCAGGGCGGCGGCGGCATAGATGAACTTGAACCGCGCGATCCATTCGAGCTTCAGGTCAGGCACCTGCAGGTAGGGAAGGATCGGGTTGTCGACGGCGATCCGTTTCTCGCGCACGGCGCTCAAGACGGCGTCGCGCACCGCCTGCAGCGACGAGCCGGTCTCGGCGCGCGTCAGCATCGTGTAGATGATGGTCACGACGATCGTCGTCCACAGCAGGAACTGCATGATCAGGATGCCGACGCTCGTCGAAAGAGCAGCGAGCCGCGACGGGTCGCCGGAGCGGCGCTTGCCGCCCAGCGCGGTCAGCAACAGCAGCGTCGCGACCAGGATGAGCGCACCCCAGAAGCGCCAGCCGTAGATGATGACGCGATAGAGCCCGTTGACGTAACACGCCGCCAAGGGGTCGCTCGGCAGGCAGTTGCTCGTCTCCATCGCGATCTGAGCGCCACGGACTTTCAGCGGTGGAAAGAGATCGGTCAGCGGGATCAGGGCGCCGTTTGCGGCAAGGACGACCAGCGCGGCGCTCGTAAAGACCAGCCAGAACGCCGCGTCGTACCACGAGTAATCCTGGCCCTTGACGATGCGATAGCCGAGATAGAGACCGGCCGCGCATAACGCCGTCTGCACGACGATGAATTGCAATCCGGCATCGAAGCGATCGATGCCGAGCCATTTCGGCTCGTAGAGATAGACACCGCAGATGAGCGACGTCGCGACGGTCAGCGCCGCGATCGGACCGCGCAGCAGCCAGGCGGCGAACCAGAGGATCGTTCGCACGACGACCGCCATCAGCCCCAGCGAGCGCGACAGCATCGCGTCAACGAGATGGTGGGATTCGAAAATGACCCGGAACAATCCGAGCATCGTGTCGACACGGCTGGAGCCCATTGCCGCAAGATCGGCGAGATGGACTTCGACGGCTTCGATATCGACGCCGCTGGTGTGGCGTCCGCCACGTCGAATGACCGGGAACACCGGCGCCGGGTCTTCGACGCCCGGCTCCGCGATGCGATTGAATTCGTTCGCCGGCAGAACGCTGTAGCCGGGCCTTGTCGCGGCGAGGGTATCGAGAAGAGCGTTAACGCAATATCCGGGTTCGGTGTCACCAACACCTTGGACGACCACCAAGCCGATACGCGTCCGGCTCCCTCCCCTCGCTCGCACGTCCGACGACATGCCCGTCTCCCACGCGACCGGCTACACCAACCTAATTATAAAGCCTTTTTTCCTCCGCGCGACCCAAAACGCGTGAGCCGACAAGGCTCGCCAAGTCCATTCTTTCCCTTTAACTACTTGTCCCTCTATCAGGGAGGCGCAGCCTCACATCCGTTGCCAGAAATGGGGGGCGAAATGGACCCGACATTCGGTCATCCTCTTTGGATCGCGTCCGGCGTCTTGCTGGTCTTTGTCGGCTTTTTGTTGTTCCGATGGGCACGGCGTCTCGGTGCGCCGGCGCGGAGCGCCGCCGGGCAGCGCGATGCGAACTTCGGAAAGATATTGAAGGGTCAGGCAGGCGCGAAGGCATCCCCGCCGGGAAGCTTCCGACGCGCGATGTCGCAATTTTTCGGGATCGTCGGCTTTTTGATGATGCTCGCCGGGCTGATGGCGATCTTCCTCGGGATCTTCTACGTCGGAAGCTGAAGCGGCGCTTGATCAGGCCGCGGTCAGCTTCTTTAGGACCTCCTCGGAGATTTCGAAGTTGGCGAAGACGTTCTGAACGTCGTCGTCGTCTTCGAGCGCCGCAAGCATCTTCATGATCGCCTGAGCGTTGTCTTCATCGACCTGCGTCGTGAGATTGGGTTTCCAGACAGCTTTGACGCTTTGTGCTTCTCCGAGCGCCTTTTCGAGCGCTGCCGCCGTCGAGCCGAGCGTTTCAAACGCGCAGACGATGACGTGGCCGTTGGCGTCGGACTGGACGTCGTCGGCTCCAGCCTCGATCGCGGCGTCGAGCACGGCTTCGGCCGAGCCCGTCTCGGGCTTATAGGTAATTTCGCCGATGTGATTGAACATGTGGCTGACGGAGCCCGTCGAGCCGAGATTGCCGTTGTATTTCGTGAACACGCTGCGCACGACGCCGCCCGTGCGATTGCGATTGTCGGTCAGCGCTTCGCAGATGATCGCGACGCCGCCCGGCGCATAGCCCTCGTAGCGCACCGCTTCATAGTTCGCGAGATCGCCGCCGGCGGCCTTCTTGATTGCGCGCTCGACGTTGTCCTTCGGCATGTTTTCGGCGCGTGCTTCCTGGATCGCGAGGCGCAGACGCGGGTTCATGTCGGGGTCGGGCGTGCCGGACTTGGCTGCAACGGTGATTTCGCGTGCGAGCTTCGCAAACAGCTTGGAACGCATGGCGTCCTGCTTGCCCTTGCGATGCATGATGTTCTTGAATTGCGAATGGCCGGCCATGA
>Ga0209933_1000587_pt1 | contig 59948 bp, 53 predicted proteins | sample ThiBiot_300_biof_FD_183944 | JGI IMG/M metagenome (GOLD analysis project Ga0209933, IMG submission 183944) | Wastewater bioreactor microbial communities from Cape Town, South Africa - Thiocy_cont_300_biof (SPAdes) | ecosystem: Engineered > Bioremediation > Thiocyanate > Unclassified | place...
ACGCCGGCCAGACCAATGACCTTGGCGTGCGTGAGCATCAGCTCGCCGACAATGGCATTGGTCAGATCGCCACCGGCATCGACCACGATCACGTCTCCCGGCGATGCCGTGTTGAAGGCATGATGCACCATCAGATTGTCGCCCGGGCGGGTCTTCACGGTAACGGCCGGTCCGGCCAGCCCTCCTCGGGCGTGCAGGGGCCGCAGCCTCGGACCACCGGCGGCGATCCTCGACATGACGTCGCTGATATTGGCGACTGGGATCGCCTTGAACTTGTTCACCATCTCCACGGAAACCTGACGCTTCCGGGTTTTGACGCTGTATCCGATCATTTGAATGCTCGCATGGTCATAGGGTGGATGTCGCCAGGCCTTACTTTCCGATGTTGAGGCTCGCGATGACGGGTTCCCAGCGCGCGTAGTCGTCGGCGATCAGCTTCGCCAGCTCCTCGGAAGACCCGCTTCTCGGCTCCAGCCCCAGCTTGGTGTACTGCTCACGCACGGCTTCATCGGCCATCGACGACCGGATGGCGTCCCCCAGTATCGCAACGATGTTCGCCGGCGTCTTGGGGGGAGCCAGCACGCCGAAATGGTTCACCGCGAGGAAGCCGGGGATCGTGTCGGACATCGGCGGGACGCCGGGCATGAGCGGGGTTGGCCCTGCGGTCGTCACCGCAATCGCCTTCGCTCCCTTGCCAAGGCCGATCGCGATTCGCGCATCGGGCAGACTGTTGATCATCATCTTCACTTCGCCGTTGGCTACGGCAACGTCGGTCTGGCTGCCGCTGGAATACGGCACCACTTCCATCTTGGTCCCGGTCATCCTCTGGAACAGTTCGCCCGCCAGGTGGCCAAACGAGCCGACGCCCGCCGTGCCGTAATTCACCTTGCCGGGATTCGCCTTCACGTAGGCGATGAACTCCGCGACGCTCGCGGCCGGCATGTCGCCGCTGATCACCATCACCATCGGCACGTCCGCGACCTGCGCAATCGGCGTGAAACTGGTCCGGTAATCGATGAACGACTGCTTGTCCTGCATCAGCGGCGCCAGAACGTTGCCCGTGTTCGGCACCAGCACGGTCGTGCCGTCGGGCGGCGCGTTGGCGACGTAGCGCGCCGCGATCGATCCTGTCGCACCGGCCTTGTTCTCGATCACCAAGGTACGCTGCAGGGCCTTGCGCAGCGGCTCCTGCAAGGCGCGCGCGACGATGTCGCTGGTCCCGCCCGGCCCATAGGGCACGACGATCTTGATCGGCCGGTCGCTCAGGCCCTGGGCATGCGCCGTGCCGATCGACTGGCCGATCGCCGGGCCCAGTGCCGCCAGCGCCGCGGCGCCCCCCATGAAAGACCTGCGAGTCTGCTCCACCATACCCTCCCCAATCGAGCCCTAGTCGAGATCGTCACGATAGGATCATAATGTCGTTATGAAATGCAAGGAGAGATCACTCACCATGCAACTCGTCGAAATCAGGCACGATCCTGCTGTAATTTGCGTTCGAGAAAATGGATGCTCACGCCGCCATCCTCGAACGCCGGCTGGTCCAGAACGAACAGGTGAAGGGCGGCATTGGTCGCCACCCCTTCCACGCGCAACTCGGCCAATGCGGCTTTCATCCGCGCCATGCACTCGGCCCGATCGCGCCCCGACGCGATGATCTTGGCGATCAGCGAGTCGTAGTGCGGAGGCACCTCCGCTCCGGCCTGCATGTGACTGTCCACGCGAATGCCCGGCCCGCCCGGCGCATGCCAGTGCGTGAGCCGGCCGGGACTGGGCCGCCCCTCGAAGCCCTGCTCGGCGTTGATCCGGCACTCGATCGCATGGCCTTCGGTTCGCACGTCCTGCTGCGCGAGCGACAGTCTCTCTCCCAGGGCCGCGCGGAGCTGCTCGCGCACGATGTCGATGCCGGTCACTTGCTCGGTGATGGTATGCTCGACCTGTATGCGGGTATTCATCTCGATGAAGGCGAAGGTTCCGTCTTCATACAGGAACTCGAACGTGCCGACGCCCCGGTAGCCGATCGCGCGGCAGGCAGCCGCGCAGCGCTCTCCCAGAACCGCGATCGCCTCCCGGGGAATGCCCGGCGCCGGCGCCTCCTCGATCAGCTTCTGATGCCGCCGTTGGATCGAGCAGTCGCGTTCGCCCAGCCAGATCGCGTTTCCATGATTGTCGCACAATATCTGGATCTCGATGTGCCTCGGCAGTTCGAGGAATTTCTCCAGGTACAGCTCGGCATTGCCGAACGCCCGAAATGCCTCCTCGCGCGTCGTCGCAATCGCCGTGCCAAGCTCCTTCGCATCGCGGACGACGCGCATGCCGCGGCCGCCGCCACCGCCGGCCGCCTTGACGATCACGGGAAAGCCGACCTCGCCTGCGATCTCGACGCAACGGGCCGTATCCGCCGGCAAGGCGCCGTCGCTGCCCGGCACGCACGGCACGCCGGCCGCGCGCATCGCCGCCTTCGCCCTGATCTTGTCCCCCATCAGCCGGATGACGCCCGAGGTCGGACCGATGAAGGTCAATCCAGCCTGTTCGACCCTGGCCGCGAAGTCGGCGTTCTCCGACAGGAAGCCATATCCGGGATGAATGGCGTCGGCTCCCGTCACTTCCGCCGCCAGCAGCAGGGCACCGGCATCGAGGTAGCTCTCGGCGGCCCGCCCCGGCCCGATACAAACGCTGTCGTCCGCGGCCTGCAGCCAGGCGCCGCCGCGATCCGCCTCGGAGCAGACCGCAACGGCACGCAACCCCAGCGTTCGACAGGCGCGAATGACGCGAAGCGCGATCTCCCCGCGGTTCGCGACCAGGACGGTCTTGAAGCTCACCGGATCAGCTCAGTCGACGAGCTCCGTGAACGGCACGACTTGCCCGCCACCCTTTACGACCGCCTCACGGACGGCCGTCGCGATCTCGACGGCACCAGGCGTGTCGGAATGGATCAGCACGGTCTTGGCGTCGATCTTCACGGTCTTGCCGGACTGGGCGGTAACGGTGCCGTCATTGAGGAACTGGGTGATGTTCCGCTTCACCGCGGACAGGTCGGTGATCAGTGCGCCGGGCAACTTGCGGTTCACCAGCCGTCCTTCGTCGTCATACGCCCGGTCCGCGAAGACCTTGCCGACGGTTCGCAGACCGATCTTGCGCGCATACTTGAAGCCGTGCGCGGACGGCGCAGCGGCATAGACGAGGTCCTTGTCGAACTTCTTGAAGGCGTCGAGGATGAGCTCGATGTACTCGTGGTTCTCCGCCGCCATGTTTCCCATGGCGCCATGGGTGCCGGCATGGGTGACCTTGTAGTCGGCGACCCTGGCGATCGCATAGAGGGCGCCGAGCTGATACAGCGCGTGCTTCTGCATGTCGCGCGGATCGATCTTCATCGGGATGCGGCCGAAGCCCAGCAGATCCGGCAGTCCGCAATGCGCGCCGATCGCCACGCCCCGCTCCTTCGCCATTTCGACCGTGCGCGTCATGATCACGGCGTCGCCGCCATGGAAGCCGCAGGCGATGTTGGCGGACGAGATGAGCTTCATCAGCGCGTCGTCGTCACCCATCTTCCAGCGGCCGAAGCCTTCACCGAGATCCGAGTTGATGTCGATTTTCATGACAGTCCTTTCGTTTCCAGGATTTCGAACAAAGGCGTCCCGTACTCGACGCGCTGACCTTGCCGACCGAGTATCTTCGTCAGCTTTCCGGCAACCGGCGACACGACCGGCCGACGCAAGGGCCCTACGGCCACCGTCGCGACGATGTCGCCCGCCGCGATGGAGGCGCCCACGGCAAGGGGGCCGGTTGCCTCCAGATCCAGAACGCCGAAGGCCGTTGCAGAAATCGTCCGGGCAGCCTTGCGAGGAGAGCTCGACGGGCCTGGCCGCGCGCCGGCGGCACTGACCAGCCGCAGTTCCTCCGCGTCGTGGCGGATGTCGAGCTCGGCCACGCCGTTGCGCTTCATGGTGGCGACCAGGAGCGCGATCTCGTCGGACGTGAACATCATGCGATCGCGCTCCGGCAATAGCCGGCAAGCCGTCGCAACCTCGCGAGGTAGGCCTCCGCCGCTTCCTCGGCCGCTCGCGCCTCCGCCAGGGAACACCACACGAAACGCAGCGTGCCGCCCGGCGGCAACTGGCCGATCCGCCAGAGATCCGCTTCGATCACCACACCGATCTTGGGATAGCCTCCGGCGGAATTGGCTTCGGCAAGCTGGATGAGCGGCTGGCCCGACGGCGGCACCTGGATGACGCCCGGCACGATGGCGTGCGAGCGCATCTCGAGCAGCGCGTTGCGTCGCAACGGCGTTCCGGAAAGGGCGTAGCCCTGCCGGTTGCTGCGCGCGGTCACCTTCCAGGGCGTCCGACAGAGCGCGTTCCGCGATGCCTCGTCGAACGTCTGGTACTCCGCCGCCGGAATGGCGCGCACGACCGTCTCGCCCTCGGCGAGGTCCTCACACGTCGCCGCCGCCACGGCCTCCGCAGCCGGCGTCGCACCGACACCTGCGCCATCGCGAAACAGGAACGGCTCAGGCGCACGGCTCTGCAGGACATCGCCGGCCAGCAAAGCGCGACCGTGATAGCCGCCGAAGCTGTCGCGCGCATGCGTGCTGCGCGAGCCCAGGACCTTCGGCACGTCGAAGCCCCCGGCGATCGTCAGATAGGCGCGCATCTCCTTGCGCGGCGACGACAGGACGAGCTCGTCGCCGGCCTCTGCCCGCGTCGCCCACCAGGCCGGCAGGCGGCGGCCGGACAAGCGGGCTTCGCAGTCCGCACCGGTCACCGCAAAGGCGGTCTCCTTGGTGAAGCGCAGCCGGACGGGAAAGAGCTGGAATTCGAGTCCGGCCTCGCCCTCTTCATTGCCCAGCAGCGCATTGCCGGCCGCAAGAGCCAGGCGGTCCATCACGCCACCGCGGCCGATGCCATGCTGCCGATAGCCCACGCGGCCCAGATCCTGCATCGTGTTCAGCGGCGGCGTCTCGAGGATCTCGATCATGCCTCGACCCGGTCCACGCGGAAACGGATGCGATCCCCCAGCGACACCAGATTGGGCGGTGTCTTGTCGAAATCGAAAGGCGACGGCACGTCCGGCGCGCGACCGATCATGTACCAGCCTGTCGGGGCAGCCTTCGCGCTTCCCTCGACGTAAGGCTTGCCGAGATTGGACTGGATGCCTGCGATCGAGACGCCGCCGCCCAGCGCCCGCATCACGGGCACCTGCCGCCGGGGCGTGAAGAGCCGCGGATCCATCCCGAACAGGTAGCCGAAGCCCGCCGTCACGCCGGGGGCGAAGATCGTGTACTCGGGCGCAGCGTGCAGCTTCGCCACATCCGCCGGCGTGCATTTGTGGAAGGCGGCGACTTCCGGCAGGTCCTGCCCGCCTTCGCCCCCGTAGACCACCCCGACCTCGAGCAGGCGTCCCTCAATCCGTCCGGACGGCACGGCCGGCCAGGTCTCGCCGAGGCGCGCGGCCAGCGCTTCGAGATCGGCAGTCTTGGGGTCGACCACCACAAGAAGACTGTTCATCCCCGGCTGCGTGTCGACGACGCCTTCCCATTGTCGCGCCGTGTCGGACAGCCGCCAGATCCGCTCCTGCGTGGCGAGTGTGAGCGGCCCCTCCGCGTCCAGCAGCACCGCCGTGTTGCCGCAGAAGCTGACCCGCGCCTCCTGCAGGACCGTGACGTCGCGGTTTACGCTCACGCGCCGGCGCCCTCGTCCGCCGTCTGCCGGATCGTGAAGAGCGGCTGTCCCGACACGACGTCGGAGCCGTTCTCGGCATGGATCGCCACGACGACCCCGGCCCGCGGTGCCGACAGCGGGTTGAAGACTTTCATCGCTTCCAGGATGCAGAGCAGTTGTCCGGCCTGCACCTTGCTGCCGACGGAGACGAACGGTTCGGCGCCCGGCGCGGGTGCGCGATGGAACACGCCATGCATCGGCGCGGGAACGGCGGCCGACGCTTCCTGTGCAGACGGACTCCCGACGGGCGAACTTCCGGCTGCCGCGACCGCCTCCTCCGGCAGGGCATCCGCCGTCTCGACGGCAGGCGGGATCGTCCCTTCGACATAGCGGCGCAGTCGGATGCGCAGGGCGCCTTCGACGATCTCGACCTCGTCGGCACCGCTCTTGCCGAAGGCCTCGATGATCCTCGTTACCGTTTCCAGCTTGGTCGAGAGCATCCCCGCCTCACCGCAAACTCTCGATCGCACGGATCATCCTGTCGCAGGCAGCGTCCAGCCGCTCCATGGAGGTCGCAATCGACATGCGGAAGTACGGAGAAATGCCGTAGGCCGCACCCGGAACGACGACCACCAGCGCTTCATCGAGCAGGAATTCGGCGACGTCCGTGTCGTTCTGGAGCGCGACACCCTTGGGGGTCTTCCTGCCGAGCAGGCCCTTGCACTCGACGAACAGGTAGAACGCGCCCGACGGCCGGAAGCACCGGATGTGCGGCACGTGGGCCAGCCTCGCCAGGACCTTGTCGCGCCGCTGCTGGAAGATGTCCGAGCGCTCCTTGAGGAAATCCTGGGGGCCCAGGAGCGCCGCCACGGCACCGGCCTGGCTGATCGAGCTGATCGATCCGACGGTCTGCGACTGCACCTTGCTCATGGCTTTGATGAGGTCGGCTGCACCGCCGGCGTAGCCGATGCGCCAACCGGTCATTGCGTAACTCTTCGAGACGCCGTTGATCGTGAGCGTGCGGTCCTTCAGGTCGGGCGCCACTTTGGCAAAACTCAGGACCTGGAGGCCGTCGAATACGATGTGCTCGTAGATCTCATCCGTCATGACGAGCAGCCGCGGATGACGGCGAACGACGGCAGCCAGCGCTTCCAGCTCCTCCCGGCTGTAGATCGTGCCGTTGGGATTGCTGGGCGAGTTCAGCAACAGCCAGCGTGAGCGCGGCGTGATCGCCCCTTCCAGCAGGTCCGCGTCGATCTTGAACCCGTTATTCTCCGGTCCCTTGACGACGACGGGCGTGCCACCGACCAGCTTGGTCATTTCGGTGTAGGACACCCAATAGGGCGCCGGCACGATCACTTCATCGCCCGGGTTCGTGGTCGCCATGAGCGCGAGAAAGACCATGTTCTTCGCGCCCGCGCTGGCGATCACTTCGGACAGCTCATAGCGCAACCCGTTGTCGCGCTGGAATTTCTCGATCACCGCCTTCTTCAGCTCGGGCGTACCGCCCGGACCGGTGTATCGCGTCTGTCCCGCACGCATCGCCGCGTCGGCTGCGTCGACGATATGACCGGGCGTATCGAAGTCGGGCTCGCCCGATGCCAGGCTGATGACATCGACACCGCGCGCGACGAGCTCACGGGCTTTCTGCGAGGCGCCTTCCGAAGCGGATGACGCAACTGACAACAACCGGTCGGCGGAGAAATTCACGGGCTTCCTCGATGGATGACGCTCGCGGCACTTTTGTTCGTTTTCATAATGCCGTTATGCTATTATTCGAACGATCAAAAGGGCCCGTCAAGACCCGAGGCCGCCAACCCTTCCGAGGGACGAAGTGCGAAGGGCTAGGCCGCTTTGCGTTTTGTCGTGCGCCCGCCGCCCGCGGGACGATGGCCGAGCTTGAACGACAGGCTGTCGGCCGCCGCCTTCAGCTTCTGGCGCATGCGGGCATCCTGGGTGTCGAAGCGGCCGATCGGGCCGGAGACGGTCAGCGCGCCCTTGAACTGTCCGGAGGCGCCGAAGACCGGAATCGAGAGCGAGCAGGTGAGCACGTCGACCACGCCGGACGTGGTGCGGAAGAGCTCGCGATCCTCCAGTTCGTGCCCGTTCACGCCCTCGAAGTCGATGAGGACGAGACTGATGGATGTCTCGTCGAAAGCGTGCGTTGACCCCGGCCGCACGCTGACCTTCAGCGAATGGCTGGAATCGCGCCGGGCAATGCACACCCGGTTCTCCCCTTCCCTGACGTAGAAGGAAACCGTCTCCCCGGTCTCCTCGGCGATCCGATCCAGTGCCGGATTCACGATGCTCAGAATGTCGAAGGATTCTTCACAGATATGGCCCAGTTCCATCAGCTTGGGGCCGAGACGATAGCGGCCGTCATGCAGCTTGATGATGTAGTTCTGCCGCTCCAGCGAGATCATGTAGCGCAAGATCACGCTTTTGAAGAGACCGGTCGCCTGCTCGAGATCACCCAAGGACATCGAGCGGCCTGCGCCGACGAAAGCATCGAGAATGGCCAAGGTTCTCTCGGCCGCGGCGACCGATCGGTCGGGCAGTTGTCGCGCGCGCTTCGGGTTGGACTTCATGGTAAATCCATTTCACCGTCGGTCGGTGAGTATCCTGATCGAGGGGAACGAGTATCCGAGCTAATTGCATAAGGACCTTTGGCAGGCAAGGCGCCCGGCTGCTCCGTCGAGAGGCATGCGTGATACAGGCTGGTACATGAGCCGACCACGTTGGCGCGAATGACGAATGAAGAGCAGTGTTGAACGCAGCGCGCTTTTCCCACCCCTCCTGCAAACCGGTCAAAGGCCCAACCCTTGACTCCCTGCCGGGTTCGCTGGAACGGCTTGCGTTCAATGGGAGCCCCTGCGCGCTTCCAATTGAAAGGAAGGAGGCGGTCCTTGGAGACCACTCCCGAGTGGTGCCCCGGGGCGGCCTCGCACCAACTCTTCGGTGAGGGCACCTGATGTTGAGTCGCAGCGCCTGCAGCCGACCGCGCTGACAGATGCCGGAGGCCCTGTCGGCGGTTCCAGGAAGCAGCGGTTGCCGAGGGTTGCAGGTGGAAAGAGCTTCACAGCAGATGAATTGATTGACGGGAAATCTCGGGCCTGTCCCTGGCGTCCCAAAATTTCCAAGACCTCCGCACCTTGCCCTCGATACCGTGCCAAAATCGCGACCGGGGTGACTGCATCGTGAGCAGCGTCACGAGCCAGATAGGTCAGTAGAGGCATGATCCCGCAAACATTCGCCACCCATTCTCTGCCACTGGCCGACCAGTTCGAAGCCTGGCGCGCCTGGTACGGCTCCGTCTTCGATTCGACGCCGCAGCGGTCTGTCGAGGAGGGCTTTTGCGCCAAGGTTTCGACCTGGATCCTGGATGGATTCACCTTCAGCCAGGTTTCGGCGCCGGCCGTGAACGGCATCAGGACGAAGGCCCATATTCGACGCAACCCGATAGATCATTGGGTGGTGACGGCCTACCGGAGTGGCACGACCACAATCGGAATGCCGGATGCCTCGCTGGAACCTTCTCTCGGGGTGCCTTTTGTCGTGTCGCTGGCCGATGAGGTGACGGCCCGACGCAGCAACGACAATGATCGGGTCGCCCTTCATCTGTCGCGCGATCGGTTCCAGCCGATCTCGGCCATTCTCGACGCCGCCCGGGGACAGCCCCTGAACACACCGCCTGGCCGAATGCTGGCCGACTACATGCTTCTGCTGGAGCGAAACCTTCCGAGCCTGTCGCGCGAGGATGCGTCGCGTGTCGGCGATGCGGTGCAGGCCATGATCGAGGCTTGCCTGGCGCCCTCCGTGGACCGGTTGGCCAAGGCGGCTTCACAAGTCAATGTCACCCTGATGGAGAGGGTTCGGCGCGCCGTAGCCAAGCACCTGCGTTCACCCGCTCTCGGACCGGACAAGCTGTGCCGTGAAGCCGCCATGTCACGGTCGCATCTCTATCGCCTGCTCGAGGGAGAGGGCGGCGTCGCCCGCTATATCCAGCGCCGACGACTCTCGGAGAGCTTCACCCTGCTGAGCGATGCCGCCAACACCTTGTCGATTGGCAGTATTGCCGAGACCCTGTGCTTCGCCGACGCCTCGAGTTTCAGTCGGGCTTTCCGGCGGGAGTTCGGTATCACCCCTGGCGAGGTTCGGGCCGGCTGCCTTGCAGGACTGCGGCCGACTGCGTCCGCCATCGCTGACGAGCATGGCATCAAGACCTTCGCCGACTGCCTCCGCTCCTTCTGACCCTTGGAACGGCGACGTCTCGACAGCATCAGCTTCCTCGACGCGAGGCCGGATGGGCAGCCCATCGAAGGCCCACAGCTAGCCGCCCAGGAAACTGCTGAAGCTATAACCTTTCGGCAGGAGTTTCGAGGCCGGAGCCGGTTCAATCGCCATGCCGGAGAGCGCGGCTGAACGGACATCGCCTGGGCTGACACCAAACTCCTGCCGAAAAGCCCGGCTGAAGGTCGACGCATCCGAAAAGCAAAGAAGCTCCGCCACCTTGTTGATCGCATCGCCGTTCGAGACATCCGACAAAAGCGCCATGCTCTCCGCGAGCCGACACCGCTTTATGTAGTTCGTGACTCCGCCCGCGTGCTCGAGCACGCGATAAAGCTGCGAGCGCGACAGACCTGCTTCGCGGCACAGCCTGTCGGGACCGAGCGACGGCGAGCGGAGGTTCCTGCGAACCACCTCCCGCACCCTTTCCATGAAGGTGAGCTGGATCTGGCGAGACGCGGCGGCCATCGCGTCGGGCGTGGGAGCCAGACAAACGCCCAGCATGGCCTGGATCGCCGCGGGAAGCCTCGCCGCATCTTCGGCCGAAAGGTGCGGCAGGTTGCGCTTCAGCAACATCAAGTAGTCGGCGAGCAATTGGCCGCGTTGCGTGTCCAGCGCGCTCCCCACCGCCATGTCGAGCATCGTCGTCATATCCTTGAACGAGTCCCTCGGCAGGTACACCTGCAGGCGTGGCGCCGAAGAATTGCGGCCGTCCATGGCATATCCGAGAGACCACAGGAGCGGCACACCTGCATCGGCACTGACGTCCTTCCCGTTTGTCGAAATCGTCGTCGGACGGTCGCGACAGTAGGAAAGGACCCAATGGTCGATCGGACTGCGGCGCAGGTGGTCCGCTGTGCGACTCGGGCGAGTCCCGGGTCCTGTTGCCAACCCGATGGAGATGTCCCCGACATTCCACACCGAGTATTCGGCAGCGAAGCCCGCCTGTTCCTCGGTTTCAAAGTGCATGTCGAACGTCGGCTGGAACCACTCGGCCCAGACACGAGCCTGGTCCCGCGTCGCAAAAGATCGCGTCGAGAATGTCAAAGCGTCCATGGTTATGCGCTCTTCGCCTCAGTAGCGGCGCAGGCAGTCGCTGAACGTGCAGATTTCTGATCCCAATGGCAGGCTCGGCGGCGGCGCCGGCGGGAGGCCTGCATGGGTCGCCGCCCGCACATCGCTCGGGCTGATGCCGAATTCGCGCCGAAACGCCCTGGTGAAGGAGGACGCATCCGAAAAGCACAGCATCTCCGCAATCTCGCCGATCGGCAGGTCGTTCGCCGCGTCGCTCAGCATCGAAAAGCTTTCCGACAGGCGGCGGCGCTGGATGTAGTGAGCCACACCGCCCTCACTCTCCAGCAGCCGGTAAAGCTGCGAACGCGACGTCCCTGCTTCGCGGCACAATTTCGCCGGCCCAAGCGACGGCGAGCGCAAGTTCGTGCGGACGGCCCGTCGGACTCTCTCCATCAACGTGAGCCTGATCTGATCGCTGGCCGCCGACCGACTGTCGGCGTTCGGGGTGAGACAGGCCAGCAGCATCGCCTGCACGGCATTGGCCAGGCGGCTCGCAGCGTCATCGTCCAGCGCAGGCACGTTGTGCTCGAGGAGGCGGATGTAGTCGGCAAGCATCCTGGCCGTTGGCGAGGTCAAGGCCATGCCCCTGGCTGCATCGATAACAGGTGCGATGGCCTGGAAGTTGTCGCGCGCCAGGATGAGCTGGAGCCGATTGTCCTCCCGCCTGCGCCTGATGCCGATCTCATCGCTGAAGGAAAGAATGAACGGCGTGTTCGGCGCGACCTCGAACGTGAGACCACGCGTCGCGACGTCGCTCACGCTCCGCTTGCTGAGCGTGATCACCCAATGATCAACCGAATTGTGGCGAATGGCAGACTTCGTCCTGTTCACGGTATTCGCAGGCGAAACAACCAGGCTGAGCGTCAGCCCGGGAATGGTCCAGGTTGAATTGGTCGCGATGAAATCGTCGTTGCTTGCCTGCCGGGGCGTGACATCGAAGATCGTGTCGTACCACGCTTGCCAGGCTTCCAATTGCCGTGCCTTGGGCAACTGGTGCGTCGCAAAGTGATAAGCGAACATGTCGAGCCTCGTTGAGATACGACAACCGGAAGGTGTCAGTGGCAGGCCGCCTCCGCAAGGAGAAGCGGCCCTGATGACCGCAGGAATGCGTCCATGCATACTTTGGGACGCCAGGCACGGTCTGGGACACAAAGCACAGCCCGTGGCGAGACCGTTCCTGCTATGCCTATGATCCTGTCGAGTTGCGGAGGGACACACAGTGACTGAACTCGATTCCTTGTCATGCGCATGTTGCAGTCCGGTTCTGAAGAAACTGTCAGACCGCCTCTCCGGTCTCGGGCGTCGCCACTTCCTCACCGCGACCGCAGCAACCGTAGCGACGGCCGGCCATTCCGCGCCGGTTCTGTCACAGCCTTCGGAGTCGGGCGGCAAAGTCGTGTTTCGTCAGGCGCGCCTGTTTGACGGCAAGTCTTCCTCGTTGCGCGACAACGTCCAGGTGATCGTCGAGGGCACGAAGATCGCGGCTGTCGACGCGGCCAATAACCCACCGCCCGCGGGCGCGACAGTGATCGACTGCGGCGGCCGGGTCGTCATGCCGGGCCTGATCGATGCCCACTGGCACGCGCTGTTCGCGGCGCTGCCGGCCGCAGTGCTGACGACGGCCGATCCCGGCTACATCTTCAGCGCCGCAACGGCGGAAGCCGAGCGCACCCTGCAGCGCGGCTTCACGACGGTCAGGGACGTCGGCGGTCCGACCTTCTCCTTCAAGCAGGCGATCGACGACAGATTGATCTCGGGGCCGCGGATCTATCCGTCCGGCGCGATGATCACCAGCTCGGGCGGCCATGGCGACCTGCGCATGCTGTCCGAGCTGCCGAGGACCTCCAGCCAGCTCAGCACCGTGGAGAAACTGGGCGGCGCCATGATCGTGGACAGCGTGGGCGAGATCCAGCTGCGCACGCGCGAGCAAATGATGCAGGGGGCCTCGCAGATCAAGGTGGTCGCGGGCGGCGGCGTGTCCTCGCCGCGCAGTCCGCTCGACATGACGACATTCAGCGAGGCCGAGATGCGTGCTGCCGTCGGCGTCGCCAGGGACTGGAACACCTACGCGACGATGCATGCCTATGCGCCGCAAACGATCCAGCGGGCCATTGCCGCCGGCGCGGCGTGCATCGAGCACGCGCATCTCATGGACGATGAGACCGCACGGCTGATGGCCGACAAGCAGGTGTGGCTGAGCACACAGCCTTTCCTCAGTGCCGAGGACGCGGTCCCCTTGACGGGCCCCAGCCGCGACAGGCTCCTTCAGGTCATCGCCGGCACGAACTCCGTCTACACGCTGGCACGCAAGCACGGGATCAAGACGGCCTGGGGATCGGACATGCTGTTCTCGCCGGCGGTGACCGCCCGCCAGGGCATCATGCTCACGCATCTCACGCGCTGGTACGGCAACGCCGAGATCCTGAAAATGGCGACGTCGACCAATGCGGAGCTGCTGGCGTTGTCGGGTCTGCGCAATCCCTATCCCGCGCCATTGGGAGTCGTCGAAGCCGGGGCTTTCGCCGATCTCCTGCTGATCGACGGCAACCCGCTCGAGGACATCCGCTTGATCGAGAATCCCACGAAGAACCTGCGCGTCATCATGAAGGACGGCAGGATCCACAAGAATACGCTTGGATCCTGAGGTCCCCCGCCTCGTCGTCGGGCCTTAGCCTGTCCGCCCAACGACATAGGCACCAGCCATCGAGAACTGGCCCATCGAGAATTGGCCCGTCGAGAATTGGGACACCCGGAACAGCACCGGGATTCCTGGCCGATGTGCGGATCGGCGCGCATTTTAGGATGTGCGCATGACCGCCACCGACATGCAGGCCGACGCCAATTCCCGCGGGGGCTCGCTACAAGCGAGATCCGGGTGGGTGATCGCGCTGGGCGTCATCTATGTCGTCGCCGGCCTCGTCGCCCTTTCCAGCCTCGCCTTCGCGGCAACCGTAACCGTCTTCATGGTCGGCATCATGATGGTCGTCAGCGGTGTCGCCGAGGTGATCAGCGCCTTCCAGGTAAGACCCTGGAGCAAGGCCCTGCTCTGGGTCCTGATCGGCGGCCTGTACATCGCGGCAGGGATCCTCGCGTTCGAGAATCCCATGCTTACGGCAAAGTTCCTGACCCTCCTGCTCGGCCTGTCGCTCGCGGCGTCAGGAATCGCGAGGGTCGCCCTTGCAGCGACCATGAAGGCGAGCTCCTCCCGGTCCGCTGTGATAATATCCGCCCTGCTGACGATCATCATCGGCGTGATGATCCTCCTGCATTGGCCTGTCGCAACTCTCCTGGTCCTCGGTGTCTTTCTCGGCGTGGACCTCATCTCCGCTGGTATCGGCTGGATCACGGTCGGCATGGGCTTCAAGTCGCGACCGTAGCGACTTGCCCCACCGACCAGTCGTATCGTGAAACCTAGAGGTGGCAAATGAGCGGCATTCAGAACTCTATCCCGAAGATCCTCACCGGGCTTGTCGTCCTGACGATGGCCTCGGCGGCCCTGGCGCAGACACAGCGCAGCAGCGTCGATGCCGCCGCCTCGAGTGGCGTGCCGGAGTTTCGCGATCCCAAGACCGGCCAGGTCTGGACGCCCGAGACGGTCAGCCAGGACGGCAGGCCCCTCACCGGCCCGGACGACAAGGCCTTCGATCCCAGCGCGCAGAACGTGCCGACCATGACCGCCGAGCAGCGGGTGCGCGGCAGGCCGGTCGGCTCAGTGCCGATCACGGCCGGGCCGACGGTGCCGATCGTCGCCATGGACAACGCCTCGCTCAGGGTCGTGCCGGGGCAGCGCTGGCAGGCCGTGCTGTACCTGGACAACAACAGCGGTACCCCGGTCACGCCGGTGATCGACTGTCGCTTCACCAACGGCAGCAACGTCGTGATGAATACGCGCGCGCTCGTCCAGCAGACCGGCCCCGGCGTGCGTCAGGGCCTCGTCATCTACGGCCCGCGGCCGAACGTCTTCGTCGACCGCGTGTCGTGCAGCGTGGCATCGCCGTAAGCCCTGGCTGCAGCCGTCCATGCCTCTCGATCTAATGTCATCGGGCGACTGTCATCGGGACGCGGGCCGTCGAGGCTCCGCGATCCCCTGCTCGATGCGTTCGAGAAGATAAGGGAAGAACGGATTGGACGACATACGCAGCAGCGCATCGAGATCGAGGATCAGGACGCCGCGCTCGCCACGCGGCGCGATCGCGCCGAGATGGACGCCGAAGAATTCCTCCGTCTTGTCGGGCTGCATGCCGTAGAGCGAATCGCTCATGGGAAACGGCAGGGCGACATGTGACAGCGAGAAGATGCCGGGCGGAAAGGCCAGCGCGAGCGGATGCGTGGTCTCGGTCACGGCGCCGGCTTCGGTCACGCGTTCGACGACGTCGTAGCTGTCGGGCGCGGCATTGGTGATGATCACCGTCCGGAACCGTCGTGGCGGATCGGACAGAATACGCGTGAGGACCGTCTCGGCGGCATTGCGCAGCAGCGGCCCCACGACGGCGGCGCGATTGAGGTCGAACAGGACGAGCTCGCTGCCGTTGGCCGGCAGATGGGCATAGAGCCCCGAAAGAATCGCCGGCGTGCTCACCGTGAAGTCGACGACCGACTGAAAGGTCAGGACAGGCGGCAGGCGATCGAGCCGGCCCTCGCGGGCCGCGCGGGCAATGCGATCCTGCAGCGAGGCCGTCAACCGGTACGATTGGCGGGCGCCGTTGACGGGAAAGGAATTGTACTTGAAGGGATTGAACTCGGGCACAATGCCGAGCCAGGCGGCCTTGGCGAAGGCCGGCAGCAGGGCGGGCAAGGCGGCGATGCCGGCAAAGCGCGCGAAGCTCGTGATGCCGATCATGGGCGAGATCAGGACAAGACGGTCGGGTCGCGCCAGCCGGTCGTCCTCGAGGGCGTCGAGGGCATACTTCATCGCCAGCGCGCCACCGTTGGAGAAGCCCACGATGTGCAGCGGCGCCGAGGCTCCGGCGCGCCGACGGGCTTCGCGAACGGCGAGCCGTGTGGCGGCGTCCCAGTCCTCCCATTCGACATCGGTCAAGGCGGCCGGGACAGTGCCGTGGGCCGGCATCCTGATCGCCACCGCCACGAAGCCCAGCTCGCGATAGCGGCGCGCGATGTGACGGAGGCTGTAGGGAGAATCGGTCAGGCCGTGCAGCAGAACGACCGCCCCGACCGGCGGCCCCTCGGGCTCGAGAATGTAGGAATGGTTGAAGTCGTGCTCGAACTTGCCGGGATAGATCGGGCTTTCCGCGTAGTAACGGTTGCCCAGGGCGTGGCCTTCATCCTCGACCTTGTCGACGACCTCGCGGCGGACGTCGCGAAAAATCGCGTCTTCGGCCCGGATGTAGGCGCTCCAATCGGCCTTGTCGATCTCGGCAGCATGCAGATCGTGCGGCACGTAGGTATGCCACGGCTCGAGCGGCGGCCCGCGCTGCGAATCCCACGCCCGCATGGCCAGCAACGCCATCGCGACGACGATCAGCAACACCAGCCCGCGCTTTGCGAGCCTGAACAGCCTGGCAGTCATTGTCCTCATGTCGATGGGTCATCGTAGGCCATCGGACCCCGTGCCGGCAAACGACCTGCCGCATCCTGGCTCTCTGTGTTCGCGTCTGCGTTGGCAGGGACGCCCCTATCGGTCAGGTCACAGGTTCGACCGCGCCGCTGAGATCCATGATCCCGAGTTCCACGATGACCTGGGGCTGATGCTTCTTGACCTCGGCGCGGAACATCCGGAGCGCTTCGCTGTTCATCTGCGTTTCATAGGCCTTGTCGGTCTTGATCCGATCCCCGTAGGCCACGGCTGCCGCGCCGCAATCGCGATGGGTGATGCCCACGACACGCTTGACGTTGTGCAGCTTCACCGAAATGTCGAGATTGTCCCAGAAAGTCTTGTGCCAGTCCGAGAAGACGGGAGCGACGACGCCGATCGGGCCGCCGGCAATGTTGAACTGGCTATACTGGTTCTGCCAGCCTCGGCCTGCCATGTACGCCCAGGTGTTGGTGGTGAAGCGCGGATCGATGCACTTCACCAGCATCGCTTCGTAGCCCTGGTCGATGGCAAGCGCAGGCCGGATCGCGCTGGCGGCTATCGCACCGACGCCAAGCCCAAGCAGACCTCGGCGGGAAAAGCCCTGCATGCAGGAACATTGGGCGTGATGGCGCATGGAGGTGTTCCTTTTCATCGTCTTGTGGAGCGTGAGGGCGTCGGCCGAGGGCCGATCCTGTATTGCAGCCGAAGCTTTCCTGCACATCAGCTCGAGGTCCCAGAGCTGTCCCGGGCGTCCCAATCCGCCGGGCGCCGCGTCGATAATTCGTGAATGACACCACAACCCAGTGTTAAATGCAGCGAACTCGCTGGAGGGAACGAGATGCGTTGGCTTCACCTCACCGTCGTCGTCGTGTTCGCCGCGGCCATGCTCGTTTTCGTTTGGCAGAACTTCGAGTTCGTCGTGGTGTCGTTCCTCGGTTTCCACGTTCGGACGCCCTTGGCGGTAACGATCGGGCTCACCTATCTCCTGGGAATGGCGACAGGCGGAAGTCTCTGGGCGTTGCTGAGGCGGTCCATCGACGGATCAAAACGCACCGAGCTCAAGTGACACGCGACGGCGTCCAGGCAGCTGGCGACGTAGGACGTCGATGACGATCGAGAACACGCCCCCGCCTCCTTCGCCCGCGCCCGCGGGAACAGTGGCCGCGTGGCGCCATATCGCGACGTTGCCGTTCGTCGTGCTGGCGGTCGCTGTCGGCCTGGCGTTCCTCTGGTACAGCGCGCCGAGCCTGCTGCTGCTGTTTGCCGGCATCCTGTTCGCCGTACTGCTCGACGCGTGTACGCGCGGGCTCGGCCGCATTCTTCCCCTCGGGCGGCCATGGCGGTATGCGCTGGTCGTCCTCGCCATCGGATCCTGCGCGGCGCTGGTGCTCGCCTGGAGCATCGTGCGCCTGCCGGGACAGGTGCATGCACTGATCCAGGTCATGGATGCGCAGCTCACCGTGCTGGAACGGGAGCTGGCGAGCTTCGGCATCGATCTGTTCGGTCCCAACGGCCGGGAGGATCTTTCGCAGTTCCTGGCCGATCCCGGCCGGTTGTTCGGCCATGTTCACCACGCCGTCACCGGCGTCTATGCGGTGATCATGAACACGATCGTGGTGGTGTGTCTTGGCCTGTTCTTCGCAGGCCAGCCAGCCGCCTATCGCGAGGGCGTCCTGCTCTTCGTCCCGATCACGCGCCGCCCGCGCGTGCGGACCGTGATGGACGAAATGGGCAAGGTGTTGCGCAACTGGCTGCTCGGCCAGCTGCTGCGCAGCACCGTCGTCACCGTCCTGCTCACGGTGTCGTTCTACCTGCTGGACATTCCCGGGGCCGCCCTGCTCGGCCTGCAGGCCGGTGCCGCCAACTTCATTCCCTATCTCGGCCCGCTGATCGCAGCCTTCCCCGTGGTGCTGGTCACCATGCCGCTCGGTCTGCCGCTACTTGCCTGGGTCCTGGTCATCTACGTCGCCATCCAGACCATCGAGGGCTTCGTGATCGCGCCGTTGATCCAGAAGGGCTCGGTGAACCTCGCCCCGGCCTGGACGCTGTTCGCCATCGTGATCTTCGGGGCGATGTTCGGCGCCATGGGCATCGCGCTGGCGGCGCCGGTGCTGGCGGTAATCCGCATCGCGGCGCTTCGCTTCTACGTCGAGGATTGGCTGCACGACCGGGCGGGTGTTGCGGCGGACAAATAGCCCGGCTGCCAGCGGCATTTGGGACACACGAAACAGTCCGGGGACGGGCCGTCAATCAAAGTGCCGCCGGCTGCCTCTAGGATGCCGCCGTGAGTCCATCGGCCGACCAGAAGCTCTCGCTGCACGCCCTTGTCGCCCTGGTCGTGGGATCGATGGTCGGAGCGGGCATTTTCGCCCTCCCATCGGCCTTTGGGCGGGCCACCGGCGGCTTCGGTGCGCTGATCGCCTGGACCGTTGCCGGTATCGGCATGCTGATGCTGGCGTTGGTGTTCCAGAGCCTGGCCCGGCGCAAGCCCGAGCTCGACGCCGGCATCTATGCCTATGCCAGGGCGGGTTTCGGCAACTATCCGGGCTTTGCCTCGGCCGCGGGCTATTGGTTCGGCGCCTGCCTGGCAGACACCGCCTGCCTGGTCCTGATCAAGGCGACCTTGGGCCAGTTCTTTCCCATCTTCGGCGACGGCACCACGGTGGCCGCCATCGTCTCGGCGTCGATCCTGCTGTGGGCCGTCCATTTCATGGTGCTGCGCGGCATCAAGCAGGCGGCGACGATCAACACCATCGCAACATTCGCCAAGATCGTGCCGATCGGTCTTTTCATCGCCGTCGCCGTCGCGGCATTCAGGTCGGATGTCTTCGTGCTGAACTTCTGGGGCGGCGAGGCCCCGACCGTCGGCAACCTGGCGAACCAGGCGCGCAACTCGATGCTGGTGACGGTCTTCCTGTTCGTCGGCATCGAGGGCGCCAGCGTCTATTCCCGCTACGCCAAGCGACGGGAAGATGTCGGTATTGCGACGGTGCTGGGTTTCCTCGGCGTGCTCTGCCTGCTGGTCCTGGTGACGATGCTCTCCTTCGGCACGCTGGCGCGTTCGGACCTGGCGGCGCTGCCTTCTCCCTCCATGGCCGGCGTCTTGGAGGCCATCGTCGGCCCGTGGGGAAAGATCTTCATCAGCATCGGGCTCCTCATCTCCGTCCTCGGCAACTACCTGTCGTGGTCGCTGCTTGCCGCCGAGGTCGTGTTCTCGGCCGCGCAGAACGGCACCATGCCGTCCTTCCTGGCGCACGAGAATAAAAGCAAGGCGCCGGCCGCCTCCCTCTGGCTGACCAATACCGTCATCCAGGCCTTCCTGATCTTCTCCTGGTTCGCAGAGCATGCGTTCACCACGGCGCTCAAGATGACGAGCGCCATGACCTTGCTTCCTTACCTTTTTGTTGCGGCCTACGGATTGAAGCTCGCCTCGACCGGCGAGACCTACGAAGGCAGCGGCAGGGCACGCAAGATCGACTGGACATGTGCTGCCATTGCCACCGTCTACACGACAGGCATGCTGTATGCCGGCGGTGTCAAGTTTCTCCTGCTGTCCGCCCTGCTGTACGCACCCGTCACCATCCTGTTCGTCATCGCCCGTCGCGAGCAGGGCAAGCCCGTGTTCACACGCGTCGAATGGCTCTTGTTCGGCGTGGTCATCGCCGTGGCGATCGGCGGGCTGTATGGCCTCGCCTCGGGTGACATTTCGATCTAGGTTCGTTTCGAAAGGATGGCCGATGTCCGTGCAGCCTGCTTCCGCTGATGCCAGGCGCCCTGCCCAGCTGGTCGATCTCGCCTTGCAAGGGGGTGGCGCCCACGGCGCGTTCACCTGGGGTGTGCTCGACCGGTTGCTCGAGGAGCCCTGGCTGGTCATCGAGGCCGTGTCCGGCACGTCGGCCGGGGCGATGAACGCCGCCGTGATGGCCGCCGCCCATGCAAGCGCCGGCAACGAGGCCGCCCGGGAAGCCCTGGAGGCGTTCTGGCGCCGCGTCTCGCGGGCTGCAACGTTCAGCCCCCTGCAGCGCAGCCCCATGGACGTGCTGCTCGGTCGCTGGTCGCTCGATCACTCGCCCGCCTACATCGCCTTCGACATGATGGCACGCGTATTCTCGCCCTACGACCTCGCCTTCGGGGCGGGCAATCCCCTGACCGGTGTTCTTGCCGAGTCGATCGACTTCAAGTGCCTCGCTGCAGCACCGATCAAGCTTTTCATCACGGCGACGAACGTGCGCACCGGGCGGCCGCGCGTGTTCCGCAACAGCGAACTCTCGCCCGATGTCCTGCTTGCGTCGGCCTGCCTGCCGGCGATGTTCCAGGCGGTCGAGATCGACGGCGAAGCCTATTGGGACGGCGGCTATTCGGGCAATCCGACCATGACACCGCTGGTCCAGGAATGCGTCTCGGACGACACGATCCTGGTCGCCATCAATCCGGTGGAACGGCCGGGCATCCCGCGCTCGGCCCGCGACATCCTCAATCGGCTGAACGAGGTGTCGTTCAACGCCGTGCTGCTGAAGGAACTGCGCATGATGGCGCTGTTGCGGCAGGTGACGTCGCAGGACAGCGAAGTGGCGCACTGGTCGCGCATGCGCGTCCACATGATCACGAGCGACCTGATGGCCAAGCTTGGCTCATCGTCCAAGCTCAATGCCGAATGGGCTTTCCTTTGCCTGCTGCGCGACGAAGGCCGGCGCGCCGCTGAGGCCTTCCTTGCCGTTCACGGGGAGGATCTGGGCCAGCGTTCCACGCTCGATATCGACCGACTTCTGGAAGGCGTCTGATGGGCCTGGCCGGAATCCTGCTCGGCCTCGCCCTCCTGGTGTGGCTCGCCTTCCAGGGGTGGACCGTCCTGCTGCTGGCGCCCGCTGCGGCGCTGCTGGCCGCCGCTTTCGCCGGCGAACCGTTGCTGGCGCACTGGACACAGACCTTCATGGGGAGCGCCGCGCAGTTCCTGGCGCAGTTCTTTCCGCTGTTCCTCATGGGTGCGTTGTTCGGCAAGTTGATGGAAGATAGCGGCTCCGTCGCCGCGATCGCCCGCTGGATGACAGGACGGCTGGGTCCACAGCGGGCCATCCTGGCCGTGATCCTGGCCGGCGCGCTGGTCACCTACGGCGGCGTCAGCCTGTTCGTGGCCTTCTTCGTGCTGGCGCCCATGGCCGAGGCACTGTTTCGCGCCGCGTCGATTCCGCGCCGGCTGATGCCGGCAACGATCGCGCTGGGCACGTCCACCTTCACCATGTCGGCGCTGCCGGGCACGCCGGCGATCCAGAATGCCATTCCCATGCCGTTTTTCGGCACCACGCCCTTCGCCGCTCCCGGTCTGGGCGTGATCGCCGCGGCGATCATGCTCGGCTTCGGCCTCTGGTGGCTCGAACGGGCGAGTCGCGCGGCCAAGGCGCGCGGCGAAGGCTTCGGTGACGATGCGCCGGCTCCCGTGGATGCTGCCGCCGAGGATCCTCTGGTCCGCGAGCGCGCGACGACCGCCCAGGCCTTCGACCCCGCGGAGATCCACCGGTCGCAATCCGCCGCGGTCGGGCCGACCGCGCTGCTGGCCGTGCTGCCGCTGATCGTGGTCATCGCGGTGAACTCAGCGATGTCGTTCGTCGTCCTGCCGCGCCTCGACACCTCGTTCCTGGCCGAGCCGCGATGGGGAGCAACCTCGCTCGCCGCGGTCGGCGGCGTCTGGTCGGTGGCGGTAGCCCTTGCCGCCGCAATTCTCACCCTGCTGCTCATCACGGGGCGGCGCCTCCCCTCGGTGCGGCGAAGCATGGATGCTGGCGCCAATGCCGCGGTGCTGCCGGCGCTGAGTGTGGCGAGCCTGGTCGGGTTCGGTGCCGTCGTCGCCGCCCTGCCGGCCTTCAGCGTGGTTCGCGACTGGGTCCTGGGCATCGAAGGCGGCCCGCTGGTCTCGGTTGCCATTGCCACGAACATCCTGGCCGCCCTGACCGGTTCGGCATCGGGCGGGCTCACCATTGCGCTCGACGCGCTCGGCCCGACCTATATGGGCCTTGCCGCGAAACACGGCATCGATCCCGCGCTGATGCATCGCGTGGCGGTGATCGGCGCCGGCACGCTCGACAGCCTGCCGCACAACGGTGCCGTGGTGACCCTGCTCGCGGTCTGCGGCTCGAACCACGGCAAGAGCTATCTCGACATTGCCATGACCGCGATCGTGAGCGCACTGCTGGCACTGGTCGCCGTGATCGTCCTCGGCAGCCTGTTCGGATCGTTCTGAGGCCGGGGCGGCACCATGATCTCACGTCGGCTCGTGCCGCTCTTCGCGTTGGTGATCGGCCTTGCCGTCGTGACCGGCTGCGCCGCTCCGCCGCGCGGCCCGGCAGTGCCTGCTGCCGACACGGTACGCGCCCAGCCCCTCGGCATTCCCAACGCGCGCTTCTTCGCCGACGGCGATCCCGCGCCGATGCTCGCCGAGCTGGCCCAGGCGGTCGACCGTGAGCAGGCCGTCCTGCGCGCCGCAGGTCAGCCGACGGCGCCGCTGCCGCCAGCGTCCTTCCTCGCTTTGTCCGGCGGCGCCGACAACGGCGCCTTCGGGGCCGGCCTCATCAATGGCTGGACGACGACCGGCACGCGGCCGCCGTTCCGGATCGTGACCGGCGTCAGCACCGGCGCCCTGATCGCGCCGTTCGCCTTTCTCGGCCCCGACTACGACCCGGCCTTGCGCGATATCTACACGTCGATGAGCCCGGATCGGGTGTTCCTGCGACGATGGCTGACCGCAGCCCTGTTCGGTGAAGCCCTGGCCGATACCGCTCCGCTCGCCGAGACCATCAGCCAATACGCCGACCAGAAGATGCTCGACGCCATCGCGGACGAATATCGAAAGGGCCGCCTGCTGCTGATCGGCACCACGGACCTCGACGCCCAGCGACCGGCGATCTGGAACATCGGTGCCATTGCCGCCAGTCGGCATCCCCAGTCGCTGAAGCTGTTCCGCAACATCCTGCTGGCGTCGGCGTCGATTCCCGGTGCTTTCCAGCCGGTGCTGCTCGATGTCGAGATCGACGGCGCGCGATTTCAGGAGATGCATGTCGACGGCGGCGCGATTGCCCAGCTTTTCCTCTATCCAGGTTCGATCGACCCGAGCCTTCTCCCGGCCCGGCGCGCCCAGACAGCCTACATCATTCGCAATGCACGGCTCGATCCGGAGCACGCCGAGATCGAACGCCGCACCTTGTCGATCGCGGGCCGGGCCATCAGCACCATGTTGCAGGCGAGCGGCTACAACGATGTCGTGCGCGCCTACTTCCTCACGAAGCGTGACGGGATCGACTACAACCTCGCCTACATAGGCGCCGATTTCAAAGTGCCGAGGGCCGCCCTGTTCGACCAGGCCTATATGCGCGCACTGTTCGACTATGGCTACGCCCAGGCCGTGAACGGCCGGCCATGGCACAAGGCACCGCCTGGATTGCACACCGCCCGCTCGAATCGACAAGCCGTTGCGGACGACTAACTCGCGATCCGTCGAGTCGCGGCTCTCGAGCCTCTGAACATGGCAGGATTCTTCCCGGATCGGGACGCCTGAACCAATCGTGGGACGGCCTGCTGATGTGTGCGGGAACCCGATCGATAGAATGCGACAGATGGCGGAGGTATCGCTTCCGATCGCGCCGCTCACTTGTCGCGCGACGCGTCAGGCCGCGCCTCGCTGGCGCCCTTACCTCCGAACCGCCTGAACAACGGAGATAATCATGAGCAATCTTGTCATCCTGGGTTTCGACGGGCTGCACACCGCAGACGAGGTGCTGAACAAGCTGCGTTCGCTCCAGAAGGAATACCTCATCGACCTCGAGGACTCCTGCGTGGTCGAGCGCGAAGCCGACGGGAAAGTCCATATCAAGCAAGCCGTCAACCTCACCGCCTTCGGCGCCGCCAGCGGCGGCACCCGAGGTGCCATGTGGGGCATGCTGTTCGGGCTGCTGTTTCTCAATCCCCTTGCCGGCATGGCGATCGGGGCGGTGGCCGGCGCCGGTGCCGGCGCGCTGTCCGGGTCCCTCGCCGACTACGGAATCCGGGACGATTTCATCAAGAAGATCGCCGAGACGATCCCGCCAGGCTCCTCGGCCTTGTGCATCCTGTTCCGCAGCGTGACGGAAGACAAAGTCATTCCCGAGCTCGAGCCCTACAAGCCTCGGGTGCTCAAGACATCACTGTCGAACGAACAGGAGTCGAAGCTGAAGGCTGCGCTCAGCAAGCTGACGTCGTAGAGCGGCTCATGTCCCAAGGGAACCGCATCGGCAGTTCCCTTGGGACGGAAACGCATTGGTTCGCATCGAGGCCGAGGCGACCCGGGAGTCTCTTCTATCGCCGCTGTCCCAGAAACATCATGAGGAACTGGAACAGGTTCACGAAGTCGAGATAGAGGCTCAGCGCACCGAAGATGGCGACCTTCTCGGCCATCTCGCTGCCCCACGCCTGGGCATACTGCTCTTTGATCTTCTGGGTGTCGTAAGCGATCAGGCCCGAGAAGATCAGCACGCCGGCGGCCGAGATGATGAAGCTCATCGTGCCCGACGGCCAGATCATGTTGACGATGCCGGCCAGGATCAGGCCGATCACGCCCATGAACAGGAACTTGCCGAACGCCGACAGGTCACGCTTCGTGGTGTAGCCGTAAAGGCTCAGAGCACCGAAGGCAGCCGCCGTGATGAAGAAGGTACGCGCGACCGAGGCGCCGGTGTAGCGGAACAGCAGCAGCGACAGGCTGACGCCCATCAACGCGGTGACCGCCCAGTAGACGGCCTGCACACTGCGCACGCTCATCTGGGCCGCGCGGAAGCCTGTCAGAAGTAACAAGCCCAGCGGCGCGAAAATCGCGATCCAGCCCAAGGCGTTCAGCCCGACGACGAAACCCGCCTCGATCTGGAAGAACAGGCCGGCCAGCTGGGGCGAACTGAACAGGCCAAAGGCGACGATGCCCGACAGGGCGAGCCCCGAAGCCATGTAGTTGTAGACCCGCACCATGTGGGCGCGCAGGCCGGCGTCGAACGACGCCTGCTCGGCAGCGGTGCCAGGGCGGCCGACGGTATCGAAATTCGGATTAACCATGGGTTCCAGTCTCCTCAAATGGCGGCGCTAGCCGCAAAGCCAATCGTCGAAGCAGCGGCCGCCGAGCTCCATTGCCTTGCCCAGCCTGGCTGCATGTACAAGACCGACAGGCATCGTGCGACACCGGCGACCGTGGCCTTGACGACCATCGGAAGGCAGGGAGCCCCTCGATGGTCGGCTTCAGTAGGTTGCGCTTCAACATGAGCATGTCGTTGGCGAACATACGACCTGCGCCGACATCCACCGGTCGCAGGCTCCTGGGCGGAAGCCCAGCAGGAAACATCGTACCTTGAACCGGGCGGATTAACACTCACTTTGCGCCGCCTCCCAGGCCGGTCGAAATCCGTATCAGATCCTCTGACACGTTCCCGAGATTGGGACAGAGAGAATAATCTCGGGACTTCGCGCCGATGTGGCCGCCGCCGTTCTCCCTATACTGGTTGTACTGGATAGCTCGGCACACGCTCTCCAAGCCATGGAGAAGAGTATGTCGCTCTTCGCGTCGTCGCTGTGCCTGCTCGTCCCGCCGCGAGCGCCTGATGCTCAGCCAACGATTGCCGGCGAGAAAGAGCCAATGACCGTTCAGCCGTAGCGCACGGGCTCCGCTTCGGTGGATCAAGATCAGAGCCTGATTGGAGATGGATCATGATTCGCAAGCACGTAGTGTCGACTCTCGTCGTGTGCGGCGCACTCCTGGCCACCAGTGGTGCCTATGCCCAGATGGCAACGACCCTGGAGCAGGCGGAACTCGCCGGGCTGACCGCCGCGAAGCGGACCGAAGTCATGGAGCGCGCCAAGCAGCCCGGTCAGACAGTGTATGAAGTGCTGCAGACGATGCTGCTGAACAACATCAAGTCGAAGCTTCCGGCCAGCCGCATCGTGGCACTCGACTTCAATCGCGGCATCAGCATCGTCGAAATGCAGAACGGTGGATTGGCGGCCGTCAACTTCGACACCACCACCCTGGCGCTCAAGTAGAGCCTTGGGCCTGTATCGGGCGAAGGCGCCGACTGTCACGCCTTCGCTCGATCGTCGACTGGCATGCCGGGATCCTCCCGACACAATCGGTATTCCGTGACTGCTTGATTGGCACTACCATCAGGCGACCGTGCCTCACGCCCACACCGGAAGCGATCGTCACGCGGGCATCGGGAGCGATGACATGAATTCAGGCAAGGACCAGGACAGTGATCGAGGCTTCATCGCTGCTTCGTTTCGCTCCCACTGGCTGCTGCTCATCCTGGTCGGCTGCCTGCTGATCGTCGCAGGAGGCGTCGCGATCACCGTCCCGACGATATCGTCGATCGCCCCGAACGAAGCGCTCGGCCTGGTTCTCATGCTGGTCGGGATCGTCCAGATCACGCAGTCGGGAAAGATGCGGCGCGAAGCCCTGTTCGCCTGGCATCTCGGGTTGGGCCTGGTGGCCGCAATCGGCGGCGTCCTGGTTATTCTGGATCCCTTTCCCGGCATCGTGACCATAACGGTCTTGATGGCGATCGTCTTCTCGCTGCACGGGCTGACGCAGATTGCCTTTGCCGCGAAGGTACGGTCGTTGCAGGGGTGGCGCTGGTTCCTGGTGGCGGGCTGCGTTGCTCTCCTGGCCGCGGGATTGCTGATCATGAAGCTTCCCTACGACCATTCCTTCACGCCCGCGACAGTCGGTGGCGTGTCTCTTCTCTTTGCCGGCTGGGCCTACGTCGCGATGGCGTTGAATGCCAGGACTCGCCAAAGCGAGGTTGCCGGCTAGTAATCCACCGCCTCCCGTATGATCGGGCAGGTCATGCAATGGCCGCCGCCGCGGCCGCGCCCCAGCTCGGCGCCGACAATGGTGATCACCTCGATGCCCGCCCGGCGCAACAGCGTGTTGGTGTAGGTGTTGCGATCATAGGCGAAGACGACGCCGGGGGCGGCGCAGACCAGGTTGGCGCCGCTGTCCCACTGGGTACGCTCGCGCATATAGGCCGTCCCACCGGTCTCCACGACCCGCATCTTCTTGACGCCCAGCGCTTCGGCCACGGTCTCGACGAAAGGCTTTGGGTCCTTGCGCAACTCGATGCCGCTCGGCGTGTCGGCCGGGCGGTATGAATAGGCCTGGATGTTGTAGACGATGTCCGGGTAGAGCAGCACACAGTCGCGGTCGGCAAAGGTGAACACCGTATCGAGGTGCATCGCTGCACGCAGCTTGGGCATGGCCGCGACAATGACGCGCTCGGCCGCACCCTGCTTGAACAGGGCCTGCGCGAGCTGGCTGATGCCCTGCCGCGAGGTCCGCTCGCTCATGCCGATCAGCACGATGCCCTTGCCGATCGGCATGACGTCGCCGCCTTCGACCGTGGCAAGGCCGTGATCGGCCGTCGGATCGCCCCACCAGACGTTGACCTTGCCCGCGAAGTCGGGATGGAACCTGTAGATCGCCGCGGCGAGGATCGGCTCCTCATGACGTGCCGGCCAGAACAACGAGTTGATCGAGACGCCGCTGTAGATCCAGCACGTGGTGTCGCGGGTATAAAGCGTGTTGGGAAGCGGCGGCAACAGGTACTCGGTGACGCCGGCGGCGGCCTTGACGAGCTTCAGCATCTCGCCGCCATGGGTCTCGGGGAATTCCTCGGTCGACAAGCCGCCTATCAACGTCTCGGCGAGATCGCGCGGCTTGAGACCATCGAGATAGCTCTTGATCTCGTCGACCAGGCCAAGCCCGACCTGATTGGGCACGACCTGGTTGTCGATGATCCACTTCCTGGCCTCGGGAATCGCCACGGTCTCGGCGAGCAGATTGTGCATCTCCACGACATCGACGCCGCGATCGCGCATCTTTTGCACGAAGTCGAAGTGATCGCGCTTGGCGTTGTCGACCCACAGAACGTCGTCGAACAGCAACTGATCGCAGTTCGATGGCGTCAGTCGCTGGTGCGCCCGCCCCGGCGCGCAAACCATGACCTTGTGAAGCTTGCCCACCTCGGAATGGACGCCGAAGGTCTGCTGCCCTGCCTGTGCCATGTCATGCTCCGCTGACTAGATGGTGATGTAGCCGGTCGCCAGCCACCAGATGCCGACCACAGCGCCGATGGTTGCGACGATGAAGATGCCCCACTCGGAGACGCCGGTGAAAACCGGCTTGCCCTGCTCGCGGCGCGCCCAGAAATAGAGCGCGGTTCCGGGGGCGTAGAGGACGGCGGACAGCACGATGAACTTCAGGCCGCCGGCGTAGAGCAGGAAGATCGTGTAGATCGTGGCAATCGCGGCGATGATCAGGTCGCGCCGGCGTTCCTCGGGGCGCACCTCGTAGGTCTCGCCGCGTCGCGTGAGCATCAGTCCGTACGCTGCCACGAACAGGAACGGAATCAGGGCCATCGCGCTGGTCAGGTTGAGCATCAGCGCGAAGGCGTCGCGCGACCAGTAGGTCGTGATGACGATCAGCTGAATGACGATATTGGTCGCCCACAATGCCGTCGACGGCACCTTGTTGGCGTTCTCGTGGGCGAACACGGCCGGCATGTCCTTCGTTTTCGCAGCCGTGAACAGCACCTCCGCGCAGATCAGCGACCAGGCGAGATAGGCACCCAGCACGGACACCAGCAGACCGACGCTTATGAAGACGGCGCCCCAATGGCCGACCACGGCTTCCAGCACCTGCGCCATGGACGGCTGGCGCATGCCGGCGATGTCGGCGCGCTGCAGCACCGCATAGGGCAGCAGGGTGACCAGGACCATCAGCGACGTGACGATGACGAATCCCAGGATCGTCGCCCGGCCGACATGGGCGCGTTTCTTGGCGAAACGCGAGTACACGCTCGCCCCTTCGATGCCGAGGAAGACGAAGACAGTCACGAACATCGTGGCGCGCACCTGCTCGAACACGCCCTCGGTGAGGTCGCCGCCGTAGAGATTGTAGCTGAAGAGATCGAGCTTGAAGGCGAAGAACAGGATCAGGATGAAGACCAGGATCGGCACCACCTTGGCGACGGTGACGATGCTGTTGATGACAGCCGCCTGCTGGGTGCCACGCAGGATCATGAAATGGAACAGCCAGATACCGATCGAGGCGACGATGATCGCCGCCGCCGTGTTGCCGTCGCCGAACACCGGAAAGAAAGCGCCCAGCGTCGACTTGATCAGCACCCAGTACGAGACGTTGCCGATGCAGCTTCCGATCCAGTACCCGAAGGCCGACAGGAAGCCGGGATAGTCGCCGAAACCCGCCTTGGCATAGGCGAACACGCCGGCATCGAGATCGGGCTTGCGCTCGGCCAGTGCCTGGAAGACGCGGGCCAGCATGTACATGCCCGTTCCGGCGATGAGCCAGGCGATGATCGCACCGATCGGTCCGGTCGCACCGGCAAACGTGCGCGGGAGCGAGAAGATGCCTGCGCCGACCATGCCGCCCACGACCATCATCGTCAGGGCAAATAGGGAAAGCTTCTGGGGAGATGGCGACGCAGCTGCGTGCTCGCCGTTTGCCTGCCCTGCCATCAAAACCTCCAGCCCAGCTTCAGGGCGATGCCGACGTGCCACACCTCGAAGTTGGCAGCCGGCAGGTTGGACCAGTTCTTCTCGTAGGCGACCTGAAAGTCGAACGCCGGACGCCCCAGCCACGTCGCCGTACGTTCCGACCCGAACCACGATTCCGGCAGCACGAACTCGAGGGTGACGATCGGCTCGATGAGCCAATCCTCCTGGTTGAAGCCGTAATACGAATCGAAGGCGCGACGCTCGGCGAGGATGCCGGCACTCAGGTTCCACTGGGGCGAGATCGCGAATGTAGCCGACGGGACCAGATAGGCGGCCCATGAGCCTGGCGCCGGATCCCTGAAGCGTCTTTGGATGACGGCGGTCATGCCGAACGACCAGACGGTTTCGGCGAGCGTGTTGCCGGAGAAGGCTATCCGCCGGAAGTTGGCGTCATAGTTGAACGTCTTGTTGACGCCGATATTCAGATCCTGCCGGGTCGCGAACCAGCTCTTGTAGAATGGCGCAAAGTCCCACCTCGGGGCATATGAGATGTACGGCGAGTACGCTTGATCGTTGGTCGGATCGACATACTGCAGCCGCCCCGACGCGGTTATCTTGTCGAAGTCGAGACTTGGCGCCTGCGTGAACCGATCGACCTCGGCGCGCGTATTGGCCGTGAATCTGAACGGCAGATCGAAGACCGGAGTCGTCCACGACACACCGAGGATCGGGCTGAACTCGGCCGAGCTCGCGCCGCCGCTGGGCAGCGCTTCGGCATTCGAATTGAAGAAGATGGGCAGCAGACCGTTGATGGTGAACTGCGACCGGCGCACCTGCTGCTCGAGCCCTGGAGTGGTCGCGAAGAGATTGTCCTGGGGCGACGGCGTGTAGCGGTTCGGCGTACCGAACATGGCATCGTAGCGTGCCGAGTTGGCATCCTCATGCTGGTCCCTGACTTGCGCGGCAAGCGGCACCGTCACCAGACTCGCAGCGGCAAACGAAAGAACCGGAAGAAGAGCACTTGTTGCCGTCCGACAACGAAGGCCCTTCATGTCCGCGAACCTTGCTTCCCCCGAAATCCTTGCTCTCATTGGCCACCTGCCAGGACGACATGCCTGGAGTTGCGTCGCTCAACGCATCCTAGTGGCCGCAAAGCCTGCCTTCCTTAGCGCCTCGTCCCTGGATCATACGCCCTGTCCCAAAGACGGCGCGGTCACTCGCGACGTCGCGCGAGAAGCGGAACACCGAAGATCGAGAATTGGGACATGGAGAACAGTTGCAGGATTCCAAGCCAATGTGCACCGAGGCGCTGGTTGTAGAATGGCTTGGCACGGCTTGCCGCAGCACCCGTTGCGATGACTTTGCCGGCTTCCGCTCGACGGGCGCGGCGACCTTCACGAGGCAGTGACGAGTTCTATGCGCTCAATCGAGTGGCTTGGTCCGCATGAAGCAGCCCATGGCGGCGCGAGCACCGATGTCGGCCGCTTTGAGGGAGAAGGAAGATGATGCTCTCGGGAGAGTCCACGTTTGCCAATTTCCTGGCCGACGCGTTTGCCGTGTTCGTGTTCATCCTGTGGTTCTGGCTGTTCATAACCGCGGCGAGCGACCTCTTCCGCCGACAGGACGTTTCCGGTTTCGGCAAGGTGCTCTGGCTCATCCTCCTCATCGTTCTGCCCTACATCGGCATCTTCGCGTACATTCTGACGCAGGGCGGCGGCATGGCCGAACGCAATCGCGCCCAAGCCCGGCAAGTGAGAGACGAACTGCGCCAGATCGTGGGCTTCAGCCCCGCGGACGAGCTTGCCAAGATCGAACGGCTGAAATCGGAAAAGTCGATCTCCGACCAGGAATATGCCCGCCTCAGGGCGCGGATCCTGCAATAACGTCTTCTGCGCAGCACGTCCGTTCGACTTTCCTATTTGGAGGTAATGACATGAAGAGGCGTGCGATTCTGGCGGGTGGCGCCTCCGCCGCAGCCGGCTTCTCGGTGCAGCCGACCCTTTCGCAATCGACGAGCACTCCCGCCAAGCCCCCGACGGCGACCGAGCTGGAATCTGCCGCCGCGCAACTGCGATCCCGTTTCTCGCGCGACTTCGACCCTGCTTATGTCGAGAATGCGATTCTTCCCTTCTTCATGGTGAGCGTCTTCCACGGGGAACGCCCCATGCTGCCCATGATCGACGTCACCCTTACCAAGGAGAATGCGCTGCCGGCGCATCTGTGGGGCCTGATCAGCAAGAGCTGGAGACCCGCCCCCGAGAAGGGCGTGACGGTATTCCTGCAGGCCCTGGAAAAACGCGGCCCGGATAATCGCCGCAAGCGCATCTACATGAGCGGCGTCACGCCTGATCTCTATCAAGGGATGTACAGCGGCAAGGTGACGACGTTCTTCGAGGCTCTTCTGGGGAACGCCAACGCCGGCAAACCGCTGATGCGGCGCTATCTCGACACGTTCTGGGACATGTATTGGGATCTGCATCTTGGCGTCAAAGGAGAGGCAATCCCGCCGCAAGTGCGCAAGATCGGCATGAGCTTCAACACCGTTCTCGCCTATCTCAATCCGACGGACAGGATCGTCTACGACAACTATATGATCGTCCGGGAGAATCTCGACTTCCTGAAATCCTGGATCGAGGCGCGGCTCGCCGATATCGAAACAGGCAAGACGCCCGCTCCGGAAAAGACGTTCGCCTGGTACTGGCTCAAGAACGGCAAGGACGACGACAATTTCCAGCACAAGGACGTCGTCTTCGAGTGCTTCCACAACTTCGTCGCCTTCAGCCAGTGGGGCAACTCGCTCTACAACATCATGCTCAAGCTGGGCACGGCGACCGGCGATCCGCAGATCCGGGATTGGTTCAGAAAAACCATGGAGAGTGGCCCCGACGGCGCCGGCGACTCGCCCTACACGCCGCTCACGCGCTTCGTCATGGAACTCTTTCGTGTCGTTTCGCCCAACAGCGGCAGCATCTCGTCGCTCCAGGAAACCTCGTCACCGGCGTTCAAGAGGTCCGGCTACATCATCAGCCCCCATACCTCGACGAGCTTCGACGCCGTTCATTGGAAAAACCCCGACGAATTCGATCCGTCGCGCTACGAGAAAGTCCCGACGAGCGCCCAGGTGAATGAGCAGTGGGCCGAGCGGATCGGCATGGCACGGTGCCCCTTCGGCAAGACGACTTTCGACGTGAAGGACGGGAGAAAGGTCTCACTGCACAACAGTGCTGTCGGGACCGTCTTCGGCGTCGCCGACGGCAAGCCGCTGCCCGTTTGCGACTATGCCGGTTTCGCCCCCTTCGGCTTCGGTTATCGTCGCTGCCCGGGGGAACAGCTCACCATCAAGGTTTTCGAGGACTTCCTCAGAACGACATGGAAGCACGGAATCGACTTCGTAAAGCTCGACGTCGCCGATCCGGAAGTGTTGCCGATCGGGCCGACGACGGTCATCCGCGACGATATCGGTTTCACGCGGCGGGCTTAGGAATGCATTGCCCCGACGACCGCCATTGACTGGAGCCCCCGCGACGGGGGGCTTCCGACTGGCCGGCCGGGCATTGACCGGATCCGCATCCTGGCGGTGTCCGGCGTTGCGCGCAGACGCGCGCTCGATCGGGGCTTCGCGCCCTGCCCATTGCAAAATTATGTACGAGAGCGAAACGGACCAGACTCAATCCGCAGATGTATAGGAAACGGAATGCCTGTATAAAAATAGTGCAGAAGCGATTGCGTCCGGCATCTCCCCGGCCGGACGTTACTTTGCAGGAGGCCACGGATGCGGGAGGCGCCGACCTGGTATGCGCGAAAGTACAGCTCCGTCGTGGCCCGCTCCAGCGAATCCGACCCCGACGCCGAGTTCCATATCCAGCAAATCGGCGCGCAACGCCATGCATCGCGTCTGGCGACCATAGATTATGGTGACGCGTTCGTCCTCGACTTGCGGGACAAAGGCGGCATCGCAATGTCAGGAGCGATCAACGACGATGCGCTGACGGCGGTGTTCATGTGGGGCGAAGGGGCCACCTTCAACGGGCAACGGGCTGAAATCCCGCAGTTGCGGATCGTCGGTCCAGGAACGGAATTCAAGCTGGAAATGCCCGGCAGCTATCGCCTCATGCGGATCGGTCTGCGCGGCTCCACACTCGACTCACTGCGCGCGGCCTCTGCTTCCAACCCGTACCAGCGAAACTGGCTGATGCCCGGAGTGCACGTGCAGCGCTTCGCTCCGAGAGCCGAACTGGAGCTTCAGCAGAAACTGCTGCGAACGGTAGGGTTCGCGGAAGCTGCCGCGCAGCGCGGCTGCAACGTCAGCGCCGGCCTCGCGGTCGCGGCGAGCGAGGCAGGTGCCGCGCTCGCGCAGGCCCTCTACCGCACGGAAGGACTGTCCGCCCGCACTCTCGGTTCCGGCGACCGACGCGATATCGTCGATGCCGCTCTCGCCATCCTGGAGGCGACGCCACACGGCCCGGTTTCGGTCAGTGCCGTCTGCGAAGTGCTGGGCGTCGGCGAACGAACGCTGGAGCGCGCTTTCCAGGAACGGCTGGGGCTCAGCCCTCGCGCCTATGAAAGGGAGCGGCGGTTGCGGGCGGCGCACGGTCTCATCCTGACGGAGGGCGATCGCCTCTCGATCACCGATATCGCCATGAGCTTCGGTTTCTGGCACCTCGGCCGCTTCGCGGGAGCCTATGCGGCGCTTTTCGGATGTTCGCCCAGCGAGACACGGCGGCGCATCTGGGGAGAGCACGCCGCGGAACCGATGGATCTTATCGAATCCGCCGCCTGAGGGTAGCTCGCACCGACACGCACCTTCTGCCAGCAACTCCGGCGTGTCGGAAAGTGGATAGAGATTGCCTGTCCCACGGGAGACTTTGGCGATCCGATCTCATTGCTGGCGCCCGTCTCAGAACGACTTTGGTTCTCGGGTGTTCACGGGATGAGAAATTGAAAGGCACGCAGACCCCGCGGCAGGAGGCCGCCGCTCGTCCGGGGGGTCCGGAACCGGAGTTGGCCGGAAGTGCCGGGAGAGTAGAATCATGTTCGATCAACCGCCGCCCCCCATGGTCGAGCCATCCGAAAATGCAAACGGCGACGAACGGCTGCAATGCACTATCGAGAGGGACACCTCTTCCGTCCGGCCTGCTGAGCAGTTCGATCTCTTCCGCAGCTGGCATGCGGGCATTGCCGAAATTTTGCCAGTCCCCGCAGAAAGCCCTTCATTTCCTGCCCATCAGACGGTGTGGACTCTTGGAAATCTGACGTTCACCCATGTGAAGGCGCCGGACGCCCCCTATGGTTGGCGGCATTTGGACAAACCGATGACAGACAATTGGTGTCTGCATTTGCCGCTGCCAAAGTCTCCGCCTCTTGGAGAGAATTTGGAGGTCGGAGATTTAGGGTTGCGGTCTTTCACGGATCCGTTCGAGTGCGTGTCGGAGAAGACCGATCACCTCGCTCTGTGCATACCTCGCAATCTCCATTTCCTCCAATCATCCAGGATTGAAGTCCAGGAGACCTCGAAACGATTCCTGACGGATTACCTGCTTCTCCTGCATCGTTCCCTCCCCGATCTGAGGAACGCCGATGCACCGCATATTGCCGCGGCAACAACCAGCTTGCTCGCCGCCTGTCTCGCACCGTCACCCGACCATAGCGCCGAGGCGCAGCGCCCGATCGAGGCCTCCATCATGAACCGCGCTTCCCGAACCGTTGCGAAACATCTGGCAAACCCGAACCTGGCGCCGGATTGGCTCTGCCGTGAGCTCGGCGTGTCGCGGTCCAGCCTGTACCGAATTTTCGAACCGGTCGGCGGCGTTTCGACCTATATCCGTCGCGAGCGGCTGCGCAAGACACGCGATGCGCTGGTGGACAGTGCGGATGGACGATCGATCTCCACCATTGCCGAGCAATGGGGCTTTACGGATCCCTCCACATACAGCCGGATGTTCAGGAAGGAATTCGGCCTTTCACCCAGCGAAGCGCGCGCGGAAGGCTGGCTGAACGTCGAATGCGCGCGGCCGACGGACGAGGCGCACGTCCTTCGCAATCTCATGCTCGGCAGCTCTTAGAGGCCGCCCACGAGACGTGCATGTCGTCGGCGACGAGCGATTTCAGTTGCAGCGAACGACAACCGTCGCCGGACCGCGTACGGATCTGACGTCGCCGCTGCTCGGCATGTTGTCCATGTTGAGCACGGTATAATTTCCGCCCTTGCACATGGCCAGGGCGCGAGTCCGACAACCGCCGGGATTATCACAGTCGATCGAGATTGCGGGCTTGTCATCGGACCAGGTGATCATGCGGGCGGTGGAGCGGGTTTCACGATCAGCGCCGGGCTCGCTCTTGGGGTCGGCGCAACCGAGAACGATGCCGACGGCACCGCCGACCAATGCCAAGCGCACAATGGATCGCAACATCATCTTGTCCCCTCCCCCGCAACAATCCGGCCTGCGGTGCGTCAATCTCGGCGACTGGCGTCGGCAGAAAGTGAAAGGCCTTGGTTCAATCGAAATCGACCAGGTCACGGACCTCGAAAGGCTTCGGTGGGGTTGTCGGCACCTTCGCCGCCGTGCCGGGAAGGATCTCGAAGTCGGGCGTGAACGGAACCAGGATAGTGCGCAGTCGATCGAAGCCCGTTCTGTCACCCTCGAACCGCGCCTTGCCCGCCGCGATCAAGTCATCGAACGACGACTGACCCATCATCACCTGGTTGAGATCGGCGCGGTTCACCGTCACTGTCAGGTCCGGGTTCTTCGCCTGGAAGCCTTTGATGTTGGTGAGCGTCGCATTGGTCATCTCGATCGTGTACTGCTCGCCGTTGTCCGGCGTCACGAGATTGACGGTGAATCGCATCCCCTCGGCCTTCTTCGGATCGAGACTGATGCCGACGAAGTCGAGCCATTGCTCGGTGGACATCGCGCGGATCACGTCTGGTCCGGTCGCCCGAGGCGGAATGCCTCCCGGCTGGCCGTTGCGCAGCTCGAACGCGCCCTGCAGGAAACTGTTGCGCACACTAGTGCTTTCCGCCCGGTAGCCCAGCTGCTCGTAGACATCGGCCAGCACGCGGCGCGCCTGCTGGTTCTGCGGCTCGGCAAAGACCAGCTTGTTCAGGATCTCGGTGGCGAGAAGCAGCTTGTCCTGCGCCAGCAATTCCTCGCCTCTGGCGATGATCTTCGCGGAGCCTCCCATCATCTCGACATACAGCGGTGCCGACTCTTTCGGTGACAGCGGGATCAGGTTGACCGGATTGCCGTCATAGTGGCCAAGGAAGCGGTTGATCACGGCGCGCGTGTTGTTCTGCACATCGCCGTGGTAGCTGCGCACGGCCCATTGGTCGCGCAGGCTCTTCGGCACTTCATACACGTTGTGGATCTCGTTGATGGTCACGCCCTGATTGGCGTAATGGAGCACTTGGTTGTTCAGGTTCGCGTATGCGTCGCGTTGTGCGCGCAGCACCTCCTGAACACGGGCGTTGCCCCAACGTGGCCAGCTATGAGAGGCAAACATCACCTCGGCTTCCTGCCCGAACTTGTAAAGCGTAAGGGCGACCTGCTTCGACCAGTTGTGGGCATTGCGCACCTGCGCGCCGCGCAGGGTGTAGATATTGTGAACGGTTGCTGAGACGAGTTCCGAGGTCCAGAGCGCCTTGAACTGGGGGAAGTAGGTGTTCATCTCAACCGGCGCCTCGGTATCGGGCACGTTCTGGAACACCATCTGCACGCCATCAAGCGTGATCTCCTCGACCTCCTTCTTGACCAGCCGGTTTGGCGCGATCAGACCCGTGTTGCCGTTGGCGACATTCTTGCCAATCGCCTGGTCGACGTGGCCGTGTGGATTGCGCTGCAGCAGCACGGCGTACTGCCACTGCACACGGCGAGACATCGCATTGCCGGCGAAGACGTTCTCGGAGATCGCCGCCTCAAGGAAGCCCTCCGGCGCGATCACCATGACCTTGCCGCTGGCGGCATCGGCCTCGTCCATGACGCCACGTACGCCGCCGAAGTGGTCGACGTGCGAATGCGAGTATACGACGCCGACGACGGGACGCTTGCCGAGCTTGTCGTTGATGAAGGCGAGCGCCGCACGCGCAGTCTCCTGAGCCGTCAGTGGATCGAAGACGATCCAACCCGTATCGCCCTTGATGAAGCTGATATTGGCGAGGTCGTAGCCACGGACCTGGTAGACGCGACCGGGGACGACTTCATACAGGCCATAGCCCATGTTCAGGACGGCCTGCCGCTGCAGCGAGGGGTGGATGCTCTCGAAGTCCTTGCCGGTCAACAGCCAACCGTAGCTCCCCATGTCCCACGCGACGTGGCCGGCGTCCGCCATGATTTTCGTATAGGAGGGCTCGGCGATGAACCCTTTCTTCGCTTCGTCGAAATCGCGCTTGTCGGCAAACGGCAGCTCCGCCTTCTGGCCATTGCGCAGTTCAATGGTGAATTTCGACGGCGGCTTTCCGATCGGGTCGAAGTGCTGCGTCGCGCTCGCCCCGCCGTCGGAGGGAACCAGCGATGCGCCCGGACTCTGGGCCGACGCGCCAAACGACACCAAACCGGCAAGAACGGACAACAGCGTGAGACCGGGTCGCATCATTTCCCCTCCTGATGCTGATAGACGTGCCTGTCGGAGCAGAGGGTTTTCTTGCTGACAAAGCAGATGAAAGCCCGAGTAGCACCTCGCTTCAGCTCGGAGAAGTTTCCCGAGGCATCGCGTCAATGGTTTGGGACTCTGAGCACAGGTTGGGGACGCCAAGTGGCGTATGGCTTGAGTCCCGTCAGCCTTTCGCCGGAGGTACCAGTGCTGGCCGTGCTTTAAGTTCAAAAGCTGCGAGACTTTGGTGCTGCCACGGCATTAACCCGAATTACGTCAGTAGCAATCGGCTCAAGCGCCTGATTCCGAAGGCCTATCCGGATCCTATCGAAGGCCTCATCGTAGCGGGCCGGCCGCGTGTCGGCCCTATGTCTTGCGTGCTAGGACTATGCGCCGTGCGATCAAGGACGGTAAGGAGCCGTCGGACATGGACGAGCTGACATGCCATGAGAGTTCCCACAGCAATGAGAAAGAGCTCGGTTGGTTCGTATGCCGCGGTCCGGGCCAGGTGACGGCGCAATCGTGACGACAGCACTGTTGCGGCTCCATAGATGGGCCCTCCCCTCTGTGGGCGATTGGCCCGGCGGACCGATGTCGCCCTCGCTTTACGGCTACGTCCTCAAAGTGAGCCGCGAACAGCAGATCCGCCTCGGTCTGCTCACGCTCTTGGTTTTTCCACTCTCCCTGATGCCGCTGGAGCTGCAGCGGCGCATCGTCAACTATGCGGTGGCCCACTCTGCCGTCGAACAGCTGCTGGCCCTTGGCGGGCTGTATCTCGCCGTGCTGCTGCTGCAGAGTGGCTTGAAATTCCTGCGTGATGCCTACATCCACAGGATCGCCGAGGGTGTCACGCGTCTGCTTCGCAGGAAAATCATCCGACGTGAACCGCTCGATGGCGGCATCGACGAAGGTACCAAGCAAGCCATCCTCTCGGCGGAGTCGGAGAAAGTCGGAGGCTTTGTCGCCGAGAGCATCTCGCTTCCCATGCTGCAGGCCGGCACCGTGCTCAGTATCGCCGCCTACATGCTGATCATCGAGCCGCTGGTCGGGTTGGTCGCAATCGTCTTTTTGGCACCGTCGGTCATCGCAGTCGGTCTGGCGCAACCTGTGCTCAACCGGCTGTCCCGATCGAAAATTACCGTGGTTCGCACCCTGAGTGGATCTGTTCTTCGCGACAGCCGCAACGATGCTGCGAAAGCCGCAGACTCCGACGCGCTCGTCGAGCAGATCTATGACCTGCGCCTTCGTTTCGTCAATCTCAAGGTCGCAACGAAGTCGTTCAACCAGCTGGTCACTGGCTTGGGGCTGCTAAGCATTCTACTGGTTGGCGGCTGGCTCGCCATTCAGGACCGGACGGAGATCGGCATCATCGTGGCCTTCATGTCGGGATATGAACGGATGACCAGCCCGGTCCGGGATTTGCTGAACTTCTATCGCCGTCTATCCACGATGCGCGTGCAGTACGGGTTGGTGGCGGATGCCTTTGCGTAAGGCATGATCTACCGAGGCCACGAATTCGAAGGGCCGGCGCCCATCCATCTGAAACTTGCTCTTTGCCCCATCTGGACGAGCGCCGGGTCTCTACGGAGCGATTGCACTCCAACGACAGCCGAGTCGCGGCTCGGTGACGGTGAGTGACTTTGGCGAGCTCGCCGCGTTTGCAACAACCCGGAGCGTAGTGCCCCCCATACTGAAGTCCGTCGTGTACACGCCCGGCGATGTCTGTGTCATGTTGCTGGTTATGCCACCGGCTGAAGTGACCGACGCGGCATCACCCGTTGCCCTGAACGTATGAACACGCGAAAGCGCTGCATCGAACCGTGTGCAACCTGCAGGATTCCGCTCCGGAACCACCCTGAATTCGATGGGCGCGCTCGTGGCCGTTGCGGACTGTGTCGATGCTTGCGGCGTCGATTCTTGTTGCGCCGAGCATCCAGTGATGACGGCGCCTGCCATCGTCAGCGCGTAGAATGGGCCAATCAAGTTGCGCATCTTCTTCCTTTCCTTCCGGAGCCGGTCTCGATGCATTGTAAGGTGAGGGCCTCTACACCGTTTGGCTCGAAGTCCCATGATCGGGCTGAGCGTCCCAATCCCTTGCCAATCTGCCCCGTATTCTGAATCGGCTCTAGGCTGCGCCAGCAGCCACCGCCAGATTGAGCGCCGCTATGCGCTGAGCGGGGATGGTCAAAGAAACCGGATCAGGTCGCCAAAACTCTCAGGCTTCAACAGCAGTCGATCGTTCGATGTGTGTGCCTGAATCAGCCGACCGAAGGACGCGCCTCTGACGTCGCTTGGAGATATCCCGAACTGCCGGCGGAACATTCGACTGAACGACGAGGCATCAGGGAAGCACAGTTCAAAGGCAATCGCGGAAATGGGCTTGGGATTTTCCCCGTCACGCAGCTCCTCATAGGCCGCCACCAGTCGCTTGCTCTGTATGTACCTGGCCACTCCACCCTCACCGTCGAGCAGTCGATAAAGCTGTGAGCGTGACATGCCCACTTCCTTGCAGAGCATGGCGGCGTCCAATGCCGAAACCCGCAAGCGCCGCTCGACCGCGCGGCGCACCAGCTCCAGCCGGCTGGCTCGAATTGGTGTTGCCGCTTCGACGATTCGGTCAGCTGTAGGTTTGATGCAGGCGGCGACCATCGCGCGCAGGGCGTCCTTTAACCCCTGGGCCGCTCCCTGCTCCAGGGTTGGCAGGCTGCGCTCGAGCAGCAACAGATACTCCGCAAGCAATCTCCCATTGGGCGAGTCCAGTGGAACGTCGCGCGCAGCGTCCATCACGGCGGCGATTTCGCGAAAGTCGTCGCGTCCCAGATAGAGCTGGACGCGATCGTAGTCGCTTCGCTCGCTCTCCATCGGATCGGCCAGCGACTGCACTAGCGGAACCCCAGGAGCCGGTTCCGCCACAATGTCCCCGGCCAAGACCTTGTGCGTTCCTCGCTTGGTGAGCGTAATGACCCAGTGGTCGATCGAATCGCGATGAATGAGCGTCCGGCTGCGTCTGCCCGAGACTCCCGGCGCTGTAACACGGCTGAAAGCAAAACCATCCAACCGCCACGTCAAATGCTTGGCTTCGAATCCCTGCAACTCCGGCCGCAACGGTACCGTGTCGAAGACACGCCCATACCATTGCTTCCAGGCTTCGAATTGTTGTGACCGCGGCAAATACCGAGTGTCGAATACCTCTGGGTCCATAGAGCCCACTTCAACACAATGGTTGTATATTAGAGTAATTATACCTCGCAGGATTTGGCATGTCTTCGGCCACAGGCCCCGCTGGCAGCCAAAATGGCGGCATTGCAGAGCGTATGCGATTCTCGCCCGATGCTTGTTAACCAATGCATCGGCGCGACGCCGAGACTGGCGCGCGGCTCGCTTGCCGCCCGGACGCAATCAGGAAGAGCGCAGGCAGTCGATGAACGTGCGGGTATCTGCCCCGACTGGCGACTTCGGCTGCGGCGCCGGTGGAAGGCCAGCATACGTTGCGGCCCTCACGTCGGTCGGACTGATACCGAACTCGCGCTTGAACGCCCTGCTGAATGAGGAAGGGTCGGAAAAGCACAACATATCGGCAACCTCGGCGATCGGGAGATTGCTTCGAGCATCGCACAGGATCGAGAAGCTTTCCGAAAGGCGCTGGCGCTGGATGTAATGAGCCACGCCACCTTCATCCTCCAATAGCCGGTATAGCTGCGAGCGCGACGTCGCTGCATCGCGGCACAGTTTTGCCAGGCCCAGTGACGGCGAACGCAGGTTCCGGCGCACGGACTGACGCACTCTTTCCATCAAAGTCAGCCTGATCTGATGGCTGGCCGCCAACTGCCTTTCACCGGTCGGCGCAAGGCAAGCCAGCAACATCGCCCCCACGGCCTTGCTCAGCCGACTTGCAGCGTCATCGTCCAGGGTCGGGAGATTCCGCTCAAGAAGCAGGATGTAGTCGGCGAGCATTCTTCCTTCAGAACAATCGAATGCCATTCCCCTGGCCGCATCGACCACGGGCGCAATCGTCTGGAAGCTATCGCGGGGCAACAGGAGTTGGAGACGGTCATCGTCCTGCCTTTGCCGGATGCCGATCTCCTCACCAAAGGAGAGAATGAAAGGAGTCATTGGCGCTACCTCGAACGAGGCGTTGCGCATCGTGACATCGCTCACGCTTTTCTTGCTGAGCGTAATTACCCAATGGTCCACCGAATTGTGACGGATCATGGACTTTGTCCGGCTGACCGAATTCGGCGGAGAGACGACTCGGCTCAGCGTCACCCCAGGGACGGTCCAAGTCCAATTGGTGGCGATGAAATCGTCATTGCTGGGACTTTTCGGCGCGACATCGAAGATAGTGTCGTACCAGGCGCGCCAAGCATCCAATTGCCGAGCCTTGGGCAGATCTTTCGTCTCAAAGCGATGAGCAAGCATGCCCACCTCCGCGTGGTTCCGCAGTCTTAAGCGGTTCTCCTGGCAGGCGTCTGCAAGGAATAGTTGCGATGACGCCTTTGATTCAAAGATAGAGATCCTGGGCACAGCCCGGGACGCTCGGCACAGGCCCTGGGCGGCTAGTTTCGTCCACGCAATAGGAGTCTGCGCCTCACCGCAACCCACAATTCAGTCGCTGTGCGACCGCTACAACCCGGCGAGAGGCGAATGCTTATAGCATCGGCCGCCTGACGACGGCGCGCGCGAACGGCGCGTCGCCCGGTATGGCGCAGCGCGGCACCGCCGGTAATGCCCAGCTGGAGGCGGGCGAAATGCTGCCATGCATTTGCCGTGCCGGCGGAGCCGCTCAGGCTCGAGGTGTGAGTGCCCCCGATCGGGCGCACACCCGACAGCGTTCAGCGATCCCGCGGAATGAATCCCGGCACGCCGGTCCCCACGACCGAGTTGAACCGGATGTTGGCCGCGATGGCGGTGCGGATTTCCTGCATGGCATCTTCCGGCAGGGCCGAAACCTCGAAGTTCTCGCGGATGCGGTCGGGCTTGACCGACGTGGTCAAGAGAGCCGTGCCGCGCTGCACCGCCCAGGCGAGCGCGACCTGGGCAGGGGTTCTCTCGAGCCGCCGGGCGATGGCGACGATCGCCGGGTCGTCGAGCAATCGCGGCTCCATCGCATGCCCCAGCGCTGCAAACGCCAGCAGTACGATCCCCTGCTTCCGGCAATAGTCGAGCAGATCCCATTCCGGGAGATACGGATGGGCCTCGACCTCGACGACCGCGGGCTTGATGCGTGCCGCATCGACGATCTCTCGCAGTTTCTCCAGATTGACGTTCGACAGGCCGATCGCCCCGCACTTGCCCTCGTCGACCAGGCGCTCCAGCGCCCGCCAGGTATCCACCAACGTCACGCCGGAATCGTAGACGATCTGGCCGCGCTCGTCCTTCGGCTCCTGTTCGTCACCCGGCCGGAAGGCAAACGGCGTATGGATGAGATAGCAATCGATGTAGTCGAGCTGCAGCCGCCGGCGGCTCGCCTCGAAGGCAGGCGCGACCCGCTCGGGACGATGATTGTTGTTCCAGAGCTTGGTCGTGATGAACACGTCCTGCCGCCTGATCGCGCCCATCTTGAAGATGTCTTGCATGGCGTCGCCGACCGCCTGTTCGTTGCGGTAGCGTTCGGCACAATCGAAGTGGCGAAACCCCACCTCCAAGGCCGCCTTGGTCGCCTGCCGGGTCGTGACGGGATCGGCAATCAGCGTCCCGAACCCCAGCGCAGGCATTGCACCGGATCCGTGAGCGAGGGGGATCTTCGCAAAACGAAGAACGTCGGGCGCTGCCATGCTTGTCCTCCTTCGTTCCAATATCCAGGTCGCACGAGGACGTGCGGGATCGTCCACCTCGCGCCGTCTGCGTTCACCGAATTCGCTCGACCCATTGAGCGCGTGATGGTCCCGGTTCGAATGGATCGCCGAAGTATTGGGTCTCGCGAACGACCTTCCCGTCCTTCAGCTCCATGATGCTCACCGTGTAGGACGGCTGCCCGTCGTAGGTGAGGACGAATTCGGTGATCCAGAGATCGCCGCCGCCCAGGACGCGTCGCACCGTGAAGCGCTTCTTGCTCGGCTGTGCGGCGCGCGACGCCTGTATGTTGCGCCGGCCGCGGATGTGCTCGCCCGATTGCGGGTACTCGAGCACGGCGTCCTCGCGGTAGATCTCATGCTCCCGCTCGAAGTCGCTGGCGTCGGACGCCATCCAGTGGAGATCCAAAGCGGCCCGAAACTCGCGGTTTTCCATCGCGATCCTCCGCGCATTGCCGCGCGCTCTTTTCATTGTTTCCCATCGAAGGATAGCCTGCACTGCCCATTTCCAAGACTGGAGCGCGCCCAATTGCCGCCAGCTTTACTGACAACCCATAGCGTCATTTCGCTGTGCCGCGGAAATCGGTCGCTATCGGCTGTGTGGTGCTGGGGGCAGCATGCCCCTGAGCGAGGATTGCGGCTATCAAGGACCGGAGTCATGTACTCCGAAATCGTCCGCCGGCCGGTCGATCTGGATCGACGTCGGAGGGAGGAAAGACACAATGGAAAGACGAAAGCTCTTTGCTGGTGGGGCCGCCCTCATCTATCTGGGCACCTTGGGCGCAGGGCGTGCACAGCAATCCTTTGCCGATGTCGCGGGCGAATGGGAGGGATACACGTCAAACGACGTCAAACTGATCCTCTACCTCGGCGCCGACGGCCGGTTTGCCTTGAGGTTCCTATCGGGACCAGGCGGCGGCAGCATACCCAGAGGACAGGCCACCTGGAGCGATGGCGCCCTCACTCTGAAATATGGCGATAGCGAGATAAACCTGACCAAATCTGCGGATGGACGACTGACAGGGCCATACACGACCGCTCGATCCAAAGGCGTCCTCACCTTCAGTCGGAAGTAAGAACGCCACCGGCCGATTGCCGATGCTGGCAGCTAAACGGCCACGTACGACCGATGCCCCACTTGCCAATCGACGAATGCGGCCAGACACATAGGGCGGCCGCGGCGCCTCATTCCAGGCGCACGCCGGCGGCTCGAACGACCGAACCCCAGGATGCCAGTTCCTGCCTGATCAGCCCGGCCAGCTCTTGCGGGCTGCTCATGTCGACGGTCGCTCCCTGCGCGACGAAGTCAGCCTGCACGTCGGGCATGGCCATCACTTCGCGCAGCGCGGCATTGAGCCGGGCCACAACGGGAGCGGGCGTATCCGGCGGCGCCAGCACGAATATGCTGGTGACCGAATTGAACCCGGGCAGCGTCTCGCTGATGGCGGGCACCTCGGGCGCCGCCGGTGAACGCTTGGCCGAGGTCACCCCAAGCAGCCTGAGCTTCCCGCTCTTGGCCAGTGCCAAGGCCGGCGGCAGGCTGACGAAGCAGATCGGGATCTGCCCACTGACCAGGTCGGCCAGCGCCGGCGCTCCGCCCTTGTAGGGCACGTGGACGATGTCCACGCCGGCCGCCTTCTTGAACATCTCGCCGCTCAGGTGCGCGATATTGCCGACGCCGGGCGAGGCATAGCTGTACTTGCCGGGATGCACTTTCAGCAGATCGATGAGTTCGCGGGTGTTCGCGGCGGGGAATGCCGGGTTCACCACGAGCGAATAGGGCAGATTGCCCAGAGCGCCGATCGGCGTGAGCGTGGTGGGGTCGTAGCCGATCTTGTCGTAGATGGCGGGTGCCACCAGGACGGCCGACTCGGCAAAGAGCAGCGTGTAGCCGTCCGCCGGCGCGCTGGCCAGGCTGGCGGCGGCGATGGTGGAACCTGCACCGGGGCGGTTCTCCACGACCACCGGCTGGCCGAGCATCGGACTGAGCTTGTTGCCGACGATGCGGCCCAGCACGTCGGCGCCACCGGCCGGCGGATAGCCCACCAGCAGCTTGATGGCGCGCGACGGGTAGGCTCCCGCCTGTGCGAACCCGCTGCGGGGCGCGGCAAGCCCCACGCCCAAGCCAGCGCCCAGGACAGACAGCGCGAGTCGGCGGCCCAGTTTTCGATGGCCCAGTTTCATGTCTTCGATGCTCATGCGATGTGACCTCGAATCGGCGCGCTGGAACGGTCTCAGGTGGCGTTGGGCGGGAAGTAGCGGAACTGGAGGCTGCGATCCCTCTCGATCTGCCGGATGAGGTCGATCTCCCAGGTGAGATAGTCGGTCATCGATTTGCGCAGGTCGTCATAGTCGTAGGGGCTGTACCAGACGTCGTCGGTTACCGAGGTCATGTTCTCGAGCCCGCTGGCCAGCGGCAGGCCGGCGGCGGCCCAGGCCGTCGTACCGCCCTCGAGCAGAGACACGGGGAGACGCGACGCGGCAGTAGCGTCGGCGGCGGCGATGGCAGCGAAGGCGCCGTCGTCCGACGTCAGCACCAGCCTCGCCCCCTTCGGTGCACTGGCAGCCACCTGCGCCAGCCCCTCCTCCAGCCGCGAGCGCACCGCGAACCAGGCGCCGGGGATATGGCGGGAGCGAAAACGCAGGCTGCTGGCCAGGTCGACCACCACCGCCTCTCCGGCCTTGAGCAGGCGGTCGAGGTCGAGGACGTTGATCCGCTCGACGCCGACGGCAGCGGCCGGGGCCAAAAGCTCGACCGCTTCGACGCCCTTCTCCAGCGCGCCGCAGGCGCCGAGGCCGCCGGTCAGGACAAACACCTCGGCCCATCCGAGCTGTACCAGCCACGATGCCGTCATGCGTGCGCGCACGCCGTTGTCGTCGCACAACACGATGCGGGCGCCGCGCGTGCCCACATAGTGGTCGGTCGATTGGATGAGTTGGCCGCCGGGCGCGCTGCGCGTGCCGGGGATATGTCCGGCCTCGTACTCCTCGGGGCTGCGCACGTCGAAAACGTACAGCGAGCGCGCCGACTCGGCCTGCAGTTGGCGCAGTCGGGCGGCGTCGATCTCGCGCACGCCGAAGCGCCGCGACACGCGCAACGAGGCCTCGATGGCGCTCGCCAGGCCCCGGGGCGTGGGCGGTGGCGCCACCGCGCGACTGCCGCGGGCCATGGTCTCGCCGCTCAAATGCCAGCCCGCCGTGCCGTTGCGCACGCAGACCACCGGGTTCCTGATGCCGGCATTGATCAGCGACTGCGCGCCGATGATGCCGCGCGTCCGGCCCGCGCAATTCACCACGATGGTGGTCTCCTCGCGCTCGACGAGATCGAAGGCGCGATGCACCAGCTCGGCGCCGGGGCAGTCGATGCCGCCGGGCAGGCTGTAATTGTGGAATTCCGAGTACGGCCGGCTGTCCAGGATCAGCATGTCCTTTCCCTGATCGATCCAGCGCCGCAACTCTGCCGCATCGATGGCCGGTGTCCCGTAGCGATGCTCGACGAATTCGCCGAAGGCCTTGCTCGGCACGTAGATGCCGGCGAACACCTCCAGCCCCGCATCGCGCCACCCCTGCAGGCCATCGCGCAGGATGGAGATGTCGGTATAGCCCCAGCGCGCCATGCGCCGGGCCGCACGCTCGGCCAATCCCTCGTCGCGCTGGTCCATGAGGACGATGCGGGTCGTGCGACGCGGCACGAGGGCCGCCAGCCGCGTTTCCAGATGGCTGAACGGCGCCGACACGATCGTAAGCGGATGACCCGTGTTGAACAGGCCTTCCTCGCGGACGTCGAGGAAGGCGAACTCCGAACGGCCGCCCAGCAGGGCGTGGACGCCAATAGCGTCGACCCGCGGCCAGGACGAGCGCTCAGACGTATCGGGAGGGTCTTTGACAGCGTTCATCGAGCGGCAGGCCTCGTTCAGGGAAGGATCGCCGCAAAATCTGGTCGCCGCCGATGCATAAGAAAAATATAAATATAATATAAACTGATTTAAGAACGATATGAACCTGACCGTCCGACAGCTGCGCGCCTTCACGCTTGGGGCGCAATTCGCGTCATTTTCCGAGGCGGCTGCCCGCATGGGCATGACGCAACCTGGCTATTCGCTGCTGATCCGCCAGCTGGAGGAGGAGTTGGGCCTGTCGCTGTTCCGGCGCACCACGCGCCGGGTCGAGCTCACCGAAGCGGGCCGCGAGATCCTGCAGAGCGCCCAGCGCACGCTCCAGCAGTTGGACGAGACCCGCCGCCGCGCCGAAGACTTTCGCGATGTCCGTCAGGGCACGCTCAGTCTCGCGTTCGTCCCGTCGGTGGGCTGCAGCCTGCTGCCGCCGACCTTGTCACGGTTCGCCGAAGCCCATCCAGGCATCAAGCTCGTATTCCATGAAGCGCAGGCCGTGGGGTTCGCCGAGCACGTGCGCAGCGGTCAGGCCGAGATCGGCCTGGGCCTTCTGCTGCAACCCGACGAACAGCTCGCCTTCGAGCCGCTGATGCGCGACCGCCTGGTGGCACTGCTGCACACGCGGCATCCGCTGGCCTCGCGCGCCACCGTAACGTGGAAGGCGCTGACGCGCTTCAGCTCCATCTCGGTGACCACGCAGTCGAGTGTGCGCGTGCATGCCGATCGGGCAGCCGCCGAGGCCGGCGTCGACATCGAGCCGACCTATGTCCTGGACTCGCTCACCACCGCCGTCGGCCTGGTCCGTGCAGGCCTGGGCTATGCCGTGCTGCCGAGCCTCGCGCTGCGCAGCATGGACTTGGGCGGTGCCGTGGCCCGCGTGGTGGAGCAGCCGCGGGCCTGGCGTGACATCGGTCTGCTGACGCGTCGACAGTTCAGCCTGTCGCCAGCAGCCATGGCATTCGCCGCCATTGCGCGAGCCGTCGCGCCGACGTTTCCGGATTTCGGCAACACGGCGGGGCGGCCCCGGTCGGACTCGAACCAACACTTCCGTGAGGAAACCTGACTTTGAATCAGAGCAGCGGTCGCCCGCGCCGTGGGCGACGCTCGACGATGAGGCTCCAAACCGAGCGCCATCAGCCGCGTATCCGGTTGCCGTGCCGGGAAGACTACGCCTGTCCGGGACTGTCCGTAGTTGGGGCTTGGCACACGCCGGAGATCGCTGTGCGAATGTTTATGTAACAGAGACGTCATGAAAGTGGCGTCGAGGGCGCGCCAGGCGCACTGCGCTCGATGGGCAGAAATTGCTGTCGCGTCCACCCTGATGGTCCGCTATCTAGCCGACCGTGTGGTGAGATGGGTGTCTCACAGGAATGGGGTGAGAAATTGCAGGAACACGACGATGCTGTGCATCGGCGGCGGTTGGCTGTCGATGAGATGCAGGCTGAAAGGACGCCAGCATCTCCCGATCAGGAGATCGACGATCGCGGCAGGACACGGCAGCCCTACAAGAAGCCGGAACTGATGGCATGGGGTACCCTGGGAGATATCACTCGGGCGGTGGGCTCCACCGGTTACAAGGATGGCCCAACAGGTCCCCGCAGGACGCGTTTTTGAAGCGAGGCCAGCCGACGACGAGGGCCAACGGACAGCGCCCGCGAGTTGCAACTGCGATGAAGCGGAGCTGCGATCAAATGCCCCGTCTTGGGGGCGGCTGCGCAAAGCCGCGGCTGCTATATCCGCCGCCTCGCCTTTCCTGACAGCTCCTTGAATGTCCTCCCTGGCAACCTTGCCTCTTACGACCCTTGCCCAACGATCCGGCATCCCCGTCGACGCCATCCGCTCCTATGAGCGCCTCGGCCTGCTCTCCAAACCAAGGCGCGTCGCCGGTGGCCTCGTGCTCTATGCGTCCGATGATATGGAGAAGGTCCGGTTCATCCATCGGGCCTTGGCGCTCGGGTTCAGCGTGAGTGCGGTTCGCGACATGCTCGGCTTCGGCCACAAGAAGCCCGTGACCTGTTGCCAGATTTACACCATTGCGGCCCGCCACCTGGAAGATATTCGTCGCCGCAAGGCCGATCTGACGCGCATGGAGGCGGCACTCACCATCCTGGTCGAGGACTGCCCGCGCGAGCTCGGTGTGACGAGCTGCTCGATCGTCCAGGCGCTGTCTCACCCCCCTTCCGGATGCTGACGGCCAGATCGCCTCACTGATTTGTTCCTCCGCGGACGAGAGGCCCACGCGAGACCGATCCCCCCCCACCGCCGGCCGCCACTTAGGCCTCGGCAGACTCCACCGGGGCAGGCGCCAACATGCTCCAGATTCTATCGATTCTAGAGCAGCGCCCACTCAATCCGACGAAAGATATCCTACGTTATCAATGAGACGATCAACGCAACGAGCAGCATCACGCTGCCCAAAGCTGCCAGCAAGAAGCCAATCCAGTTCCAGTCGGGCGTCAACTCGGTTGCGTCATGTCGTAACTCCTCAGCGGCAGGGGGACGACTACGAATCGTGAAGCCAACTATGGCCATCATCAGGCCGATAGCAGCAACTGCGAGCAGCATCAGGTCCAACCCTGCGTTGGCGCGAGGCCGACATCACAATTCGACGCCACTGCCTGACGGCCTCGACGACCCTTGTGTCGATGCATGCCACTCGACGGCTTCAAGTCATATGTGCTCACAGCTGGAACTGCCACTCGGCGGCCTGGAAGAGCCAAAGCGGCGCGATCAACTCTTGCGTCCGGCGACTGGACTCTCTTTCTCACAAGTGACGACCGTTAGAGACAAGGCGGTTCCGGAGCATCACCAGGCGCCGGACCAATGGCAGATGAAGTATCCGCCGGCGTGATGTCATGGAGCCATTTCGCGGCTGGTTCGTACTTGTCGAACAAGCGCATCGGACGTTGAGCGACCGCCATGATCCCGAGCACGCGGGCAATGGGCGCCGATTGCTGTCTGGGTAACACGACGGCAAGAGGCCCAGCATCGGGTTGGGCATGGTGCATTCGGATATGCGCGCCAAGCTCAGTCGCCTCGTCTAGCGTCAACGCGGTGGCGGACTGGGAGAAGTCGATCAGTTGGCGGTAGCTCCAGGCGTTGGCACCGACGATCACCGCGAGATAGTCGTGTAGTTCTCTCGCCGTGAAATCGCCTTCGGCGGTGGCCACGATCAGCTTTTCCTTGGAATTGACAATCCAGTCGAGCCCCATAAACGGCCGCTTGCTTCAGATCCTCGAATCTCTAATTGCCAAACAAGACCGACGCAGACCAACCGCAAAGGACTGCTTTGAATTCCAGGATTTTGACACGCAACTCTTGCGAGCCACTCTCACAGACAACGATTCGCAATAACGCGACTGAATGCGCTCAACCGAAACGCAGGGTATCGGCGCGGCGGCGTCGTCTGGAACGGGGAGATCCTCGTTGAAGTGGGCCGCGCCCCCGCCACGGCCCGTGTCTTTTTTGGGGGGAGGTGAAAGTGGGCAATTGAACCGGTGGATCGCCAGGGGAACTACGGGCAATGTCGACGAGACAGGAACGTAGCCATGCACCCTGAAGATGGAGCGATTTTGATGTCATGCCAGCGCTTCACGCTTGCCGCGTCTCGTGCCCGGAATGCTCTTTCGCCAGGTCGGATCTTCCTGCTGGTTTTGGGTATTTCCGCTTCGTTTGTCGCTGGCCCAGCTCAGGCCGAGGACGAACCCGGATCCAAGGATCCTCCAATTTCCGGTCGGTACGCCGGCTCTCGCATCGCATATCAGAAGACAGCCGATTTTGACGAAGTCGCCCTTCTGAAAGCGCCGCACGATTACGGCTCACTGCTTGAGAAGAATGCCCTCAAGGATCGCTCGGGCCCGGAGTGGCTCAAGGTTGAAGGGCGTTCGACACGTACACGCTATGAAATCCCGGCCGGTCGATCCTCCCTCGAGGTGCAGCGGAACTATCAGAACAGCCTCAAGAGTGGCGGCTTCGAGCTCATTTTTGATTGCAGCGACCAGAATTGCCTCACCGGCAGCTTGCAAGATCTTTACTTGCTCGGGCAGCAACTCGATCCCGAGAACAACGATTCGACCAGCTATTTCGATCACGCTCGATATACGCTGATGAAGCGGAGCGCGAACGGCGCAGATGTCTACGCGGCAATCCTCACCGGCGAAGACAAGGGGCGGACCACCGCTTTCGTTCAGGTCGTCGAAGTGAAGGCAATGGAAGGCGATAAAATCCAGGTCATGAGCTCGAGCGATCTGGATCAGGCCATTACCAAGACCGGCAAAGTTGCCATCTACGGACTGCTCTTCGACTACGACAAAGCGGTCTTGAAGCCCGAATCGAAGCCGACCCTGGATGAAATTTCCAAGCTGCTGACCTCCAAACCGGGACTGCGGCTGAACGTCATCGGGCACACCGACAATCGCGGTACCGCCGAATACAATTTGGATTTGTCTTCAAAACGCGCACAAAGCGTCGTGACGGCGTTGACGCAGGGCTACGCGATCGCGGCAGACCGCCTGACAGCATCGGGCGCCGGCTTGACCATGCCTGTTGCCACCAATGATACCGAAGCAGGACGAGCCAAGAATCGCCGCGTCGAGCTCGTCGCCAAGTGACGGATAGGCGACGCGCCTGCGACCGCGAGCGATAAGGCGGGCAACTGGTCTACACCATTGCCCTCCCATGATTTTCCAGATGGGAAACACTCGATGGCAAGGCCCGGCTATTCGGGCAATCCCATCCCGCTCAGCCCTTCGGGCAGGCGCTCCGGGTCTTCGGTCGACAACCGAAATCCAGCGTTTGACCAGCCGTGCTACCGTGCCGACGGATTGAACGCACCAGCTCCGGAAATCCACCAAGTGCGCGTTGGAACAACTGCACTTGCGCTTGCTACTGTGGCCGCTGTGCGTCGTCGAAGAACAGTCGAGTCTCGGTTCGAAACGCGTGACATGGAGCGGGGAGATTCCAAGTGACAGCATATTTCGATCTTGGCCACTATCGCAGGCCGGTCACCACCGCGTCCGTTGAAGCGCAAACCTGGTTCGATCGGGGCCTGGTCTGGAGCTACGGCTTCAACCACGAGGAAGCTGTCCGCTGTTTCCAGAAAGCGGCGGATCATGATCCCGCCTGCGCCATGGCTTGGTGGGGAATAGCCTACTCGGCAGGCCCGAACTACAACAAGCAATGGAAGGCGTTCGATCCCGACGACCTCGAACGCTCACTTGGCCTTGCCTTCGATGCCACGCACCGCGCGCTTGCGTTGCTCGACCGCGTGAGCCCGGTCGAACAGGCGCTGATCCGGACGCTGGCCGAACGCTATCCGTCCAAGGATCCGGCCGAGGTGACCCCGGAGACGACGGTTACGTGGAACGATCGCTATGCCGATCGTCTTAGCGAAGCGTGGCGCGCGCATGAGCACGATCCCGACGTTGCGGCGCTGTTTGCGGAAGCCCTGATGAATCGGACGCCCTGGCAGCTCTGGGATGTGCGTAGCGGCAAGCCGGCCGACGGCGCCAGCACGCTCGAGGCCCTGAATGTACTCGAAGCGGCCCTGGCCCGGCCGGGCGGCATGAGTCATCCCGGCCTGCTGCATTTCTACATCCATCTGATGGAGATGTCGGCGATGCCGCAGCGGGCCCTCCGAGCGGCCGATGCGCTGCGTAATCTCGTGCCTGATGCCGGGCATCTCGTGCACATGGGAACTCACATCGATGTGCTGTGCGGCCGGTACAGCAACGTGGTCGAAAGCAATGACCGCGCGATCGATGCTGATGCCAAGTACCTGGCACGACACGGCGCAGCCAACTTTTACTCGCTCTATCGCTGCCACAACTATCATTTCAAACTTTACGGCGCGATGTTCCTTGGCCAGCAGCAGCCCGCCCTCGAAGCGGCCGACGCGATGATCGCAAGCTTGCCGGACTCGCTCTTGCGTCTCGAGTCGCCCCCTATGGCAGACTGGCTGGAGGGGTTCGTGCCGATGAAGATGCACGTCCTGATCCGCTTCGGACGTTGGGCGGAAATCATAGCGACGCCGCTCCCCGAAGATCCCGCCCTGTTCTGCGTCACGACCGCGATGATTCACTATGCCAAGGCGATTGCCCATGCCACGAAGGGCAACGTCGCGGCGGCGGACGAGGAAGCCAGCCGCTTCGAGGCAGCGGCCGCACGCGTACCGCCTACCCGCTACCTGTTCAACAACACTTGCCTCGACATTCTTGCTGTTGCGGCGGAAATGCTGAAGGGCGAGATCGCCTATCGCAAGGGGCATTTCGACGTGGCTTTCGGCCACCTGCGGCGGTCGGTCCAGCTCGACGACAGCCTGCCCTACGACGAGCCGTGGGGCTGGATGCAGCCAACGCGCCATGCACTGGGCGCGCTGCTCCTGGAGCAAGGCCGTGTCGAAGAGGCGGAGACAGTCTATCGCGCCGATCTTGGTCTGGATCCCGAGCTGCCGCGCGCCTGCCAGCACCCGGAGAATGTCTGGAGCCTGCACGGATTCCATGAATGCCTGGTGCGGCTCGGCAAACACGCCGAAGCCGCGATTATCGGCCAGCGGCTTGAGATCGCGACTGCCTGGGCCGATGTGCCCATCCGCTCCTCTTGCTTCTGCCGGCTCGCGACTGCGGCGTGAGCTGCTGCAGTCGTGGGCGCATCCTAGGGCCCGTCACAAAGCGTCAGCCCAGCCAAGCTCCTTCAGCGCCCAGCCAGTGTCTTCCCATAGCCAAGTAGCGACAAGGCCAACCCATGTTTACCCTTTCGAGGTTGGGTCGTAGCCGTAGTCGAAGGTTAGTTCCTCGCCGCTGGCGAGGCGGCGAATAGACCATGCCTCGACCATCCAGCGGTCGTGGACTTGGACCATCCGCCATTCACAGTTCGGCTCCGGATCGTGATTGATCAGGGAGATATGACCGATAGCGACAAGACCGCGCTGGGAGCAGAGAGGATGGTCGAAGTAGTTGCCGTTCAGGACAGTCTCGGTGACGTGCTTGATGTCCCGCTTGGGCAACTCCCAAGTGAAGCAGTCATCGATCTTGGTGCGCGGACCGATGATAGAGCAAGCGGTGAGTCCGAGGCCACGACCAGGTATCGCGGTGACCTGATACGGTCGGACAGTGAGAGGGATGGCAACACGCTTCACTTGCGGGCGCGTTCTCCGAACGCGCGAGTTCGCCCCGTCAGAGGTTGCTCTTTGACGGACGCCTCTATGCTGGGGGCTGCGTACGTGCTCGATCTCGGAAAGGAGTTCGTTCCCGTCGTACTCGAATGCAGGCCCGGGCTTCAATTCCGGAGATGCGGCTTCTGGAGCTCTATGTAATCGCAATGGGCCTACTTCTTCCCGGACAGCCGCGTGTAGTTGAGGCGTTGGCAATACCCGATCGCCCTGTGGCTTATCAAGTGTTCGAAGCATTCCAGACACTGACCCCCTGCCTGGATCTCATCGAGGCACTTCTAACGGCCAACGCCAAATCACACGGCGGCATCGAAGCCGACTTCGAGTCGAGAACAGCTCACGAGCATCTCTTCAATCTCTGTGTCCATCTCCAAAGGAGCTCGCATGCTTGGCCGTTCAGGCCACTGGCTGACACAGCGACAGAACCGAGAGGGTGCGTATCGTTGCTACTTTCAGCCTTCCAGGTTCGGTATTTAGGAAGGCTGGAGGACGATCCGTCTTCACGGCAAACAAGAACTGCCCATCACCACCGAGGAACAGGCCATCGTTGCCTGCAAAGAGATTGCCCGCATCTATCTTGCATGGAAGCAAGGCCGCCTCGGCTTTGGCCCGCATCTTATCGACGAGCTAAAGCCTGCGACGCGCAATGACTATCGCTTGTGCCTGGAAGCGTTGGTTGAAAGGTTTGGGAGCAGGCACTGGAATTCCATCAGCACCAAGGAAGCCAAGACGTGGATTCGCGAGAAGGCGGCAACGCATCTCAGTATTGCTGCACCTATGGTACAGGACCCGTCGCGCCGCGCTGAACACGACGCGCCTCATCCGTGGCGCGGCGAGGGCCGCCTCGACGCCCTCCAAGGCAGCTGATCAGGGTTTGTTGCATGCCCGGAGACGCGCAACTGAGATATGCAACAAAAGGCCCGTTCTGTTCTCACCTGTGAGAAACAGACGAAGCTGCAGAAATCGAGGCGGCTGTGGATCTCACGATGGTGCCCCCGGTCGGACTCGAACCAACACTTCCGTGAGGAAACCTGATTTTGAGTCAGGCGCGTCTACCAATTCCGCCACGGGGGCACGCTGTCGTGCGCGGGGAATAAAGCCGAAGGGCGGAACCGGGTCAACGGTGAAGGCCGGCCGGCACGGCGGAATGCTTGCCGCGGGTTTCTTCCTCCGGTTTTATGGGCCGCTCACCTGCCCAAGAATAAAGGCCGCCGGAGGACGTTCAGAGTGCATCCGTACATCCATGCCCAGACCAACCCCGACAAGCCGGCCTATATCATGGCGGCCAGCGGCGAGGTGGTGACCTACCGGCAGCTCGACCAACAATCCAACCGCATCGCGCAACTGTTCCGTGCCCGCGGCCTCAAGCCCGGCGACCACATCGCGCTGTTTCTCGAGAACAATCCGCGCTTTTTCGAGATCTGCTGGGGCGCCCAGCGCGCCGGCCTGATCTACACCGCCATCAGCTCCCGCCTGACCGCGGCCGAGGTCGACTACATCGTGACCGACTGCGGCGCGAAACTGTTCGTGACCTCGAAGTACCTCGCCGACAAGGCGGCCGAGCTGGTGCCTCTCATGAAGGGGGCGCCGCACCGCTTCATGATCGACGGCACGATCCCGGGCTACGAATCATGGGAAGAGACCGTCGCGGGCTTCCCGGCGACGCCGATCGCCGACCAGACGGCCGGCCACGACATGCTCTATTCGTCGGGCACCACCGGCCGGCCCAAGGGCGTGATGCCGGTGGTCGAGCCGCAGGCGATCGACTTCGACAATCCGCTGCTCGCCGTCACCCGCAAGCTCTACGGCATCGATGCCGACACGATCTACCTGTCGCCGGCGCCGCTGTATCATGCGGCTCCCATGCGCTTCAACATGAGCGTCATGCGGCTGGGCGGCACCTCGGTGATCATGGAGAACTTCGACGCCGAGGAGTTCCTGAAGCTCGTCCCCAAGCACAAGATCACGCACACCCAGGTCGTGCCCACCATGTTCGTGCGCTTCCTCAAGCTGCCCGAGGAGGTGCGCACCAAGTACGACATGTCGTCCCTCACCTGCGCCATCCACGCCGCCGCCCCCTGCCCCATCCCGACCAAGGAGGCGATGATGGCCTGGTGGGGCCCGATCATCTGGGAATATTACGGCGGCACCGAAGGCAACGGCCTCACCATCTGCAACGCCCAGGAATGGCTGGCACACAAGGGCACAGTCGGCCGCGCGGTGATCGGCAAACTCAAGATCTGCGACGATGAGGGCCGCGAGCTGCCGACCGGCGAATCGGGCACGGTCTATTTCGCCGAGGGCCGCGCCTTCGCCTACCATAACGATCCCAAGAAGACCGAGGAGTCGCGCCATCCCCAGGGTTGGACCACGCTCGGCGACGTGGGCTATGTCGACGGCGACGGCTTCCTGCACCTCACCGACCGCAAGGCCTTCATGATCATCTCGGGCGGCGTGAACATCTACCCGCAGGAATGCGAGAACCTGCTGATCAACCATCCCAAGGTGATCGACTGCGCCGTGTTCGGCGTGCCCAACGACGACTTCGGCGAGGAAGTGAAGGCGGTCGTCCAGCCGCGCAACATGGCCGAAGCCGGGCCCGAGCTCGCCGAGGAGCTGATCGCTTACTGCAAGCGCAACCTCTCGGCCATCAAGTGCCCGCGCAGCATCGACTTCGAGCCGGAGCTGCCGCGCCATCCCACCGGCAAGCTCTACAAGCGCCTGCTGCGCGACCGCTACTGGCAGGGCCGCACCGCCAAGATCTGACAGGCAAGATCCAACGCCAAAGAATCCGAGGAGACCGTCATGAAAGCAGCCGTCGTCGGCGACAAGGGCGTCGAAGTGCGCGAGGTGCCCAAGCCCGCGCCCAAGCCCAACGAGATCCTGATCAAGGTGCGCGCCGCCTCGCTCAACCGCGCCGACCTGGCCGTTGCCTCGGGCCACCGCCACGGCACGATCGGCGGCACCGGCACGATCGTCGGCCTGGAATGCGCCGGCGAAGTCGAGGCCGTGGGCGCCGCGGTGACCGACTTCAAGCCGGGCGATCGGGTGATGAGCTCGGCGGCCGGCGGCTTCGCCGAATATGCCGTGGCCGACGCCGGTCGGGCCCACAAGATCCCGGCCAACAACATGAGCTACGAGCAGGCCGCCTGCATGCCGGTCGCCGTGCAGACCATGCACAACGCCCTGGTCGGCGCCGGCCGGCTGAAGAAGGGCGAGACGGTGCTGATCCAGGGCGCCAGCTCGGGCGTCGGCCTGCTCGGCATGCAGATCGCCAAGCATATGGGAGCTTCCCTGGTCATGGGCTCCTCGACCAACGACGCCCGCCGCGCGCGGCTGGCCGAGTTCGGCTGCGACCTGGCGATCGACACGCGCGACGCCAAGTGGGCGGACAAGGTCAAGGAGGCAACCGGCGGCAAGGGCGTCGACCTGATCGTCGACCAGGTGTCGGGCGGCGTCATGAACGCCAATATGCAGGCCGCCGCGGTGCTCGGCCGCATCGTCAATGTCGGGCGGCTGGGCGGCATGAAGGGCGAGTTCGACTTCGACCTGCATGCCTTGAAGCGCATCGACTATATCGGCGTCACTTTCCGCACCCGCAGCCCCGAGGAGGTCCGCGCCATCGTGCAGGCCGCCCGCAAGGACCTCTGGTCCGCCATCGAGGGCGGCAAGCTCAGCCTGCCGATCGACAAGACCTTCCCTCTCGCCGAGGCGGCCGAGGCGCTTGCGCACATGAAGGCGAACGCCCATTTTGGAAAGATCGTCCTCGTCGTCTGAGGCGTTTTCCAGAAGCCCATTCAGGGGTCCGCCCATGAGCAAGTCGATCAACCATCTCGCCACCGCCGACGGCCTGTTCTTCGGCAAGGGCGCACTCGACCAGCGCAAGACGGCGAAGATGGTCGACGACGCGCTGGCCGGCTGCGACGACGGCGAGCTGTTCCTGGAATATGTCCAAAGCGAAAGCCTGTCGTTCGACGACGGCAAGCTGAAGAGCGCCGCGTTCGACACCTCGCAGGGCTTCGGCCTGCGCTCGGTGGCGGGCGACGTCACGGGCTTTGCCCACGCCTCGGCGCTGGACGAGCAGGCGCTGAAGCGCGCCGCCGAAACGGTCAAGGCGGTGCGCACCGGCCGCGGCGGCAAGGCCGACGAATCGCCGCGCGGCACCAACCGCCTGCTCTATGCCGACGACAATCCGATCGACAGCGTGCCCTTCGCCAAGAAGGTGGCGCTGCTGCAGGAGATCGACGCCTATGTGCGCGCCAAGGAACCCAAGGCGCGCCAGGTCTCGGTGTCGCTGTCGGGCTCCTGGCAGGTCATCGAGATCATCCGCGCCGGCGGCTGGCGCGCCGCCGACGTGCGGCCGCTGGTCCGCATCAATGTCAGCGTGGTCTGCGCCGACGGCAGCCGCATGGAAGCCGGCAGCACCGGCAGCGGCCGCCG
>Ga0209933_1000592_pt1 | contig 59274 bp, 49 predicted proteins | sample ThiBiot_300_biof_FD_183944 | JGI IMG/M metagenome (GOLD analysis project Ga0209933, IMG submission 183944) | Wastewater bioreactor microbial communities from Cape Town, South Africa - Thiocy_cont_300_biof (SPAdes) | ecosystem: Engineered > Bioremediation > Thiocyanate > Unclassified | place...
ATCTCCCGGGTAACCGCAAGGTCGAGATCCGCTCGGTCCCGATCCCCGTGCCCGGCCCCGACGAGGTGCTGCTCCAGGTCAAGGCCTCCTGCATCTGCCGGTCCGATCTCAGCCTCTATTACGGCAATGCCGTCGTGGGCGGCGATGCGGCCGGCGGCTGCATCACGGGCCACGAGCCGGCGGGCGTCGTGATCGAGGCCGGCATCGCCGTGAAGAACTTCAAGCCCGGCGACCGCGTCGCGGTCTATCTCGCCGTCGGCTGCGGCGTCTGCGCCCGCTGCCGCCAGGGCAATTTCCATCTCTGCGCGCAATGGAAATGCCTCGGCTTCACGCAGGACGGCGGCAATGCCGAATATCTCGCCGTGCCTGAGCGCAATCTGCTCCGCATTCCCGACAGCATGTCCTTCGTGGCGGCGGCGATCTCGACCGACGCCTTCGGCACGCTCTACAGCGCCTGCCGCAAGCTCGGCCTGTCCGGCGCGACCACGGTCGGCATCTGGGGACTCGGACCGATGGGCTCGGCCGGAATCCTGGCGGCCAAGGCGCTCGGCGCGCGCGTGGTCGCGCTCGACCCGATCGCCGAGCGGCGCGCCTTCGCCGGAGAGCTCGGGGCCGATCTGACGCTCGACCCGACCGCGGCCGACGCGGCCGCGCATGTGATCGCCTTCGCCGGAGGGGAAGGGCTTTCGGCGGCCATCGATTGCTCGGGCAACGGCGCGGCGCAGAACATGGCGCTCGACAGCCTGGCGCCGCTCGGCCGGGCAGCCTTTGTCGGCGAGAGCCGCGAAACGACCATCCGCCCCAGCGACCAACTGATCCGCAAGCAGATCTCGGTGATCGGCTCCTGGTATTTCGGCATCCACGAATATGAGGAGATCATCCGGACGATCGAAACGCACGCGATCGATCTCGAAAGCCTGGCGACCCATCGCTTCGCGATCGACGAGGCGGAGACGGCCTTCCGCCTCTTCGACGAGCGCAAGACGGAAAAGGCGGTCTTCGTCTTCTAGCCGCCGACCGCTCCACTCATTGCCACGCCGAGGGCGCCCGCCACCCGCTTCACTGCCCGGGCCGTGAAGCTATTCCTTCACGGCCCCAGCCAGGATCCCCTCGACGAGCTGCTTCTGGACGCGAAGCAGGATCGGCACCAGCGGCAGCAGGATCAGCATGCCGCCGGCGGCGATGAGGTCATAGGGAATGGTGTTGGCGTCGGCCCGCACGGGAATCTCGAACAGGCGGACCGTCAAGAGGCGAGTGCTCGGGGTGATGGTGAGCGTGAAGGCAAAGAGGAACTCGTTCCAGCCGGCGATGAACAGCAGCAGGAACGTCACGGCGACGCCGGGCAGCGCGATCGGCATGATGATGCGGAGGAAGATGTTGACGAGCGAGCAGCCGTCGATGGCGGCCGCCTCGTCGAGCTCCTTTGGGATCGCCTTGAAATAGGAGAAGAGGGTCAGGAACGCGACGGGGATGCCCTCGGCCATGAACACCAGGATCAGCCCGAGGTGGGTGTCGAGCAGCCGCAGATTCTTGTAGGCGAGGAAGATCGGCCCGAGCGTGACCATAGCCGGTATGGCCATCGAGCCGACCACAGCGGCGTAGAGCAGCGACTTGCCGGTGAAGTTCATGCGCGAGAAGCCATAAGCGGCGATGCCACCGAGCAACGTGGCGCCGAACGAGGCGAGTCCGGCGACGAGCACCGTGTTGGCAAGCGTCCGCCAGTAGCTCCAGGCCTTGATGACGAAAGGATAGGCCTGCAGCGTCGGCTGATGCGGGAAGAGCGTTGCCGGCAACCGATAGGCCTCGCCGGGCGTCTTCAGCGAGGTCACCAGCATGAAATAGACCGGGAAGGCGAGGAAGAGGAGGACGATGATCAGCAGCGCGACGAGCAGGATCCGCTGCGGATGAACGAGGGGGAGAGGATGTGCGGCCATCGGACTACCTCGACGAGGCCTTGTACATGCGCCAGGCGAAGAAGCCGCCGATCAGCGCGGTGAGAAGCAGCAGCAGGACGTTGATCGCCGAGCCATAGCCGTAACGCAGTTCCTGGAAGAAGCGCTGATAGGCGTAATAGGCGAGATTCTGCGTCGCCGTTCCGGGTCCCCCGCGCGTCAGCCCTCCGATCTGCTCGAAGGTCTGAACCTCGCCCATGCCGCGGAACATCAGCACGAGGAAGATCGTCGGGCGCAGCATCGGCACCGTGATGTAGCGGAAACGCTGCACCGCATTGGTGCCGTCGACCTCGGCTGCTTCGTAGACATCTTTCGGAAGTGCTGCGAGGGCGGCCATGAAGATGAGCGCCACCCAGGATACGTTCTTCCAGACCGTAACCAGAATGACGGAGAAACGGGCCGTGTTGGCGTCGGACAGCCACCGGATCGGGCTGGCGATGATGCCGGCATCGCGCAGGATCTGGTTCAGAATACCACCATCCTCGTAGAACATGATCTTCCAGACGGTGGCGGCAAGGAGCGGTGCCATCACCCAGGGCAGCAGCATGATGAAATTGCTGATCCACTTGGCACGCACCTGGCGCATCAGCAGCAGGGCGATCAAAAGGCCCAGCCCCGTCTCGGCGGCAACACTGGCCGCCGTATAGAAGATCGTAAAGCCGAGCGAAGCGATCAGGGTCTTGTCGCTGAGCATGGCCGCGTAGTTGGCGAGCCCGACGAACCGGCCCGACGCCATCAAAGATTTGTCGGTGAAGCTCAGCCAGAAGGTCTGGATTGCCGGGGCGAGCGTGAAGCCGAGCCTAAGAAGAATGGCTGGCAGGACGAGGCAATAGGCAACCGCATTGGCCCCCGACAGAGCATCGGCAAGGCGTCCGGAGAACGGGACCGATCGCGAGGGTTGGTTTGGAACAAGTCTCATCACGGGATTTCTGCGAGGCCAGGGGAAGGAGCCCCGGCGGCGACCACCGCCGGGGCATGGACCAGCCACGGGTTCAGCCGCGGATCGCCCTGTATTCCTCGATGGCCCAGGCCTGGGTGGCGGCCGGATCCTTCTCGCCCGAGAGGATATAGCTGCCGATCTTGTCGAACATGTTCCAGAGTTGTGTGACCTGCGGGCTGGAAACGATCGGCTCGCGGAACTTCGCGCCGCGGATCTGGTCTTCCCAGCCGGTGCCGAGGGTGAGCTGTGGCAGCTTGGCGACGATGTCCGGATCCTTGAACATCGATCGGTAGGGCGGCGCGGCGCTCTGGGCGATCGAGATTTCCTTGATCATCGCCGGGGAGGAGAGCCAGGCCAGCACCTCCTTGGAGGCGTCCTTCTTCTGGCTGAACTTCGACAGCAGCCACCCCCAGCCATGCACGAGGCCGATATCGGAGGCCGGCCCCTTCGGCCAGCGCGACATGCCGATATTCTCGAGCGTGATCTTGGTCTGATCGGCCTTCAGGATATTGGCGAGGCCGCCATCATAAGTCCACCACATCGCCGCCTTGCCGGCCGCCGCCAGCGCCTCGACGGCCGGATTGTCTTCGCTGATCACCGAGGGCGGCGTGATCTTGTCAGTCTGCACCCAATCATACATGAACTGCAGCGCCTTGAGCGTCGCCGGATCGTCCAGCGTCTTCGGGTCGGCGCCGGCCTGGTTGAGCGCCAGCAGCACGGTGTTGAAGGCATGACCCTGGCCGCCGAGCGGCCTCCAGCCCCAGATGCCGTCGCTCGCCTTTGTCGTTGCCTTGCCGATCTCGATCAGCTCTTCCCAGCTGGCCGGAGCATTCGGGACCAGCGTCTTGTTGTAGAAGAACGGCTCGAGGCCCATCGTGAAGAAGATGCGATAGACGCCGCCCACGGCGTTGTTGAGGACCGTGATGTTCTCGACGATGTCGCCGGAATTCTTCGTCCAGGCGTCCGAGGCGCTGAGATCCTCCGCCCAGCCGTTCATTCCCCAGAGGCCGCCGATGAGATCGTCGGCGAAGAGGATGTCGATGCCGTCATAGCCGGTCTGGCCCCAGAGCGTGATCTTGGCCATCACATCCGACCACGCGGCGGGCAGGACGTCGTAGTTGATCTTGACACCCACCTCCTTCTCGGCGCGCGCGAAGATGTCCATCAGCGCCGGCGCGTTCCAGCCGATCATGTTGATCTCGCCGGCGGCCTGTGCCCGGACAGCGGGTGCGCCCACCGTCAGTGCCACTCCGGCCAACGCCGAAGACTTCAGGAAATGGCGGCGGTTCATCTGCGAAGCGAACATGGTTTCCTCCCTGGCTTCTGCAAAAAACGATTAATCCTCGTCTCGAATTGATCTGCGCTTCGTGTTTTCTTGTCAGCCTTGGCTGAAATCGGGGACTTCGACCGCTGCGCCGTCCTGCATGGCGGACTGGTGGGCTGCGATGCCCGGAGCCGTCCAGTTGGCGGCGGTGACGGCGTCGATCGCCGGTTTGCGGGCCTCGACGATGGAGCGCACGAATTCATGCACCAGATGGGGATGCGATCCCGAATGCCCGCCGCCCTGAACGAAGGAGAGGTGCTTGCCGTCCGAGAATACGGACCGCTTCGTGAAGGGCGCGATCTCCGGCGGCAGCAGGTCCTGCCGGTCCGGCGGCGCGACGATCTCGTGATGGATCTTGCGGCCACGGCTGAAAGCGGCCTGCGGCATAGAGAAGATCAGCGGATCCTCTTCCTCGATCTGCTGCCATTCGAAGCCGAGCTTGTCGCCATAGATCGAGAACGCCTCGCTATAAGGCCGGACGGTCTGGAACAGCGAACGCGTGACTTCGACGGCGACGGGGCTGTCTTCGAGTCGGAAGATCGCCGTTTCCACGGGGAATGGATTGCCGTAACGCGCCTGCCGCTCCTGCGGCAGTCGGCCCGAACCGAAGCAGTGCACCTTGCTGACGCGTTTGCCGAGCAGCTTGAGCACGGGGGCGATGGCGTGCGTCATGTAGTGATGCGGCGGTAGACCCATCCAATAGTCCGGCCAACCCTCCATGTCCTGCATGTGCGAGCCGCGCGCGAACGAGATCGTGCCGAAGTCGCCGCGCCTGTAGTGCTCCTCCACCATGAGGAATTCGCGGGTATAGGCCGCGGTTTCCATCATCATGTAATTCTTGCCCGAGGCGCGCTGGGCGGCGATCACGCGGCGGAGATCCTCGATGCTGGTCGCCATCGGCACCGTTGACGCGCAATGCTTGCCCGCCTCGAGCACGCGCACCGTCTGCTCGGCATGCAGTGGAATCGGCGTCACCAGATGGACGGCATCGACGTCGGGGTCGGCGAGAATCGCTTCGAGTGTCGGGTAGCTGCGCTCGATGCCGAAGCGACTTGCGGCCGCCGCGAGCTTCTCGGTATTGGTATCGCTGATTGCGACCCATTCCACGTTCGGGTGAGCCTTGTAGATCGGGGCGAATTCGGCTCCGAATCCGACGCCCACCAGCGCAATCCTCAGCTTGCGCTCCATTCCGGTCATCCGCGCCGTCCTCCTGCTTGCGGTCGATGGCGCGAACGATTAATCGTTTTTTTGATAGCTGTAAACGATTAATCGCGGTATCGAAGGGTCGACGTGTTCGGGGGCGATGACTTGGCAGGCCGCAGACAGGGGAACGGAACCCGCGTTTCGATGCGCAATGTGGCGGCCTATGCCGGCGTTTCGATCGCCACCGTATCCAAGGTGATGCAGGGCGAGCCGACTGTGCTGCCCGAGAACGTGACCAAGGTGCAGAACGCGATTGAGGCCCTCGGATACCGCATCAATCCGCTTGGGGCGGAGCTGCGCCGCGGCCGGCGCAATCTCGTCGGGTTGATCGTTCCGAGTTTCGAGGACGCACTCGTTGCCCGGCTCGTGATGAAGCTCGAGCTCGAGATCGAAAGGCGCGGGCATGTTCTGTTCGCCGCATGCAGCCACAATGACGAGTCCCGCGAGACCGATATCGCGGTGCGGATGCTCGACTGGCGCGTCGCCGGCGTGATCGTGTATCCGGTGAAAGGGCAGAAGAGCCCGGCCGCGCTGCTGCTGGCCGACGCCGCGATGCCGGCCGTATTCGTCCAGGCCCGGAGTGCGGCGCCTCGCTTCGACACCATTGTCTTCGGGGCCCATCCCGTCGTCGCCGAACTGGCTGCCGCTTCGGTCGAGATGCTGTTCGCGCGCATCGAATCGCCCGACGAAGATTCGACCGTCCAGGTCAGCGGACAGGTCGAGGACAATCCCGGCTGAGTTCCCCGGAGGGTCGGCTGCGGACTGGATGAACTCCGATCGATCGAGCATCGGATCCCCGCCGTTTCCTTGATTTTTGTCTGGTCGACGCTTCACCGGAATCAGGCGCCGAAGGGCGATTGACATGGATCAATAACGTGATTATCGATAAAAACAATAAAATGACAACGTTTGGGAGGACGGCGATGCAAAGAGATGGGATGACCAGGAGAGGGCTGCTCTGGTCCGGAGCGGGGATGGTTTCCGTCCTGGCGGCACCGGCGATCGTGCGCGCCCAGGCGCCTGTCGAACTGACGATGCTCGACTATTCGACAGGGCCTGCGGGCGCGACGCTGAGCAGGCTCGCGAGCGACTTCATGGCCGCAAATCCGACGATCCGGATCACGCGGCAGACCGTGCCGCAGAACCAGTATCAGAACACGCTCCTCCAGCGCGCGGCGGCGGGGCAGCCGGCGGATATCCTCGATATCGACGGTCCGATGACCCCGGGACTGACGGATGCCGGCGTTCTCGCGCCGATCGACGCCTATGTCGACCTTGATGTCGACGCCACCTTCTATCCGGCGCCGCTCTCGACCGCCCGCTGGAAGGGCAAGCTCTATGGTCTGCCGGTCGGCAATAATGCCGAGGTGCTCGTCTACAACAAGAAGATGTTGGCTGACAAAGGGTTGTCCGTCCCGACCACCCAGGACGAGCTTCGCGAGACGGGCAGGAAGCTCACAGACAAGGGCGTCTACGGCTTCGCCGCATCGGCCTATGGCGGCGAGGAATGCACCTGGAACTGGCTGCCCTATTTCTGGAGCCGGGGCGGCAACCTCGACGATCTCCATTCGCAGGCCGCCATCGACGCGCTCGAATTCTGGGGCGGGCTGGTCAGGGATGGCATCGCGCCGGCCGCGCAGCTGAGCTGGCAGACGGCCGAGATCGAGCCGCGCTTCGTCAATGGCCAGCTCGCGATGGCGATGCTCGGCAGCTGGCAGCTGCGCTCCCTCGATGCCAATGCGAAGCAGGCCGGCCTCGACTACGGCATCGCCGTCCTCCCCGCAGCGATGAAGCCAGGCGAGAAGATGATCGCCCCCTTTGGCGGCGAGGTGATGGCCGTCGGCAGCCTCGATCCGGCCAAGGCGGCGGCGGCCTGGCAGTTCATCAAATGGGTGCAGACGCCCAATGTGATCGTGCCGTTCGTCGAGCAGTCGGCCTACGTCCCGGCGAGCAAGCCTGCGACCGTCGTGTTCGAGAGCAATCCCGCGAACGGGCTGTTCAAGGCCGTTTCGGAGATGCTGCCGACGGCGCGCTCGCGGACGGAATTGCTCGGCGCCTCCTATTACGAGGTCAGCGGCAAGATCACGACGGCGATCCAGCAGGTCATGACCGGCGCTGCCGACGCCAAGACGGCGCTCGGCGCAATCTAGGCCGGCGGAACAGACAATGTCGCGATCGGAAGGATTGTCGACCAGATCGCTCGAGACCCGGAGCGCAGCGCCGCTCCGGGCGTCGGGTTTCCGCTGGCCCCGCGAATGGACGCCCTATCTTTTCATCGCGCCGCTCGTCGTCTATCTGCCGGCGGTCTTCGCCTATCCCCTGTTCTACAATGCCCTGATCAGCTTTCAGAATTTCACGATCCGCTCGGTCGTCACCGGTGCGGCGGATTTTGTCGGGCTCGACAATTTTCGTGCGATCCTGAGCAACCCGGTGACCTGGCTGGCGCTGCGGAACACCGCGATTTTCGCGGCATCCTCGCTTTTCCTCCAATATGTGATCGGCCTTGCCCTTGCGCTGTTGTTCACGCGCGCCTTCCCGCTCAAGGGTTTCATGCGCGGGATCATGTTGCTGCCCTGGCTGCTGCCATCGGTTGCGACGGTCACCGTCTGGCTCTGGCTCTTCGACGGTACCAACGGGCTCATCAACTATTTCCTGCTACAGCTGCATGTCATCGCAATGCCGGTGAGCTGGCTGAACAGTCCTGCTTCCGCTCTGGTGGCGATCATCATCGTCAATGTCTGGGTCGGTATACCCTTCAACCTGGTGATCCTCTATAGCGGCATCCAGGCCATTCCTAAGGAACTCTACGAAGCCGCCGAGATCGACGGTGCCCGAGCATTTCAGCGTTTCCGCTTCGTGACGTTGCCGCTTCTGAAGCCGGTCAACGCCGTGCTGCTGCTGCTCGGTCTCATCTATACGCTGAAGCAGTTCGACATCATCTACATCCTGACCAAGGGCGGACCGGGCAACGCCACGCAGGTGCTTTCCACCTGGTCATACGGTCTCTCGTTTCGAGACATGCGCTTCGGCCAGGGCGCCGCGGTCGGCAACATCATGCTGCTCATCTCGCTCACCGCTGCCATCTGGTACGCCTTCTTCACGCGTAGGGAGCCGGGCCCATGATCATGCGCGACCGGAGCGCCGCGACGTTCCTTTATTTTCTCGTTGCCGGGTTCGCGACGGTGGCGATGCTGTTCCCGCTCTATTCGATGGTGATGACCTCGATCCTCACCCAGGCTCAGCTCTATCGCCTGCCTCCCTATCTTCTGCCGCCGCAACTCGATCTGTCGGCCTACGCGGTGGCCTTGTCCGACCAGCTGAGGCCGATCACCACCTCGGCGATCATCGGGCTCATGACGGTGGTCTTCTCGCTCGCCATCGCCATTCCCGCCGCCTATGGGCTCGCTCAATTCCGGCTCTGGATCACCGGGGTCGTGATGCTCGCGCTACTGATCACGCAGATGATTCCGACCATCATGCTCGCCACGCCGCTCTATCTGATGTTCAACCGCGCCGGGCTTACCGACACTTATCTGGGCCTGGTGATCGCGACCTCGACGAGCGGCATACCGTTCGCCGTCGTTCTGCTGCGCGCTTTTCTCGAGAAGGTGCCGAAGGAGCTCAGGGAGGCGGCGCTTATCGACGGGGCGTCCGAGTTCGCGGTGCTCTGGCGGATCATCATTCCGATCTCACGGCCGGCGATCATCACGGCGGGACTGTTCGTCTTCCTGTTTTCCTGGGCCGACTTCGTCTATGCGCTCACGCTGACGCCAACCGGCAAGATCGTTCCGCTGACGATCGGTATCTACAAATATATCGGGACCTACTCGGTGCAGTGGAACCTAATCATGTCGGCGTCTGTTCTTGCTTCCATCCCGGCCGCATTGCTACTTATTCTTGCCCAGCGCTATGTCACGGCGGGATTGACTGTCGGGGCCGTCAAGGGCTGAGCCTACAATCATCGTTAGTACCAAGGAGGATATGATGGATTTTCGATCCGCACTCGACCAGATCTGCGGCGCTGACGGGGCGTTGAGCGACGAACAGAAGCGGCACTTCGACGAGCAGGGCTATGTCATCCTGCCAAACGTGTTTTCGCCGGAGCAATGCCGGAGGTTCGCCGCCGAATTCGACCGACTCTCGGCGATCGAAGGCGCCGAGGGTGGCAAGGAGGTGCACACGGAAGCGGGCGCCCCCCGGGTGTCGAACGTCTTCAACAAGACCGACGTCTTCGATGTCTGCCTTCGCTCGGGCCCCATTCTGCACGCCGCCTACCATCTGCTCGGCGACCTGAAGCTCCACGGCGCCAATATGCGCAATCCGCTGAAAGGGCAGGGGCATCAGAATCTGCACTCGGATGCGCCGAAAGAATCGCAGCGCGACTGGCGCGTCGCCAATGCGTTGATTCCGTTCGACGATATGGACAGGACCAACGGGGCCACGCGCGTCGTGCCCGGATCCCATCTGTGGCCGGCCCTGACCAGCCCTGATTCCCCGGTGACCATGCAGCTGACCGAGGCCGAGCAGAGCATGCTGCCCAAGGATCGGGCCGCGCGCCATCCGCGCCAGATCGAGGTCGAGTTGCGGGCTGGCGACGTGGTCGTCATCAACGGCGCTCTCTGGCACGGTGGCACGTTGAACGAAAGCGGTCGCAACCGCCGCATGCTGCATCTCAGCTTCACGCGACGTGACCTGCCGCAGCAACTCGTCCAGCAGGACTACCTGACGCCGGGCTTCCAGCAGCGTCTGACACCGGCCTTGCACTATCTGCTGGATACGCACCCGCTCAGCTCGGCTGCCTGACCTTCGCCCGGGAGGGTTCCATTCCGTTCCGCCGAGGTCTCGCATGCCGAATGTTGCGGGCTTTTTCTTGCGGTGGTGGGCCCGTTTCGCTCCGGGCGGGCTGGCGCCACCGTGGCGAGCGCCAGCCCGGCTGCCCTTTGGGCGGCCGCTTTGACGGTGCGGCCGGACTCGTGGGCAGGCCGGGGCTCGGCCTCGCTCATCAGTCTCAGGGCGGACAGGAGGCCAGTATGCGTCCCGACCTTCGGCCCGTCACAGGCAGACGCCAGGGGTGCCAGAGCGCTCGTTATCGATAAACGTGAGCGACAGACGGTTGCGACCGCTCTTCCGGTTGCTCCCGCCAGATGCTATCGGAGGGAGCCCATTCATGTTCCGGTGGCCATGGCGCGATCCAGTTCGGTATTCAAGAACAGCTACAACCGTATGCTCGACATGATCGCGGTGCGGACTGTCGGCGAATCCCTTGGCTCGGTGGCGGAGCTGGGGCTGAGGCTCGACATCAGCGGCTCGACGGCGGCGAAGCTCATCCGTCAGCTCGAGGAGAGCCGCATCGTGACCGGCTCGGGACGGTCGCGTGCGATCGTCCGTCTGCCGGTGGAGGCGGATTACTATCCGATTGGCGAGACCCATTCCGCCGGCCAGAGGCTCGAGGAGCAGTTCCTGCGCTCGATCATCGGCGGCGATGCCAAGGAGGGCGATTCGATCAATGAACTGCAGATCGCCCGCCGGTTCAGCACCAGCACCTCCAGCGTGCGCGAATTTCTGATCCATTTCTCGCGCTTCGGGCTCATCGAAAAGAGGCCGAACCGCGGCTGGGTCCTGCGGGGCATCACGCCGGAATTCATCGAGGAGGTGCTGACGGTCCGCGAAGCCTTCACCGCGATCGCCGCGCGCGAGATGCGCAAGCTGCCCGCCACAGACCCGATCTGGCGGCAGCTGGAAGCGGCGCGCGTGCGGCTGCTCGCATTTGCCGGCAAGGCCGAGGTCGGCGACCGCGAGTTCCAGGATCTTGAGAACGACCTCTACGGACTGATCGCTCGCGCGTCGCGAAACCGCTTCATCGAAGACTTCACGGAGATATCGCTCAGTATCGTCTATTACAACTACCGGGTCGACCGGGCCTGGGAAATCCATGAGAACAAGAAGGGCGCGGAAATTCTTGTCGAACTCATCTCGGCGCTGATTTCTAAGGATAGCGTCGATACAAAATTCTGGGTGAAGCGCTGGATCGACAGGGCACGCTATTCCTATACGATTACCCTGTCGGCCCCAGCATAAGGCGAGTGGCAGCGAGACGATTTCTCATGCCCATGGTCCCCGGCTGGTGGCGGGGTCGCCTGGAGATAGCCGCCGGGTACCGAGCCGTACGGGCCATGTGGGCCAGAAGCTGCCACGGCCGCGCCAGGCCACGACCGCGGCGCGTAGCCCACGGGGCTTTCATCACGCTAACGCTGCTGACAATCCATGATTGATCCACACGCCGATCTTTCCGAAATGCACATCGTCGGCGATCGAACGCGCTTCGACCAGGTGCGCGCGGAAAGCTGCGAGGCCCTGCGGCGTCATCAGATCGCCCATGTCGGCATCGGCGAAGCGGCGGCGCCCTATCGGGTCGTGCGCATGGATCTGCCTGGGGCCTATGTCCATTGCAGCCTCGAAGGCGAGGGCCGCGTCCTTCTCGACGGGCGCTGGCGGGTCCATCGCGCCGGCATGGTCTCGGTTGCCCCGGCGCGGGCGCTTCATGCTTTCCACGCCGTGCCCGAAACCACCTGGCGGTTATGCTGGGTGCGCTACACGCCGGCCTCGCCGCGGTCGCTTCCGGGCTCCATGGCACCTGTGCTGACGGCGTTCGACGCCGACGCGCTCGGATTCTCCATCCTCGGATTGGATGCCGAGATGAGGGCAAGCGGCGATCTGGGCAATTGCGAGCTCTTCGTCGACTCCATCGAACGCTATGTATCGCGCATTGCCGAGCCGTGGCGCCGCGACGGCCGGCTGGCGGCCGTCTGGTCAGAGGTCCAGAGCGCGCTGGACCATCCCTGGACATTGGCCGAGCTCGCGGCGATCGCCGGGGTCAGCGAGGAGCATCTGCGCCGGATCTGCCAGTCCAGCCTCGGCCGAAGCCCGATGAAGCAGCTGCTGATGCTGCGGATGGAGCAGGCCGCCCATTTGCTGACTATCTCAGACCACACCGTCGAGGCAGTCGGGCGCGCCGTCGGCTACGAGAATCCCTTCGCCTTCTCGAACATGTTCAAGCGCATCATGGGCCGCCGCCCCTCCGCCTACCGTATCGCGAGCGCGGCGCAGGCCCGCGGCAACTGACCCCGCGCGCCAGGTCGAGCCGGCGGACCCGGGCGGCGTAGCGACCGTTTCGGGGGTGCTGGGGGCCTATCGCCAGCCCTCGGACCCGGGGCCAGGTCGGCGCAGAATCATGTGGATCGCCGATATCCCGCCGTGGACATCGAGCATGGCGAAGGCGTTTCCCTTCGCCTCTACTGGATGCCTGCGAGGCGGATGTCCGTGCTCGCGGCGCCTGCAATGTGGACCTTGCACATGTCGTCGGCGGATCGCGCGCGATCCGCCGGACCGGAACTGCTGCCGGACGCATCCAGCGCGGAGGAAAAGACACGCGATCGTCACCTGAAGGCCGGCGCCCGGTTCAAGCCGGGCCGGCCGCCGGAGATCCAAGGGGAGGACCAAGATGAACTGCTTCAAATGCAGCCGGCCTGGCTTGGCGGCAATGCTCGTCGCCCTCGCGGCGAGCGCCGCGCCGCTCAGCACCGAGGCCAAGACCTATCAGTATATGTCGGCGCACTCGGTCAATGATTCCTTCGTCAAGACGCTTCGGTCGCTGGTCGATGGATACAAGAAGGACCATCCCGATTTCGACCTCGTCATCGAAACCGCAGCCGACCGTGACGCATTCAACTCGAAGCTGCGCATCCTCGCCTCGAGTGACCAGCTCCCCGACTGGTTCGACGCCGACCCAGAGCCGTTCTTCCGCCAGATCGTCGAGCAGGGCAAGGTCATCGACGTCGCGAAGCTCTATGAGGATCTCGGCATCTCCGACCGGTTCTACCCGATCTCGCTCTCCTATCCGAAATGGGACGACGGTGCGCTGAGCCTGATCACGTGGCAGGCGAACGCCGAATACTTCTGGTACAACAAGGACCTGTTCGCCAAGGCCGGTGTCGAGCCGCCGAAGACGATCGACGATCTCCTCGCCGTTCTCGCCAAGCTGAAGGAGGCCGGGATCACGCCGATCTCAATCGACGGCAAGGATTACTGGCCGGCAATGCGCTATCTCGCCATTCCACCCTTCCGGGCCGAGGGCAACGGCTTCATCGACAAGCTGAAGGCCGGCGAGGCCAAGATGAGCGATCCGACGGGCATCGCCGCCGCCAAATTCCTGCAGACGCTCGGCGAAAAATATTTCCAGCAAGGCTTCTCGAGCACCGACTATACCGCCGCGCTCGATCTCTTCACGAGCGGAAAGGCGGCCGTCTATTACATGGGCACGTGGGAATTGCCGAGCTTCCTTGGCGAGAACGGCGACCTCAAGCCCAATATCGGCTATTTCACGATGCCGATCGGATCGGACAAGGACGCTTCGCCGCCGACGGACTGGTTTGCGGTGTCGGGCATCGGCACGGCCGTGCTCAAGACGGCGGATACGCCCGAAATGCGCGACTTCCTCAAATATCTCTTCGCAAACTACGCGGACAAGGCGCTTTACGAGGGCCACTATCTGCCCTCGATCGTGCCGACCTTCAAGCCCGACCTGCCGCCGATCTACAAGCGGATCCTGGACGACATCGCGGGCGTGAAGACCTTCGCCAAGGTGTGGGACGTCCAGCTGGATCCGAGCACCGTCGATACCATGGGTCGCGAGGACACCAACCTCGCCCTCGGCCAGACGACGCCCGAAGACTATGCGGCGGCGATCGACCAGTCGATCCAGACCTACCTTCAGAACAAGTAGTCAGCCGCGGCTCCCCTCCCAGCGGCCGTGGTCGCGACGGCTTCGGCTCGTCGCGATCGCCCCACCACCTTGGAATGCCGAAGGAGCGAAGCCATGTCGCGTTCGCGATCTGCCTCAGCCTGGCTCTACGTCCTGCCCGCGCTGATCCTGTTCACGCTTCTCGTCATCGTTCCGATCATCTGGTCGCTGTCGTTCAGCGTGTTCAAATGGAACGGCATCGGCGCCAAGGTCTTCATCGGCATCGGCAACTACGTCCGCATGTGGAACGACGGTCTGTTCCGCCGGGCGTTCGTCAACAATCTGATCTTCGCCGGGCTTGGAACTGTGGTCCAGGTCGTCCTCGGCATGGGTATGGCCATTCTACTCATGTCGATCACGCGGTTTCGCGATTTCGTGAAGGTGGCCTATTTCATACCCTGCGTCATATCATCGGTCGCGATCTGCCAGATCTTCGCGAAGCTCTTCGCGCTCAATCCCGAGGGCGTCTTCAACGCCTTGCTCGGCGCCGCAGGCCTTGCGGCCTGGAAGGGTGCGCCGCTGTCGGATCCGCATCTCGCGCTCGTCATCGTCACGCTGGTGGACGCGTACAAGTTCTGCGCGATCTACATGGTCATCTATTTCTCCGCCTTCATGGGGATCGACGCGCAGCTTCTGGAAGCCGCCGAGCTCGACGGCGCCAACTGGTGGCAGCGATATGTCCACGTGCGATTTCCCATGATCCGCACGGTGTTCCTCATCTCGCTGGTGGTGCTGATCAGCGGCACGCTGAAGGGCTTCGACGTTTCCTACATCCTGACCGGGGGCGGCCCAGGCGCATCGAGCGAGCTTGTCTCGACCTACATGTACAAGACGATCTTCAACTCCCTGAACTTCGGCTATGGCAGCGCGATCGCGGTCTTCCTCGCGGTCGAATGCCTGCTCGCGGTCGCCATCATGCAGCGGTTGTTCCGGTCCTCCGGCCAGGAGCGCATGTGATGAGATGGAGCCGCATCCTGCGCGCGATCGCCTATCTCGCGGTCGGCATCATGCTGGTCATACAGCTGTACCCGATCGTCTGGGTTGCGGCGGCATCGCTGAAGACGCCTGAGGAACTCTCGAACGGCGCTCCCTTCGCGATGCCGGCCGGCTTCTATATCGGCAACTATATCGGCGCCTTCAGCCAGTCGAACCTGTTGCGCTATCTCCTCAACAGCACTGTCGTCGCGGTCCTGACCATCATCATCACCATCGGACTGGGGGCACCGGCCGCCTATGCGATCGAGAAGCTTCGCTTCCCCGGCGCGAAGCTCGTGCTCGGCTACTTCCTGCTCGGCATCATGATCCCGATCTTCGTGACCTTGCTGCCGATGTTCCAGATGTTCAACGCGGCGGGCCTGCGCAACACCTATTGGGCGCTCGTGCTGCCGCAGGTCGCGTTCGGGCTGCCGCTCTGCATCTATCTCTATACCGGTTTCATGCGCCAGGTTCCCGACGCGCTGCTCGAGGCCGCGACGATCGACGGGGCGGGCGACCTCCGTATCTTCCTCACCATCGTCTTCCCGCTCTGCGGCAACGTCACCGTCACGATCGTCACCCTCAGCTTCCTGTCGGTCTGGAACGAGTTCGTCTTCGCGAACACTTTTATGACCGCCGCTTCGATGAAGACGCTGCCGATCGGGCTGAACGACTTCGTCGGCGCCTATGGAAAGACCGACTTCGGCCTGACCTATGCGGCGATCATGGTCTCGATCCTGCCGACGCTCATTCTATACTTTTTCCTCAACAAGCGCGTGATCAGCGGCGTTGCTGCCGGCGCGACGAAGTAGCCGTCCCTCCCATAGTCATCCTCAATCCGGATTGTCAGATGAAGACGATACTGAACAGCAACTGGAGCGTCCTGCAGGACGTCCACGACACGGCCGAGGCGCTGAAGCTCCACGAGGGCGGGCTCGTCCTGACCGATGTCGGACATCAGCTTTCCGAATGGGAGCCGATCGACCGCCTCGAGCATCTCCAAGTGCTCTTTGCCGCCAAGCCTTACTGGGGGCGCGAACTGCGCTATTTCAACCAGGCGCCCTGGTGGTATCGCAACAGCTTCACTTTCGACGCCGAAGCCGGCGCCAGGACGGTGCTCCGCTTCAGCAATGTCGACTATTTCTGCAAGGTTTGGCTCAACGGCGTCTTCCTCGGCGAGCACGAGGGCTATTCGGTGCCGTTCGAGTTCGACGTGAGCGACGCGCTGCGACAGGGGGAAGTCAATGATCTCGTCGCGAAGGTCTGGTCTCCCTGGGACAGCAGGATCCACGGCGACGCCCATGCGAAGCGGACGTTCCAGGTCGTGCGCGATCTCGTCAAGGGGACCTATGAGCACGACGACACGCTGGTGGCGCGCGACGTCAACCCGGTCGGAATCTACGGCGAGGTGAGCTTCACGTCGACGGTCGGGCCGAGCTTCAAGGGCGGCCCGCGCATCACCTATGCTCTTTCGGACGATCTAGCGAGCGCGAAGGTCACCGTCCGTGGCGTCGTGGCGGCGATGGAGGGCGGGAGCGCCCGCCTGACCATTCGCGTCGCCAACGAGGCGACGCTTGCGGAAAAGGGCCTCCACGTCTTCGACATCGCCGCGAGCAAGGACGGCGCCGCGTTCGAGGCCGTGTTCGAGGTCCCCGGGATCGAGCTGTGGAACCTCTGGGACCAGGGCAACCAGCCGCTCTACGACATCACCCTCGGTCTCGCCGGTGGAGAGGCGCAGGCGCGGCGCATCGCCTTCCGCCGCGTCGAACTCGAGCGCGACGACACGCAGACGGTCTTCCATGTCAATGGCCGTCGCGTCTTCATCCGCGGCACGTCCTATTTTCCCGATGTCTACGTCTCCACCATGACGCGGGAGCGCTACTTGCGCGATCTGTCGACGATCAAGGCGGCTGGCTTCAATCTGATCCGCGTCCATGTCCATGTCGAGAACGAGATCTTCTATTCGCTGTGCGACGAGCTCGGTATCGGCGTGATGCAGGATTCCGAATACAACTGGACGCATCCGGTCGCGGAGAGCTGGGCAGAGCGTTTGACCGCGATCTACGAGCAGACGATCCTGATGCTCGACGACCATCCCTCGCTCATCTGCTGGATTTGTCTCAATGAGCCGGGCGTCATGGATCCCGGCGGCCGCACCCACGGCTATGCCATGGAGATCAGTCCCGGACCGAGGCTCTACGCGGCCGTGGTCGCACTCGATCCGTCGCGTCCCGCCATCAAGGGCTCATTCTGCTTCGATGACCCGACCAGCGGCGACAGCCACAACTATACCGGCTCGCTGCAGGGTGCGGGGGTCTCCTATGTCGACATCGACGGCACCAGCGAAAAGCTCAACACTGAGTTCGGCTTCGACGCGCCGGGCAGCATCGCCAACCTGCGGCTGATGCCCGATCTGCTGAAACGCCTTTCTCCGCGTCCCGACCAGATCGAGGAGGCGCAGAACTACCAATATCGCCTGCTGAAATATTACATCGAACATTATCGGACGCAGAAATACAGACCCTGTTCCGGTTATGTGCACTTCATGTTCATCGATCTCTGTCCGCAGAGTTTCTACGGCGTCTACGACTGGTGGGGTACGCCCAAGCCGGCGCTGGAGGCGCTTTTCGAGAGCAACCAGCCGGTCGCGGCGATGATCGAAATGACGGCGTCGAAGACCGAGGCGGTTTGGCTGATCAACGATTCCGATCGCGATCTCGGCCAAGTGACGGTGACCTGGACGCTCACCGATGCGGCAGGTTCCGTGCTTGCGGAAGGTGAAGAGCGGGTCGCATGCGGCCCGGATTGCCAGGTTCGCGTCGCAGGCCTCGCCATCGCACCAGACGCGGCGCGCGGACCGATCCATGCTGCTGTCGTCGCGCGCGACGGGCGCGGCATGGTCGTCGCCAAGAACCGCTATCGCGACATGTTCGGGCATCCCGAGCACGTCAAGGGTCATCCGACGCGCATGAACCACGAATACGGAATGAGGCTCTACTCGGCGTGATCTCCGGCTATGAGTTTCCGAGCGACGTGCACCCGTCACTCCGGCCCGGCGAGAATGCGGCTCAAGGACTGGGGACGAACTCTAACCCAGTCCGCCCTCATGTTCGAGGATCGATTGCTCCCCATATGATCTTCAACCCCTCCCGCACAGGATTACCGGATGTGACGCGTAGAGGCTATCGTCCGGCCGCAGCAGCGTAGGCTTTCGAAGCGCGACAATCACCGACCTGTCGTCGATGGTTGGCACGGGAGAGGCTTGGCGCTTCGGTCGGGTCGGTAGATCGGCGACCGAGCTCCGCCTCTTCCACTTCGCCGCTGCGGTCGCAGCGATACCGTGATGAGGCCGGCCCAAGCGCAGTCTTCGAATCCGGCGTCGAGATTGTACCATCAAGGCCAGCGATCAACACTCTGCGCAAGGCACCACGCCTTCAAGCGCAGATGGTGGTGCGGGTGGTCGGAATCGAACCGACACTCCTCTCGGAACCGGATTTTGAATCCGGCGCGTCTACCAGTTCCACCACACCCGCAATTTTTGCCGCCGACTCTACCCGTCGCTCTCTGCACCTATGCTGCACCTAGCACAAGATCCCAAGATTGGCCGCGATAGCTCTTATTCTTGTAACCGACTGACTCTACGTCCATTTCTGCACGCAGAGCAAGTTGTGGGTATGGTAGACAAACCTCTTTTTGAGTCCGCTGCGTCTACCAATTCCGCCACGCCCGCGCGGTCTAAAGGCTTCCGATCGCGGATCCCGTCCGGTCTGAGCCGGCCGTTCCTATAACGCAGCTGGGCCCGGATATCCAGACGATGTCGAGGCGCTCGTCCCCTCGGCCGTGGTGGGGAGCACGACGACCTTCGTGCCGTTCGGAACGCGGCCATAGAGGTCGATGACGTCCTGGTTCATCATGCGGATGCAGCCCGAGGAGACGGCCTGGCCGATAGACCAGGGCTGATTGGTACCGTGGATGCGATAGAGCGTGTCCTTGCCGTTCTTGTAGAGATAGAGCGCCCGGGCGCCGAGCGGATTGGCTTCGCCCCCTGCCATGCCGCCGGCCCATTGCCGGTATTTCTCCGGTTCGCGGGCGATCATGTCGTTGGTCGGCGTCCAGCGCGGCCATGCCTTCTTGGTTGCGACTTCGGCGGTTCCCGTGAATTCGAGACCCTCGCGCCCGACGCCGACGCCATAGCGAAGCGCCTTGCCGTTTTCCTGCACGAGATAGAGGAAGCGGTTCGCCGGGTCGACCACGAGCGTTCCCGGAGGTTCGCCCGTCGGGTCGTCGACGAGTGCGCGACGGTTGCGCTCCTTGAGCTTGGCGTCGGGCACGCCGGAGATATGGAAACCGCCATCCTCGATCGCGCCGTAGCCGGGCGCGAAGGAGGTGACCGTCGGAGGTGGCGCAGGCGGCGGCGAATTCGTCGCGCAGGCGGCGAGTCCAAGCGGCAGCAGCAGGAGCAGGAGCAGGCCACGGCGCGCCGGGCCGGCAGGAGCGCGGAGCGAGGTCACGGAGTGCCGGGCCATCACTTTGCCGCCTGCCGGCGACGCGCTTCCGCGAAGGCTTCCTTGAAGCCGGCATAGTCGAGCGTCGAGGTGCGGAACGGGCCGATCAGATAAGTGGGCGTCCCTTCGAGGCCGAGGGCGTCCGCCTGTTCGAGATTGCGGCGCAGCAGAGCGGTGATCTCCTCGCCATGCGCCGCGAGGTCCGCCTCGAGCCGGCGCACATCGACGCCGGAGGCCTGGATCGCCTCCATCATGCGTTCCTGGCTGATGCCGCGGCCCGGTATGGCCATGAGCGCGTCGTGAACCTTCCGGTATCCGCCCTGATAGTTCGCTGCGAGTGCCATCCGTGCGCCGTAAACGGAGGCATCGGTCAGGATCGGCCAATCCTTGTAGACGAGGCGGATTTCGCCGTCTTCCCGGGCGGCCCGTTCGAGATCGGGCGCCGATTTTTTGCAGAACGGGCAATTGTAATCGAGATAGGCGACCACCGTGACGTCGCCTTTCGGATTGCCGGCCGTCGGGGCGGCGGGATCGTTCAGGATCGCGTCGACATCGATGCCCTCCGCCCGGAGGGGCGAAGTGGCGAAGGCTGTGCCAGCGGCGAGGACGCCGGCGAGCATGAGAAGGTGGCGGCGCTGCATGGGAACTCCTGCGTCGAGGGACAAGGGAAGAGGCGCGTTCAGATGGCGGCCGCGTCGAGACGGCGGTTGATCTCCTCGGCGGTCACCGGCCCTATGAGACGGGAACCGGGGATTTCGCGGCCGTCCGCGTCGAGGAGCAGTAGGGCCGGCGGGCCGACCAGCTGAAAGCGTTGCAGCAGGTCGCGCGTGGCGTCGTCGTATTTCGTGATGTCGGCGGTCACCCTTCCGAGCGCCGCGAGCCGGGAGCCGAGTTCTGGCGCGGCCATCACCCTCGCATTCGATTTGCACACCGTGCACCAGTCGGCTGTGAAGTCGACCAGTATGGGCCGACCCGCCGCGGCCGCCCTCGCCGATGCGACCGCGCGGTCGAAGTCTTCCGCGGAGGCGACCGTGACCGCTGCCTCTCCTTTGGTCAGCACGACCGGCGCCGTGGAAGCGAAAGCCAGCGGCCGCAGCGGGTCATCCGCGCCGGCGGCGGCTCCGATGATCAGTGCTGCACCATAGATGACAGCCAGGATGCCACCTGCGTGAACGAGTCTCGCGACCGGCATGCTGGCGCTGCCAAGGCGCTCGAGGCCCCCGAAAAAGGCCGCCGAACCGATCAACAATGCGCCGAGCATGGCCAGCGTCGCCGGCGGCGGCATCAGCCGCCCGGCCAGGAGAACGGCAATCGCGAGAAAGACGACGCCGAAAGCCTGCTTGGCCCGCTCCAGCCATAGACCGCCGCGCGGCAGGATACGCGGCCCGAACAGCCCGACCAGGAGGAGCGGCAGACCCATGCCGAGGCCGAGCATGAACAGCGCGCCGGCGCCTGTGGCGGCATCACCGGTGGTCGCGGCATAGAGCAGCGCGCCGGCCAGCGGCGGCGTGACGCAGGGTCCGACGATCAGCGCCGAGCCGAAGCCGAGCACCGCGGCGCCGCCGAGCGAGCCGCCCGCAGCGCGACCGCTCAGCCGGTTCGCGAGCGCGGTTGGCAAGGCGAGGTCGAACAACCCGAACATGGACAGCGCCAGGGCCACGAAGATCGCGGCCGTCACCCCGAGCGCGAGCGGCGTCTGCAGGGCGGCCTGGAGGTTGGCTCCCGACCAGCCTGCAACTGCGCCCACCAGGGCGTAGGCGGTCGCCATGGCGAGGACATAGGCGCCGTTCAGCGCGAGAGCACGCCGGGTCGTAAGCGTCTCGCCGGACCGCGTCAGCATACCGGCCAGGATGGGGATCATCGGGAAGACGCATGGCGTCAGCGAAAGCAGAAGGCCGAAGCCGAGAAAGGCCAGCATCGACCAGCCCGTACCGTCCCGGAACAGGGCCTCGGCGCCGCTCTCTCCCCCGGCCGGGGCCAGACCGGACGAGGGCTGGGCCATGGCCTCCGGGTCTCCGGCGGGCCTGGAGCCGGGCGGCGCGGACCGGACGGCGAGGCTGGTGAGATCGACGATATCGGTCCGCGGCGGGTAGCAGATGCCCTTCTCCGAACAGCCCTGATAGCCGGCGCGCAGATCGCCGGAGGCGGCGAGGTTGCCCGCACGGGCTTCGACATCGGCGTGGAAGACCTGCACGATGCCGAAATTGGCATCGTCCTTGGCCTCGCCTTCGGGCAGGTCCAGCGTCACGCCGCGCCCCTCCACGGTTGCCTTCAGGCTGTCCCGATAGAGATAGGTGCCGGGTGCGACCGTCCAGCGCAGCAGGAGCCTGCCGGACGGGTCGCGGCCAGCCGTGAGGCTGAACGGAGCGGTGTCGCTGCGCGCAAGAGACAGGGCCGGAAAGCTCGTGCCGCTGCCCTCGGCGGCAGCGAGCGGCGAGAGGCATCCCAGCAGGAGAAAAGCCGACCGCATGGCCATCGCCACGCCCTGACGGATCGTCCGCAGTGGGGCATTTGCTCGCCACATCATCGCTCGTCGCTCCTCTTTACTCGCGGCGAGCTGCTCCGATGCCTACCTTAAGCCAGCCTTAAGCTGGCGGGCGATGCTGGTGGGGGACAGGTCGACGGCGGAGACGAACAGATCGTGATGCGGATACTCCTGGTCGAGGACGACGCGGTGCTCGCGGACGGGATCCGCGCCGGGCTGACGCTGGCCGGGCTGACGGTCGACGCCGTCGCGCGCTGCGCCGATGCCGACGCCGCTCTCGCCGACACGCGCTTTGATGCCGTCGTGCTCGATCTCATGCTGCCGGATGGCTCGGGGCTCGACGTCCTTGCGGCGATGCGGGCGCGGCAGGATGCGACGCCGGTCCTTCTGCTGACGGCGCTCGACGAGACCGCCGATCGCGTGCGCGGGCTGGACTGCGGCGCCGACGACTATCTCGGCAAGCCGTTTGATCTCGACGAGCTGGCCGCGCGCCTGCGGGCGCTCTCGCGGCGCAGCGGCGGACGGGCCGAGCCGCTCCTGCGCCACGGCGGTCTCGCGCTGGATCCCTCCAGCCTTGCCGCGAGTCTCGACGATGTGCCCGTGCCGCTCTCCCGGCGGGAATTCGCCGTCCTGTCGATGCTGATGGAGCGGCCAGGCGTCATCCGCGCCAGGAGCGAGCTGGAGGAGCGGCTCTATGGCTGGCAGGAGGAGGTGGAGAGCAACACGGTCGAGGTCTATGTGCACAATCTCCGTGCCAAGCTCGGCCGCGGCCTGATCGAGACGGTGCGGGGCGTCGGCTATCGGCTGCGAGCGCCGTGATGAGTTCGCTGCGCCGCCGGCTGTTCCTCATTCTCCTGACGGCGACGGGGCTGATCTGGCTCTCGGCCGTTGCGTGGATCGGCCTCGTCAGCCGGAGCGAGCTCGAACATGTGCTCGACACGCGTCTGCAGGAAGCTGCCCGCATGGTGCATTCGCTCGTGATGGCGGGCGACGGGGCGGCGGCCGCCTTCCCTGAAACGGAGCCGGCCTTGGCCGGCAGCTATGAGCGGCAGCTGTCCTGCCAGGTCTGGTCTTTCGACGGCCGTCTCATCGCGCGGTCTTCCGGCGCCCCCGCGTCCGAGATGGCGTCCGATCGCGAGGGCTTCGCCGATCGCGAGGTCAATGGCGAGACCTGGCGGGTCTATACGATCGTCGATGCGCAGAAGGGTATCCGGGTCGTGGTCGGCGATCGTGTCGGCCTCCGAGACAGGCTCGTGCTCGATCTCATCGCCGGCCTTGCCGTGCCAGCCGTGCTGGTGCTGCCGCTCCTCGGCCTGCTGATCTGGTGGAGCCTGGGACAGGGCTTGCGTCCGCTGCGACGGGTGGCGGCCGATATCGCGGCGCGCGATGGCGAAGACATGCGCCCTGTCACGCCGGAGGGCGCGCCCTCCGAGATACGGCCGCTCATCGGCGCGCTGGACGGGCTGTTCGCCAAGGTGGAGGCGGCGCGCCGCCACGAGCGCGACATCACCGCCTTTGCCGCGCATGAACTGCGCACGCCACTCGCCGGCCTGAAGACGCAGGCGCAGGTCGCCCTGGCTGCCCCCGACGACGGCACGCGGCAGCAGGCGCTGAAGCAGATCCTGCTGTCGGTCGATCGCACCAGCAGGCTCGTGCGCCAGCTGCTGGCGCTGGCGCGGCTCGATTCCGGCAGTCCCGGGAGGATCGAAGAGGTCCGGATCGGCGATGCGTTGCGGGAAGTGGTGGACGCCATGCCGCATCGCTCCGATGTCGCGGTCGACATCGATCCTGCGCTGGACGACGCGCTGCGAGCCCTGGACAGGGAGGCCCTGCAGCTGCTGCTGCGAAATCTCCACGAGAACGCGGTCCAGCATGCGCGCGAGGGCGGCCGCGTGCGATGGTCGCTTGCGGGCGATGGCCGATCCCTGATCGTCGAAGACGACGGACCCGGCATCGCCGATGACGAGATGGAACTGGTCCGCCAGCGCTTCTATCGCGGGAAGGGCGCCCGGGTATCGGCGGGCACAGGGCTCGGGCTCAGCATCTCGGACCAGTCGGCAGCCCGGTTGGGCGCGAAGCTCCATCTTGGCAACCGTGCCGACGCCCGCGGCCTCCGTGTCGAGATCCGCTTCCCGCCCGGGCCCCCCGGCCACGGGTGAGCGCAGCCTGCCTCGTCGTCCTCGCGGTTCGGCTCGGCATACGAAGGTTCACCAGCCCGAACCTCCTGGAGAATATCGGCCTGCGGCTTCGCATGGGATCCTTCGAACCATCGTTAAGCCGCGGATGTCGCGCAGCCAAAATCCGGAGGTCGGGCCATGCTGGTCACTGTCTATGTCGCTGTGGGGGGTGCGCTCGGATCGGCCCTGCGCTATGGCCTCAATCGCTGGCTGACGCAGCTGTTCGGCGACGCGCTGCCATGGGGGACCATCGTCATCAACATCGTCGGTTCCTACGTCATCGGGCTTGCCACCGCGTTCTTTGGCGGTACCGCCGGCGCCTTGACACCGATCGAGATGCGTCAGTTCGTGCTGGTCGGTGTCTGCGGCGGCTTCACCACCTTCTCCTCCTTCAGCCTCCAGACGCTGACGCTTTTCGAGGCGGGAGAGCCCGGTCAGGCCCTGCTCAACATCGCCCTGTCATTGACGCTTTGCCTCATCGCCGTCGCGCTCGGCTTCATGACGCCCGGAGCGCTGACCAGCCTGTCGCGGACCGTCGGCGCATGAGCCTTGCCGCTTGGCAGCCTCGGCGTCGTCCGGCGTTCGTTTCGGGTAGCGACGCTCGTCATGCCAGCCCATCTTGCGGCCTAATCGCCCGAAATCCTTCGAAATAACTCCTCCAGAGGACCCGCCATGAAAATCGACCTTTCCGGCAAGACCGCACTCGTCACCGGCTCGACCGCCGGCATCGGCTTCGCTATTGCGCGCGGCCTGCAGGAGGCGGGTGCCGCCGTCGTCGTCAATGGTCGCACCACCGCCAGCGTCGAGGCGGCGCTCGCCCGGCTCGGCGGCACCGCGCGCGGCCGGGCGATCGATCTCGGGACCGCCGAGGGCGTTCAGGAGCTGGCCGCGCTCGAGCCCGCCTTCGACATAGTCGTCAACAATCTCGGCATCTTCGAGCCAATCGATTTCTTCGCCACCGACGATGACGTCTGGGAGCGGCACTGGCAGGTCAATGTCATGTCCGGCATGCGTCTCGCGCGCCGCTATCTGCCCGGCATGGCGGAGCGGGGCTGGGGCCGGGTGCTGTTCCTCTCCTCCGAATCCGCCTTCAACATCCCGGTCGAGATGATCCATTACGGCGTCAGCAAGACGGCCGACGTCGCGCTCGCCCGCGGGCTCGCCAAGCGCATGGCCGGCACCGGCGTCACCGTCAACTCCATCCTGCCCGGCCCGACCCTTTCCGAGGGCGTCGCCGCCATGCTCAAGGCCGAGATGGCGGGCGGAAAGACGCTCGAGGAAGCCGGTGCTGATTTCGTCAGGACGCACCGTCCGACCTCGCTGCTCCGCCGGCCGGCGAGCGTCGAGGAAGTCGCAAGCATGGCAGTCTATCTCGCCTCGCCGCTCGCTTCGGCGACCACCGGCGCAGCCTTGCGCGTCGATGGCGGCACGATCGACTTCATCACGTAACCGAAAGGGCTTCCTTCTAGTCGCCACGCGCGCCGGCTCGGCCTCAGCCGGCGGCTTCCGCTAGTCCCGCGCGAAGGGAATGCGGACGCGGAAGGTGCTTCCCGTCCCTTCCACCGAGCGGGCCTCCAGCGAGCCGCCATGCAGCTCGACGATCGAGCGGCAGATGGCGAGGCCGACGCCCATGCCGGACGCCTTCGTCGTGAAGAACGGCCTGAAGATCCGCGCCAGGGTCTCCTCCGACATGCCGCAGCCTGCATCCTCGATCGTCACCTCGATCGCCTCGTCGGAGGCGTGCGAGCCGATGCGCAGCTGCCGCTCGGACGGGTCGCGTCCGGCCATGGACTGGATGGCATTGGTGATGAGGTTGAAGAACACCTGCTGCAGCTGCGTTCCGTTCGCCTTGATCGGCTGCCCGCCGTCGCCGAGCTCCAGGTGGAGCGCGGTGCCGCTCGCGGCGAGGTCAGCGGCGGCGATCTTCAGCACCTCGCGCAACACGTCGTCGATGACGACGGGTTCGAGCGGCGCTGGCCCCTGCTTCACCAGCGAGCGAAGCGCGGCGATGATATCGGCGGCGCGGCGGCCGGCCTCGCGAATGCTCGTAAGGCTGTTGGCGACCTCTGCGAGGTCTGGTTCCTTGCGGTTCAGCCAGCGGAGGCCGGCATCCGCCTGCGCCACGACGCTCGCAAGCGGCTGGTTGATCTCATGGGCGATCGAGGTCGCGAAGCTGCCCATGGCCGTCATCTGATTGGCACGCGCCAGATCGCTGCGCGCCTCGCGCAGCTCGAACTCCGCCTGAGCCCGGCGCAGGTTCTCGTCCATCAGGTCGCCGTACAGCCGCGCCGCGTCGAGTGAGATCGCTGCCTGCGGCGCAAGAACCTCCAGCATCGCCATGCGACGGGGCGTGAAGACGTCGGCGCTCAGCGCATTCTCCAGATAGAGGACGCCAATGAGTTCGCCCCGCTTCATGAGTGGAATGCAGGCGAGCGAGCGGATGGCGCGTCCGTGCATGGAGAGGCCGCGCGGCGATGCCTCGACCGCCGCATCGGCGAGCGTGACCGGCCTTCCCGTTCGGAGCACGGTCTTCAGGACCGATGCTGGCATTAGCTCTTCGGGCTTCGCCTGGGGCTGAAGGTCGATCTCGACATCCTTGGCGCGGATGCGCGCCACCGCCTCGATGACCGGCTCACCCTGCCGCAGCAGCAGCAGGAGGCCGAACTGCGCTCCGGCATGGACGACCATGCTCTTCATCAGCGAGCGCACGACCTGTTCGAGGCCGATCTCTTCGGCGAGCGCCTGCGAGGCGGCCGTCATGACCTGGAGGTCGAGCTCGTTCTGCAGCCGCTGGGGCGAGAGCTGGGCCGGCTCGCGGCTCGCAGGAGAGGCGGTATCGCCGCCAAGCGCCGCGGCCTTGGCATAGGCGCCCCATTGCCGGTAGAGGCGCATCGCCGCTGCGAGGCAGCCATCCGCAGGTGCGGTGAGATCGGCAGCGCGATAGAAGGCGGCAGCGAGTTCCTGGGCGAGCGCCTCGTCATGCATGAACCTCGCCCGGGCCGCCGCCTTGGCCGCTTGCCCATAGAGGTTCATGGCCTCGCTCGCGCGACCGGCGAGGCGGGCGATCTCGGCCTCCAGCATCAGGTGCTTCGCGGCGAAGGTCTCGGGGTTGAGGCGCGACCAGACTTCGAAACGCGCGCGTGCCTCCGCCATGCGGCGGCCTTCGCCGGCCTCCGGCCTGACCAGGCGCGCTTCGGCAAGCGCCAGGAAGAAGCAGTTATTGGCCGTGTCGATATGGGCCGGTGCCGCCCATGCCATGGCTTCCGCCTCTTCGAGGTCGGCCATAGCCGCCTCCACGCTGCCGACGAAGAAGGATTGCAGGCCGGCATAGTGCTTGATCCAGAACCGGGTCGCGACCGAGGTCGTCTCCAGCTCCAGATCGGAGACCGTGTAGGCGAAGTCGCCGGAACTCAGCGCATCCGCCAGATTGAGTTGCGCGGCGAGGATGAGCTCGATGTCGCGGTAGCCGATCTCGCGGGTCATCGCGATGCTGTCGACGAGTTCCGCCCGGATGCGGTCGAGAGGCTCGCCGATCACCAAGAGGTCGGACGCGATGTGGTTGCGGGCATAGCACGCCATGCCGAGGTCGCCGGCTGCCTGTCCGATCCGCGCGCCTTCGCGGGCGTAGCCGAGCGCGGTCTGCATCGGCAGCGTCCAGGCGCCGACCTGGTCGAGCGCGATGAAGGCCGCGGCGCGCTGGGCCTCGTAGCCATCGCGCTTCGCGAGTTTGGAAGCGGCCATGGAATAGGCGGCGCCGCTTTCATAGCCGCCGAAATAGTGCGCGCCGAGGACGCCGAACCAGGCGAGGCCATAGGCCGCTTCCGGCGTCGAGCCATAGGCTAGCGTCAACTCCAGCATCTTGAGCACATGCAGGAAACGCAATTCGCCCTCGACGAAGAAGGACGAGATCAGCGTCGAAAGCAGCACGAGCGCCGATCGGGCACGCGGGTCGGTCGCCTCGGGCAGCGCGATCAGCGCATCGATGCCCACGGCATCGAGCCTTTCGCGGCAGGCGCGGTAGCCCCGCTCCAGCGCTGCCGCACCGACATGCGTCTCAAGGTCGATATCGAGCGCCCGCAATCCTTCCAGCGCGGCCTCGATGGCAAGCGGATAGGAGCTCTTGATCGTCCAGGCGATCGCCCTGAGGCGGCAGGTATCGGCGAAGGCGACGGCGTCGCCGGCGCAATCCGCCACGTCTGCGAGGGCATCGAGCGCCTCGTCGACGCGCCCGAGCGCCAGCAGGCAGTCGCATTGCAGCCACTCGGTCTCGAAGACGAGGGCTCTCCGATCGCCGGCCCCGGCGTCGGGCAGGATGCGGCGTATGAGTTCGACGAAATGCAGCGCCCGGTGCGCCTCGCCAGCTGACCGGCATGCCCGCGCGGCGCGCAGCAGGATCGCCGCGAAGGCGGGGCGCTCGTCCGCGGTCAGGCTGCCGATGTCGCAGCGCTCGATCTGCGAGGCGATCTCGAAGGCCCGGTCGGGATCGGGGTTCGGATGGGTGGCGGAGAGGAGGCGGGCATTGCCGAGATGGTCGCGGGCGCGGTGTGCCGGCGACATCGCAGTATAGGCCGCCTCGAGGACGCGGTCATGCGCGATTACGAAATCGCTGCCCGACCGGCGCAGAAGACCGGCGTCGACGAGTGCCTGCGCCGCGCGGGTGGTCTCATCGACGCTGGCGCCGGACAGCGCAGCGGCGAAGGCCGCCGTTGCCCGGCCGCCGAGGCTGGCGCAGCGCTGCAGCAATCGCCGCTGCAGGGGTGGCAGGGCATTGATGCGTTCGAGCATCAGCTCGGCGATCTCATGCGGCTCGCGACGCCGATGATCGTTCCAGACCCATTCCTGGCGGCCGGCGTCGAAATGAAGGACCTCCTGGTCGAGCGAGCGCTGCAGCAGTTGGCCGACATGGAACGGATTGCCGCCCGCTTCCCGGTGGACGATGAAGGCGATCGGCTGGACCTCCTCCGGGAGGCTCTTCAGCATGAATGCGACCAGCGCGCCGGTGTCGCGCTCCGAGAGCGGGCCGAGCTTCAGTTCGGTCGCGAAAGCGGCCGAGTTTCGGACGGCCGAGAGGATCTCCCGCACGGCCCTGCGCCCCTCCGCCCCGGTGCGATAGCTGGCGACGAGGAAGACATGGGCCGGCGGCTCCTCGCAAAGATGACGCAGGACATTGATGCTGCCCTGGTCGAACCATTGCAGGTCGTCCAGAAAGAGCACCAGCGGCGCCTCGGCCGTGGCCAGTGCCGCGAGGCTTTCCGCGATGATCCGTGCGGACCGCGCCTGTGCCAGATGGGCGGGAACATCGGCGAGGTGGGGACCCGGCGGTGGCAGGATGGTCGCCTCGGGTACGAGATCCGCGATCACGCGCGCGCCGCCGACCTCCGCGAGCCGCGACCGCGCCGCTTCGAGCGCGCGCTCGTCGCCGGCCGTTAGCCACGCCAGCGCCGTGCGCAGCAGCTCCGCCATGGGCGCAAAGGGTGTGCCCTGGCGAAGCTCGACGCCCTTGCCGGACGCGCAGATCGCTGCTCCGTGCCGGATATCGTCCAGAAAGGCCTCGACCAACGCCGATTTGCCGGTGCCGGGCTCGCCGGTGACGAGGACAATGCGGCGGTGCGACGACGCCAGGAAGGCGGCGTAGAACGCGCCGATCGCCTTGAGGGGCTGGTCGCGGCCGACGAGCTCCGTGGCGTGACGCGCCGGCTCGGCGAATTCGCCGCGCGCGAGTTCGAAGGTCTCTGCCTCGCCCGTCGCAGCGATCGACCGCGCGACCCGGCTCAGGTCGGCCTCGAGCGCCAGCGCGGTCTGGTAGCGGGCCCGCGGGTCCTTTGCGAGCAGGCGGCGCAGGATGGCATCGACGATCTCTGGCACATCGGGCCGTGCCAGCCGCACAGACGGCGCTTCCACCGCGACATGGGCGTGCAGCCAGCCGGGGAGGTCGCGGGCAAAGAGCGGCGTCGACCCGGTCAGGAGTTCGTGCAGCAGGACGCCTAGAGCGTAGAGATCGCTTCGGGCGTCGGCGGGCGAGGCGTCGGGGCGAATGAGCTCCGGGGCGGCATAGGGGAGATCCCCGGCCGCGAGACGTCGATCCTCCGCCGCGCCGAAATCGGCCGCCGCCGTCCATGCGAAGCCGACGAACCGCGCGCGTCCGTCCGCTCCAATGAGAATGCGTGCCGGCGACAGCCGCCCGTGGGTGACGCCGGCGGCATGCAGCCGCGCAAGAGCGGCCGCCACGGCGGTGGCGCAGTCAAGAAACGCCCCGATCTCTATCGGCCGGGCGAGGTCCTCGGCGAGGCTTCGTCCAGTCGGTGCGGGATAGACGAGCGCGAGCCGATCAACCTCGGCGAGGAAGAGCGGCGGTTCGGCGAGGTCTTCGCCCAGGGTCAGGGCAAGGGCGGCCTCCAATTGCAGCCGGCTCGCCGCCGGCGTGTTCCAATCCGCCAGGCGGATGCGCCAGTCGCGGCCGTCGGCGTCGTGCACCAGCCAGACGTCGATCCCCGCCTCTCTCGAGCGCTCGCGAATGACGAGCGAAGACCACCAGGCGGCGTCCTTCGATCCGAGGCGGCCGGCCAGCTCGTTGCTCGGGAGGTAAGGCGATTGCGGCGCGGCGACGATGTCCTTGCCGGAGACATCGCTCACATGACTGCTGGAGTTCATGACCGCCTCTTGCTGCGCTCCGCCGGCTCGGGAGGAGGGGATTGCCGACGCTGGAGACGCAGTCTCGACCATGCGGCCTGCTTCGTCTTTGCCAGAACCGCTGTAGTTTTTGTCTGAATTGATGCATTGATCAGCGGGACGGGATGCTGCCCAATCGGCGGGCAAGCGACGCGATCGCCCATGACGAGGATCCCGAGATGGCGGGCCTGCACGAATTCGGCCGCAGGAAGTTTCCAAGGGGCGAGGTCGTGATGACCTCGGCGCGACGAAACTGGACCGGCATGGCCGCCGAGATCCGCAATCATCCGGCGGGCGAGATTCCGCCGCCGGTGCCCCAGCAGATGGAGATCACGCTCGCCCTGACCGGTTCCAAGACCGGAACCGTCGAGCGGAGCGGCGGCGGCGAGTTCCAGGCGACGCTCGCCCGGCCGGGAACCCTCTGGCTCTGCCCCATCGGGCTGGTCGAGGAGTCGATCCGCATCACGGGCGATCTCAGCCATATCCTGCACATCTATATCGGCCGCGACGTTTTCGAGGACATCTCGCGGTCGACCTCGCGGCCCGTTTCGCCGGAGAGCATCGCCTACCGAGCCGATCTCGACGATGCCTTCGTGCGGCAGATGGCCTACCGGATCGGCGCCGAACTCGAGGAAGAGACGTCGGTCGGCCGTTTCCTTGTCGATGGTCTCGCCCGCGCCATGGCGGCGCATCTGGTCGCCAATCATATCGGCGCGCTGCCGAAGGACGACATCGCTTCATCGATCGAGCACGCGAAGCTCCGCCGTGTGATCGACTATATCAACGACAATCTCGGCGAGGACATTTCGGTCGCGGAACTGTCGGACATCGCCTGTCTCAGCCACCACCACTTCGCCCGCGCCTTCCGGTCTGCCATCGGCGTGCCGCCGCATCGTTTCATCAGCTCGCTGCGGCTACAACGCGCGCAGGACCTCCTGGCCAATACGAAAGCGAGCCTCGCAGAGGTCGCCTTTGCCTGCCGCTTCTCGTCGCAATCGACCTTCACGCGGGCCTTCCGCAAGCATGTCGGCATGTCGCCGGGCGAATACAGGCGAAAGTCCGGCACCTAGGGAGATCCATCCACCGGCCGGGGAACGGATCTGCCGGGCACCGGACCTTGCCGCTCCGGCGGACCGCATCCGCGGCCCGCCGTCGCGTGGTCCCGCTCAGGCCTTCACGAAGGCCAGGAGATCGGGGTTGATCACGTCGGCATGGGTGGTCAGCATGCCGTGCGGGAAGCCCGGATAGATCTTCAGCGTGCTGTTCTTGATCAGCTTCGCCTGCAGCACCGCGGCGTCCTTGTAGGGGACGACCTGGTCGTCATCGCCCTGCAGGACGAGGGTCGGCACGGTGATCGCCTTGAGGTCGTCGGTCTGGTCGGTCTCGGAGAAGGCCTTGATGCCTTCATACTGAGCGATCGCGCCGCCGATCATGCCCTGGCGCCACCAGTTGTCGATGATGCCCTGCGAGACCTTGGCGCCGGGCCGATTGAAGCCGTAGAACGGGCCGGACGCGACATCGAGATAGAACTGGGCGCGGTTGGCGGCCAGCGCCGAGCGGAAGCCGTCGAAGACGGCGATCGGCGTGCCCTCGGGATTGCTCGCGGTCTTCAGCATCAGGGGCGGAATGGCGGAGACGAGCACGGCCTTCGCGACGCGGCCCTGCGGCTGGCCGAAGCGGGCGACATAGCGCGCGACCTCGCCGCCGCCGGTCGAATGGCCGATATGCACCGCGTTGCGCAGGTCGAGATGCTCGACGACGGCCGAGGCATCGGCGGCGTATTGCTCGATCGTGTTGCCGCTGTCGACCTGCGAGGAGCGGCCATGGCCGCGGCGGTCATGGGCGACGACGCGATAGCCCTTCGACAGGAAGAACAGCAGCTGCGCGTCCCAGTCGTCGGCCGAGAGCGGCCAGCCATGGTGGAAGTGGATCGGCTGGGCGTCCTTCGGACCCCAGTCCTTGTAGAAGATCTCGGTGCCGTCCTTCGTCTTCACAAAGCCGCTGCTCATTCTCGTCTCTCCGTCCTTCGGTGTCGCGCCGGAATTGGCGCCTGGATTGCCCGCAACGGCGCTTGCCGGGAGGATCGTCGTTGCCGCGAGACCCGCGGCAATGCCGAACACGCCGCGGCGCGTCATGGGGAGGTGCCCCGTCCGGATCGCGGCCGGCCCCTCGATACGGTGCGTCGTGTCGGGTGCTCGTCCGGGGACGATCGGGAACATGCCCATGGCCGTGATCTCCTCAATGCCGTTGCCTACGAGACGGAGGCTAGAGGTCGAGGCGGAGACGAAGAATCCTACGGGCGGATCGGCGGCGCATACGTTGGTATGCGAAGGGTGCGGTCCGGTATCGGCCGCGACCGGTGCCGCGGATCGAGAAACGCCAATTGCGGGCGCGACCGGTCCGGCCGCCCCGTCAGGATGGGATCGCGAGGGAAGGGGTCAGTGCGGCGCGCTGCCCAGCGCGCGCTCGACATGAGCGGCGATCTCGTTGCCGTCGAACGGTTTGGAGAGGATCGCGACGGCGCCGCGCTCGATGACGCGTGCCTCGATGGCCTTTTCGGGAAAGGCGGTGATGAAGATCATCGGCACGCGGTCGCCATCGGAGGCGAGTTGGTCCTGCAGGTCCGGGCCTGACATCTGCGGCATCTGCACGTCGCTGATGATGCAGTCGGGCTCGTGACGCTCCGGCGCGTCAAGAAAGGCCATGGCCGAGGGGAAGAGCATCACCTCATAGCCGAAGGAGCGGAGCAGGCTCTGCAGGGCGAGCCGCACCGACGCATCGTCGTCAATGACGGCTATCACACTGGATGCATTCACAATATTCGTCCCAAGCCATCGCCGCCATCGTGAAGATAGCGCGTCGGAGGCCCGTGGTGCAGATATACGGACGTTTGACGGCTCATTCGCGCCCCGACATGCCGAGATCGCTTGCCGCGCGGACGAGATCGGCGAGCGTGCGCGTCTCCATCTTCTTCATCATCCGCCCGCGGTGGATCTTCACGGTGATCTCGCTCAGCTCGAGTTCGCCCGCGATCTGCTTGTTCATGAGGCCGGCCACCACCAGCGCCATCACCTCCTTCTCGCGGGCGGTGAGGCTCTCGAAGCGGCGGCGCAGGTCGAGCAACTGGCGATCGTTGCCGCGCCGCTGCCGGTCGCGCTCGATCGCGGCGGTGACCGCGTCGAGCAGGTCCTGGTCGCGGAACGGCTTGGTGAGGAAGTCCACCGCCCCGGCCTTCATCGCCCGCACGGACATCGGGATGTCGCCATGGCCGGTCATGAAGATGACCGGGATATGGTTGCCGGTGCGGGCGAGCTGCGCCTGGAAGTCGAGGCCGCTGACCTCCGGCATGCGGATGTCGAGCACGATGCAGCTCGGCGCGTTGGCGAAGGGCTGCGCGAGCAGCTGCGGCGCCGAGGCGAAAGTCGCTACCTCCATCCCGACGGAGCGCAGCAGGCTGCTCAGGGCGTCGCGGAGCGAGGGGTCGTCATCCACGACATAGACGATGGGCTCCTGCGCCTTCGCGCGCCGCCCGTCCGGGATCGTGCTCATGAGTGGCTCCTTTCGTCCTGGCCGAGCGGCAGCTTTATCCGGAAGAGCGCGCCACGGCTTTCGGTCTGGACCGGCAAAATTGTGCCGCCATGCGCCTCGACGATGGTGCGGCAGATAGAGAGCCCCATGCCCATGCCCGTCGGCTTGGTGGTGACGAAGGCCTCGAACAGGCGGCCGGCCACTTCGGGCGAGATGCCCTTGCCGCTGTCGGCGACATCGACGACGGCGCTCGTGCCGTCGCTCCCGGACGTAATGCGGATCCAGCCGTCCGCGACCTCGATGGACTGAATGGCGTTGACGATGAGGTTGATGAGCACCTGCTGGATCTGCACGCGGTTGCCATGAAGCGACGACAACTCGGCCGCAAGGTCGGTTTCGATCCTGACGCCGTGGATCGTGAGCTCGCTGCGGAGGAGATGGATGGTCGCCTCGATCGTCTCGTTGAGGTCGAAGTCGCGATGCTCGACGGCGGCGCCGCGGCCGGTGAGGCGGCGGATATGGGTCACCACCTCGCTCGCCCGCCTACCGTCTGCGATCATGCGGTGCACGGCCTGGTCGACCTCGACGAGATTCGGCGGCTCGCGGCGCATCCAGCGCAGCGCCGCTTCGCCATTTGCCACCACGCCGGCCAGCGGTTGATTCACCTCATGCGCGATCGAGGCCGTAAGTTCGCCGAGGGTCGCGAGCCGCGAGACGCGTTCGAGCTCCTGCTGCGCTTTGTGAAGAGCGAGTTCGGCGTCGCGCTCGGCCGTCTCGTCCCTGACCGCGCCGGTGCGCATCACCCTGCCCAAGCGGCTCACCGACTGTTCCGTGACCATGTGGACGTGGCGTATGCTCCCGTCCGGCATCGTCAGTCGGAAGAGGAGATCCGAGACGTCGGGTGATGTGTGCGAGGCGTCGATCCGCGTCATCGTCTCCATGCGGTCGTCGGGGTGGAGGCGTGCCTCGAACATGGCGCGGGTCGGCGGCGCGTCGGCTGGATAGCCGAAGATGCGCGCCGTCTCCGCCGACCAGCTGAAGTCGCCGCTCGCGATGTCGCAACTGACGCTGCCGGTCTGGCTGAGGCGCTGCGCGGTGCGCAGCTCTGCCTCGCGCCGGCGGAGCGCGTCATGCGCCAGGCGAAGCTCCGTGATGTCCGTGTTCGTCTCGAGCAGCGTCGCCGCCTCGCCCGCCACCCTGCTGATCGACCACCGTGCGAGCACGACCACCTTGTCGCCGTCGCGGCGCCGGCGAACGAGCTCACCCTCCCAGCGCCCGTTCGCGCCCACATCTTCGACGAGGCTTGATCGCGGCGCGGAGAATTCCGTTGCCAGCAGTTCGTCGGCGTCCCGCCCGACCGCCTCGGCGGCCGGCCAGCCATAGAGATCGGCGGCGCCGTCGCTCCAGTAGGTGATGCGATCGTCCGGTCCGCGTACGAAGATTGCCTCATGCGACAGATCGAGCAGGGCGGCCTGCTTCGCCAGCGCCTGCGAATCCTTCTTGGCGCGGATGAGCAGAAGCGTGGCGGCCGCGATCGCCAGGATCGCGATCGCGCAGCGCATGATCGCGTCGCCTGCCCATTCGTCGGAATGGGCGATGAGGAAGCTCGTCAGGGTGAGGACGAGGCAGAGCACCGCGACAGCAACCAGCCTCCGGATGCCCAGCGACGGCGCTACGAGAAGCAGCGCGAGCACGTACAGCACCGCGATCGCGCCGCCGACCGTCGTCAGCGTGTCGATGGCGAAAACCACCGCGACGAGCAGGTAACCGAGAAGAGGTGTGATCCGGCGCGCGTGGAGCAGGGATGCCATCATTCGGTTCGCCGAGCATTTTCGGGAGGCATGGCCGGCCCGATGCCTCGCCTCATTGGGGCCGCAGACCTGGCGCGGGTCAATGGCCTCCCCCTTCGCTTAGTGGATTCGAGCCGACGCAGAAAGACGACGCGGCGGCGGCTGGCGCTCCCGCTTTTTCATTCGCACGGCGGGATTGCGCCGGCGGCGACCGGTCGGGTCCCATAAGGCGGATCGGAAAGAACGCTGCCGGGGCTCCGGCGAAGAAGGACACAGCGAGACGGCCCTTGCCGCCGCGTTCCCCCTCAACAGCCGAGGCAGCCATCATGACCCCCTCCCGCATCGCCACGGGCGCCGTTCCCGCTCTCAGCACGCCGTCCGACTTCTCGTCGAATGCCAAAGACGAGATCGCGGCGTCATTGACCCGCCTGCTGGCGGATGTCTTCGCGCTCTACATCAAGACGAAGAACTTCCACTGGCATGTCTCGGGGCCGCATTTCCGCGACTATCACCTGATGCTGGACGAGCAGGGCGAGCAGATCTTCGCCATCACCGACGACATCGCTGAGCGCGTCCGCAAGATCGGCGGCACGACGCTGCGCTCGATCGGCGAGATCGCCCGCCTGCAGCGGATCGCCGACAACGATCTCGACTTCGTCGCGCCGGCTGACATGCTGGCCGAGCTGCGCGACGACAATATCCAGCTCGCCGCGAGCATGCGCGAGGCGCACAAGATCGCCGAGGAGTTCGGCGACGTCGCGACCACCAGCATGCTCGAAGTGTGGATCGACGAGGCCGAGCGGCGCACCTGGTTCCTGTTCGAGGCGGCCCGCGTGCCCGGCAAGCGCTGAGCGGAAGCGCCATCGACACGGCGGGATCATACCTTGGTATGATCCCTGTCATGCCTAGTCATGCCGGGAGCCGCTGCTCGTAGAATGGGGCCCCGGACGGGACATTCCTAAACTCGCAATCGATCACGGCGCCGACCGCGACCGACGTCCAAAGGACTGCGTTGCAAGGCCGCCGCGAAGGTCGAACCCCGATCATCTGCGAGGCACGAGCATGTTCCAGGCCCCCGTCCTTCCCCAAGGCACTCCCACCTCCTCCCCGATGCTGCCGTCATCCTTCGCCGCGAGACCCGCGAGCCGGGCAGGCGCGGTGCCGGGCTTCGTCGTCGGCCTCATCCTAGGAGAAGCCGGGGTCGCCATCTCCTTCCCGGCGGTCGGGACCGGCGCGCCCGGCGCCGGCGTCGCGCTGGTGGAGCGGGTCGAAACCCTTCTCCCCGCTTCGCTCGACATCTTCACCGTGCATTCTGCCAGTCTCGAGCTCGGCGGCTTTTTCGGGCGGCTCCGGGCCGAGCGTCTCCATGCCGGCTTCATGATCCTCGACCTTCGCTGCGGCGACGAGGCCGGCCTCGCCCCGCTGGCCGCGGCGCTGATTGCCGCGCTGCCCGAGGACATGGCCGGCGCCGTGCTCTATGCCGATGCGATCGGCGCCATCATCGCGGCTCGCGAGGCGAAGGAAGCGCGCGGCGGCGCGTCCGGCCGGCGCCGATCCTGCGGCATGCTGCCGAAATGGCGGCTGAAGCGGGTCATGGACTATATCGACGCTCATCTCGACGAGCCGATCACGCTCGCCGATCTCGGTGCCGCCGCCAAGCTGACGCGGATGCATTTCGCGGCGCAGTTCCGTGCGACCACCGGGTTGCGCCCGCATGAATATCTCCTGCGCCAGCGCATCGAGCGGGCGAAGACGCTGCTTCTCGACGACGATCTGGCGATCGTCGAGGTCGCCCTCGCCGTCGGCTTCCAGACGCAGGCGCATTTCACCACCATCTTCGGCCGCTTCGTCGGCGAAACGCCCTATCAGTGGCGCCGCGCCCGCGCCGCCGAGCGGAAGTCCGCGGCGACGCGCTCGGCCTTCGCCCGCGTCGGCCGCAACCGCCCGTCAGCTGGCGTCCCGCTCGGCATGGCGTGAGGCTGCCCGCCATCAGCTGATGATGCTCATCGACGATACGGCCGCGCACGGAGACCTGCGCGGCCGCATCTGCTTAGCAATGAAATCGCAGTTTAATACCTGGGTATAGCGGCGACGTCAAAGCATATGTCCCGGATGACCGGCCGAATAATTATGAATAATGGCGAATTGGGCGATGTTTCTTCTGTCGACGACGCGCCGCGCGTCGATCAGGAACTTGGATCAAAGCAAAGGAATCGCATCATGAAGCAGGTTATCCTCATCGCCATGGCCGCGGTCATGGGAAGCGTCGTCGCCGCCATCGCCGCGCAGCAGACCGATGGCGTGGTCAGGTCGGTCAATGTCCAGGACGGTACGCTCGAGCTGCAGTCGGGCGAGAATTTCACCTTCAGGAACGGCACCGTGCTCTACGGCCTCGCCCCCGGCGATCGCGTCGGCGTCGCCCATGAGGGCACGATCGGCCTCGGCGCCTACAATCCGCACCCGGCGACCCAGGACGACATCGACATCGAGTGATGCGCAGCCGAGGTTCCGGTGGACGCGCGGCGCCCCTCCGCGCTGCCACCGGAACCCACGGCCTTCTCGCCAGCCCCGGATCCGCCGGCCGCTCCCGCGGTCGTCCGGTCCGGGGCTTGCTGCATTGAGGGGTCGGCGCGACCGCAGGCGGGCGGTACCGGCGCCTCAGATGGCCAGCGTGGCTTCCTGGCTGTCGAGTTCGCGCAGCAGCAGCCGCGCCGTCTCGTCGTCGATCAGGTGCTCGGTCACCATGGCCGTGACTTCGGCCCGCTCGGCATGGAGCGCAGCGACTCTCAGATGATGCTCCGCGGCTTCTCGCCGGATCCCGGTGTCGGCCGGGGCACCGAGGCGCTCGAGCCGCGCGCGGTAGGACGAGAGGATAGCCCCGGATGCCTCGTCCCACTGGGCCTCGTCGCGTGCTGCCGCCTCCCGGTTCTGGCTGTCCTGGCTTGTCTCGCCTTTGCGCTCCCGGTTGGCGCGTTCCACGGCGGCCATGGCTGCTTGCGCCGTGCGAAGTCGCGCCTGGCGGAGCGTCCCGTCGTCGCCTTCTGCCGAGGCCGCGGCGATCAGACCGGCGATGATCGGCAGGGCGATATTGGCGACGACCAGCGATGTCAGGATGACGCCGGCCGCCGCCGCGATCACGAGGTTCCGCGACGGAAAATCGGCGCCGTCGGGCAGGACGATGGGCAGCGCGAGCGCGGCCGCGAGCGTCACGGCACCGCGCACGCCGGAAAAGGTCATGGCGAGGATCGTCAGCAGGCGGGCCCGCGCGCAGGCGCCCCGCGGCTGTCGGCGGTCGTGCCACAGCGTCATGATCGCCACGTATCCGAAGCGGATGAGCGTCAGTGCCGCCCAGGCGACGAGCGTGACGAGGGCAAGGCCCCAAGGACCTGCAACTCCGTCTGCCGGCAACTCGGCGGCGGCGCGCGCGAGGATGCGCGGCAGCTGCTCGCCAAGCAGCACGAAGATGACGCCGTTCAGCGCGAATTCGAGCGTCTCCCAGATCGCCGTCCGCCTGAGGCGCGTCACGGGGAGGGCGATGCCCGAGAGTTCCCAGCGCCCCATCACCATGCCCGCCGCGACAGGCGCCAGAATCCCCGAGGCGCCGAGCGCGACGGCGGCGTGGTAGGCCGCGTAGGGGAGCAGCAGGCTGATGAGGATCTGCGTGGCGGGGGTTTCACCGAGCCGGGCCGACACTGCGTTCTTGAGGCCGAGAAGGCCCATGCCGACACCGACGCCGATCGCGAGCCCGCCGCCGCCCACCCAAGCGAGCTGGACCAGAAGCGCCGCTCCGGCCGGGGCCGCGTCGGAGCCGAGCAGCAACACGAAGTGAAGGCAGATGAGGGCCGAGGCGTCGTTGAGCAGCGCTTCGCCCTCGACGATGCGGAGGACCCGCCGCGAGAGCGGGACGCCGCGCAGCAGCGCGATGCCGGCAATCGCATCGGTGGGCGAGAGCACGGCCACCAGCGCCAGCGCCGCGACGAGCGGCAGCGCCGGCATCAGGGCGGCGAGCGCCGGTCCGACGACAAGCACGGTCAAGAGGACGAGACCGATGGCCAACGCGGCGATCGGTCCCGCGCGCTGCAGCAGCTCGCGGCCGGAAAACCGCCAACCGTCCAGGAAGAGGAGGGGCGGCAGGAAGAGGACGAAAAACAGCTCGGGGTCGATGCGCACGGCATCGACCCCGAGGCGGCCCATCGCGGCGCCGAGCGCGATCTGGATGAGCGGCGTCGCCACCAGAGGCAGGAGCCGGCCGAGCCAATTGCTCACCACGACGGCGACGATGAGCACGAGCACGAGATCGAGCGTCGCCATGGTGTGGCCGGCTGCTCGGCGGGGGCCGCTGCTTCAGGTCAACTGGTAGGAGCGCGCTCCGGTGCCCGCGAGCTGGCCGCCATCGACGATGAGATATTCGGGACGGATCGGGCGGCCGTCGAAGAAGCATTCGAGGATTTCGAGCGTACCAGCCGCATAGCGGGCCTGGGCCGAGAGCGAGCTACCCGACATATGAGGCGTCATGCCGTTGTGCGGCATGGTACGCCAGGGATGGTCCACGGGCGCGGGCTGCGGGAACCAGACATCGCCCGCGTAGCCGGCGAGCTTGCCGCTGGCGAGCGCCCGCGCCACGGCATCGCGGTCGCAGAGCTTGCCGCGGGCGGTGTTGATCAGATAGCTGCCGCGCTTGACATGCTCGAACATGCGGTCGTCGAACATGTTCTCGGTCGAAGGATAGAGCGGCGTCTGCAGGTTGATGACGTCGCAGGCCGCGACCAGCTCTTCCGGCGTCGCGTGGAAGGTCAGCCCGAGCTCCTGCTCGACCGCCTCGGGGAGCCGATGCTGGTCCATATAGTGCAGCTTGACGTCGAAGGGCTTCAGCCGTTTCAGGACCGCGAGGCCAATGCGGCCGGCGGCGATCGTGCCGAAATGCATGCCTTCGAGATCATAGCTGCGGCTGACGCAGTCGGCGATGTTCCAGCCGCCATTCATGGCGATCTGGTGCGCCGGCAGGTAGTTACGAACCAGCGACAGCACCATCATCACGACATGCTCGGCGACGGAGATGCTGTTCGAATAGGTCTCCTCGGCGACCGTGATGCCGTGCGCGGCGGCGGCCTTCAGGTCGACATGGTCGGAGCCGATGCCGGCCGTCACCGCCAGCTTCAGCTTCTTCGCCTTCGCGATCCGCTCTGCCGTGAGATAGGCCGGCCAGAAGGGCTGCGAGATGACGATGTCGGCGTCGGCGAGATGCCGGTCGAACGTGGAATCCGCGCCATCCTTGTCGCTGGTCACCACGAGTTCGTGGCCGTTCGCCTCGAGATAAGGGCGAAGGCCGAGTTCGCCCGAGACGCAGCCGACCAGTTCGCCCGGCTTGAAGCCGAGCGGCGACTTTGGCGCCGGCGTCGTCTGCCCGCCGGGATAGGCGGCGATGGTGGGGATCGTGTCGCGGGCATAGGCCGGCGGATAGCCCGTCACCGGGTCGGGATAGAGAACGCAGAGAACCTTGGCCATGGCGGTATTCCTTTCGGGAGCAAAAGGGGGCGCCCAGGATGCGGGGGGAGGAAGGGAGCCGTCGTCGCGGGAAGCCGGCGAAGGGGGCGTGGCTTCGCCGGTGCTGGCGCCGGGGAGGACGAGGCCAGAGAACGCGGACGACTTCAGGCATCCTGGGCGCGTGGGAAGTCTTTCAAGGATCGGGGCCGGGCGTCTTTCCGGATCGCGGCGTCGTTTCCCGATCGCACGCTGAAACGGGAACTCGGCCCGAACCCGCGGGGCGGTGCCCCGTCAGCCCTTGACGACGGGCTGGCGCGTGGTGCGCAGCGAGGCGAGGAGCGGATCGCCGACATCGAGGTGCCCCTCGACGAGATGCTTCGGCGTCAGCGCCAGCCAGTTATTGAGCGAGACGTCCTTGTATTCGCCAGTATGGAAGACATTCAGGACCCGCATCGGCTCGTCGCCGGTATTCTCGATGTAGTGGGCGAGAGTCTTCGGGACATAGCCGACATCGCCGGCGACGAAGTCGAAGGTGCGGGCATTGGCGACTGCGTCGAACACCGTCATGCGCGCCTTGCCGGTAACGTAGTACTGGATCTCGTCCGCGTCGGGATGCCAGTGGATCTCGCGCATGCCGCCCGGCTCGAGATCGATGAAGAGCGCGGCGAGATTGGTGACGCCGAAGGTCTTCTGGTCGATCACCTTGGTCGCTCCGCCCGGGAAGGGCGTCGGTGCAACCTCGGAGGCGCGGAAGACATATTTGTCGGTGAAGGTGACGGCGCCGAGCGCCTTGCGCACCTCGTCGATCGGCGGCGGCACCGGCTGGCGGAAGATGTACTTCTCATGCGCCGGGGTGCCGTCGAAGGCCTCTTCCGGCACGCCGAAATTCTTGGCCAGCACCTCACGCGGGGTATGGGCGAAGAGCTCGGTCACGAGCAGCGTCTGGTTCTCTGAGAAGTTGCCGTCGTTGAAGACGAGGACGAATTCCGTGCCCTCCTCGAGGCCCTGGATCGCATGCGGGAAGCCGGCGGGCGCGAGCCACAGATCACCGGGCCCGAGATCCTCGACGAGCGTCTGGCGCTGGTCGTCGACGAGATAGAAGCGCACGCGGCCCTTGAGGACATAGGCCCACTCGGCCTCCTTGTGCCAGTGAAGCTCGCGCACCACGCCGGCCGGCAGGCGCATGTTCACCATCGCCAGTTCCTTGAGCGTGCCGAGCTCGCGCTGCGTCACCTCGCGGGCCCAGCCGCCATCCTCGAGGCGGTTATGCGCCATGGCGAAGGGGAATTTGAGGTTCGGGATGCCGCCATGGTCAGAGAGCGGCGGGATCAGGATGTCCGGGTTCTGCGCCTCGACCTCGGGGTTGCGCGGCCCGACAATGTCCGCGCCCAGGGTGCCGACGATGGGTTGCTTCAGAATAGTCATCGCCAAATCTCGCCTATGTCATGAAATGAAGGGGCAAAGCAGATCGTCCGCTGCGAAAAGCAAATCTGGCTTTCAATTCGGATGATTGCTCCGTTTGCCCGATCAAGTTAGGCTCGACCGACAGTCGTGCTCCAGTGAACCGCCATATGGGCGATGTTATACAGTGGTATGGCGCCGATCCGGATGGCGGACTGTGAGGCGAACCTCCGTATGATGGCGCGACCCCGACCAGGGTGAGACCGTCGGCGAGGCACACCGCCATCCGCGCGCGAGCGCAACGCGTCCCGTCCTCCCATCGCTGTCGATGCTGTTCCCGGGCGGAGCCCTTCCGCGGGTGGCAGCGGTGGCCCGAGCCGGGCGCTCCTCCCGCGTCCTCCCCCTCTCCAGAAGCACCGTGACCCCGATGAACGCCAACACTTCCCTTCCGAGCCCGGCCGCTGCCGGGGCCGCAACAGCCGAGGCGGCCACCCGGCCGCCGTCCTCGCCCGCCACCCCATCGGAAGCGCGCTGGCCCTTCGCCTTCGCCCTCATGCTGACGGGCCTCGCGGGGTTTCTCGACGCCGCCGCCTTCGTCCGGTTCAACCACCTCTATGTCTCGTTCATGAGCGGCAACAGCACGCATCTCGGCATATCGATCGCCGATCTTGCCGTGCCCGACCTCGTCGCCGTTCTCGGCGTGATCGCGGCCTTTGTCGCCGGCGCCGCCGTCGGCACCGCCGTCGCCGATCATGTGGGGGAGAGGTTTATCGGCCGCGTGCTCGCGCTCGAGGCCGCGCTCTTCGTCGCCGCGATCCTCGCCTCGCTGATCGGGCTCTCGCTGCCCTGCGTGATGATCGTCGCGCTGACGATGGGGATCCAGAACGTCCTGCATCAGGCGGTCGGCGGCGTCGATGTCGGCAAGGGCTTCGTCACCGGCATGCTGTTCCGCTTCGGCCAGTCGATCGCGCGCATGGCGGAGGCGGGGCTCACCTGGAGCAGCGCCTCGACCTCGCTCCTGAACTGGCTCGCCTTTGTCGGCGGCGCAGCGCTCGGCACCGTCGCCATCGGAGCGCTGGATTTCACAATCTGCCTCGCGCTCGCATTGGCGCTGGTGATGGCGATGCTGGTCGTGATCCCGCTGCGTAATTCCTGCTGACCGACACCAAGAACACCCCGGCCCGAGGCGTCTGCTTCAGGTCGGGGCGTTTTCTCTTGGTGGCTGGGCCCAATTGATCAGGGCGCCGGCGCATCGGGCAGGATCGAGACTGTCGCCGTCAGCCCCGCCACCAGCACCACCGCGGGCGGAACCGCGTCGAGGACCACGCGGACGGGGACGCGCTGTGCGAGGCGCACCCAGGTGAATACCGGATTGACCGTGGCGAGGCCGGTGCCGTCAGGCTCGGCATTGGCGACGGCAATGCCGCGGCCGATGCCGACGACATGGCCGGTGAGCGGCTGGGGATGCGCCATCAGAAAGACCCGCGCCGAGTCGCCGACCTTGATGCCGGAGAGCAGCGTCTCCTCGAAATAGCCGTCGACCCAGAAACTGTCGGCGTCGACGACCGACAAGGCGCGCTGGCCGCTGGTCGCATAGTCGCCGGGCTGGGTCAGGAGATTGGTGACATAGCCGTTCACCGGCGCGACGATCCGCGTGCGCTCGAGGTCGAGCTTCGCCTTGTCGCGGAGCGCCGTCGCCTGCTTCAGCGTCGCAGCCGCAACCGCCGCCGAGGCCGCGAAGCTCTGCTGTTCCTCCTTGGAGACGGTGAGCGAATTGAGCTCGGCCCGCCGCTGCGCCTCGATCGTCTTGTTGTCGAGGTCGGCCCGCGCGCCGGCGACTGCCGCTTCCGCATTGGCGAGCGCGATCTGATAGTCGCTGGGGTCGATGACCATCAGGAGGTCGCCCTTGTGGACGAACTGGTCGGCCTTCACCGGAAGTTCGGTGATGCGGCCAGAGACCTCAGGCGTCACCGTCACGACATAGGCGCGCACCGTCCCGTCCCGCGTCCAGGGCGTCGTCATGTAGACCTGCCACATGCGCCAGCCGAGAATGACGGCGAAAGCGAGCGCCGCGAGCGTGACGAGGACGGCGACGAACGATCGAAGCAAGGCAAGGAGCCGGGAGGCGAGGCCGCTGCTGCGCGGTGCGGCCGGCCCGGCGGCACTGTCCGTCGAGGTCATGGATGCTCTCCGATGAAGATCACGATGAGTGAAAGCGCGATGACATAGAGACAGAGGTTGAAGAGGCCCGGATGCCACATGCGGCCAAGCAGCCTGATGCGCGCCGTCGCTATCGTGATCGGCGTGACGATCAGCCAGGCGGCGAGCATCATCACCACGAAGGGCGAGATGAAGACGCCGAGAACATTGACCTCGGTGAACATGGAGCGGACCTCCTCTCGTCTAGGCGGGTGAGACGGCGCCGGTCGCGAGGAGGTCCGGCTGGCCGTCGATGGCGTCGATGATGACGGCGATCTCGGCCGTGATCGCGCTCGCCTGCGGTAGCGCTTCGAGCGCTGCGAAACGGGATCGAGCGGCCGGAAGATCAGCCGCTGCGAGCGCGCCGAGACCCTCGCAAATGAGGCGGTGCCGATCCGCGTCCAGAGGCGCACGCTTCAGGCGGATGACCGCCTGTCCGACAGCGAGCAGCGAGAGCAGTGCCCCGGCGTCCGTGAGGCTCGCCTCGGCCGGGATTGCCTCCAGCCGCCGTTCGAGGCGCCGCGACCAGGCGCCCGGCCGGCTCGCTCCCGCTCGTCGCATCTCCTGACGCAGTTCGTGCAGCGACCGGGTGAGGAAGCGCCGCATGCGCCGCTGTGGGCCAGGAACGGGCAGGGCGGCGAAGAAGACGACGCCGGCGAGATTGCCGGCGATGATGGCAAGGCAGAGATTGAAATAGGCCGCCGCGTCATAACTCGGCGGGTTGCCGAGGCCGAGCATGGGGAGGGCGCTGATCGACATCGCGAGGAAGATGACCGGGTGCCAGATCCCGGCCTGCATGACGCCGAGCGCTGCGAACAGCAGGAAGAGCAGTGCCAGCAGAGCCGGAAAGGTGGTGAGGGCCGGCAGCACGCCGAAATAGAGTGCGCCGGCGACGATCGCCATCAGGCTCGTGCCGAGCGCGTTGTCCCGCGCGAGCGCCGGAGCGAGGTCGTCGCGGGCGGCGAAGATGAGCGTCGCGACGGCGGTGAAGACGATGGCGAAGCCGCCATTCGACCATCCGGTTGTGATGGCGAAGGCCGAGACGGCGAGCACGGCAGCGAAGGCGCGAACCGCCGCCAGCAGGCCAAGGAGCGGGTCGTCGATGACGAGCCGCGCCCTCCGCGCGGGTTGCGGCTCGGCGGCTTGCCCTCTCAGCATGAGCAGCGCATCTGCCGCCAACGCCAGGAACGTGACGACATCGCGGGCCGCGCTTCGCAGCAACGCGTCGATCGCCGCGCCGCCCTGCATCGCCTCGAGCGCGACGAGCACCTGCCGGCTTGTCACGCCGATGAAGGCCGGGTCGCGGCCGATGCTCGTCGCTGCCAGCGGCGCCAGAAGCCGCCCCAGCGACGCGCGCGTCGCGGCGGTGTCCTCGCCGGAGATCCGGCCCGGGTGATGGCCGATCCCGCGCCAGCTCACCAGGGCGGCGATGAGCGCCTCGCGCGCCGCGGTGAGGTTGCCCCGCCGCGCATGGCAGCGCGCCGATCCGGCGATGGCCGCCCCGATCGCCGCGTTGAGCGGCGCCAGCGAATGCACGACCCCGCGCCGGGCCGCGCGCATGGCGTCGGTCTCGGCGTCGCTCGTCATCGAGGCGATGAAGCCGGAGGTGAGCTCGCTCGCGACGCGCGCGATGAGGACCGAGAGCTGGCGGCCGGCGAGGCCGGTATCGGTCACGAGCATCACCATCGTCGCGGCGCCGATGCCGATGCCGATCTCGGAGACGCGGATCAGCGAGAGGAAGAAGGCGTTGGTCGGATCACTCAGCGTGTCGGCGAAGATGATCGTCGCCGTGATCCCGGCCAGCGCCGCCGCATAGGCCGCGAAGCCCTGCAGCGCGATCGCGGCGAAGCCGCAGACGCCGCAGAAGAGCGCCATGCCGAGGATGAGGAGGTCGCGCTGCTGCGCGAAGAGCCCGAGCAGCGCCACCATGGCCAAAGCGCCGGTGAGCGTCCCGATGATCCGGAAGCGGCCCTTCTGCAGCGACGCGCCGAAGCTCGGCTGGCAGACGATGGCGGCCGTGGTCGCCGCCCAGAAGGAGTTCGGAAGCTCCAAGTAATAGGTGATCGACAGCGTGAGGCACACCGAGCCTGCCAGGCGAAACGCAAAGAAGAGGCGCGCTCCGAACTGGCTCCTCAGCCAGAGGATCGCCTGCCGCGGGCCGTGCAGTTCCCGGTCCGCCGCGAGGCCGAAGGGGGACGTCACGCTCATGCTCCATCTCCGACACGAGGGGGGATGGCACGAGGCTAGGCATCCGGCGGCGAAGCGAAATCATACGCCGGTTGCCGGGCGTAGCACCTTGGTTTGCCGCTTCCGGCGCACCGGGTGAGCCCGAGCCGATCCGCCAAACCAAAGTATGAGCGCCGCACGCCAAGGGTCGATTTTCCCAGCGGCAGAGCGGGCGGACAATCGCTGTCATCCATCACGGCCAGCCGATGAGGAACGACACCATGACAGACGAGACGGCCCCAGGCGCGGAAGCGCCTCTTCCGCCCGGTATGCGCGCCCCGGACTTCACGCTTCCCGCGACGCCCGACCAGCGGCTTTCGCTCTCCGAGATGCGCGGGCATCCCGTCATCCTTGCCTTCTATCCGGCCGACTGGAGTCCGGTCTGCGGCGACGAGGTCGGGCTGCTCAACGCGGTGCTGCCGGAGTTCCACCGCTTCGGCGCACAGCTCGTCGGCATCTCGACCGACGGCGTCTGGTGCCACGCCGCCTTCGCGGCCGACCGCAAGCTCCATTTCCCGCTGCTCGCCGATTTCGAGCCGAAGGGCGAGGTCGCCCTCCGCTACGGCGTCTACCGCGCCGCGGAGGGCGTCGCCGATCGCGCGCTGTTCGTCATCGACGCCGAGGGCGTTATCCGCTGGTCCTATGTCTCGCCGCTCGGCATCAATCCAGGCGCCGACGGCGTCCTCGAGGCGCTGGAACAGCTTTCCCCGAAGACCCATGCCGAAGGAGCCCCAGCATGACCCATGGCATTCCCCCGATCGCCGCCGACGATCACGTCGCCGGTCCCGCCGATGCGCCGGTGACGCTGGTCGAATATGGCGACTATCAGTGCCCCTATTGCGGCGAGGCCTATCCGGTCCTGAAGGCCGTGCAGGAGGAGATGGGTAGCCGGCTTCGCTTCGTCTTCCGGAATTTCCCGCTGGTCGACATGCATGTCCATGCCCGCCGCGCCGCGGAGCTTGCGGAGGCCGCGGCCGATGCGGGCGTCTTCTGGCAGGCGCATGACATGCTGTTCGAGAACCAGGATGCGCTCGACGATCGCAGCCTCGCCACCTATGGCGACCGGCTCGGCCTCGACCGCGCCGCGCTCGTCTCGGCCTTTGCCGGCCGCTACGACGACAAGATCGAGCGCGATTTCGTCGGCGGTGTCAGGGGCGGCGTCAACGGCACGCCGAGCCTCTTCATCAACGGTCAGCGCTACGAAGGCCCACGCGATGTCGAAAGCCTTGTCGCTGCTCTGAGCGAGGCGGCCGCGGGACGTGTCCCGCATCCCGTCCCGTGACCGCCCCCGCTCTTGGCCGAGGTGATCCCATGACCATTCAGCAGAGCGCCCCCGCGGCGCACGCCTTCGATCCGCGATCCGCCGCAGTGCTTGGTCGCGGAACGACCTTCGCGATGGCCGTCGCCGCAGGCCTCGCCGTCGCGAACATCTATTACAACCAGCCGATGCTCGAACTCATCGAGCAGGAACTGCCCGATCGCCTCGCCGGCGCGATTCCGACGGCGACGCAGCTCGGCTATGCGCTCGGGCTGTTCCTGCTGGTGCCGCTCGGCGATCTCGTCGAGCGGCGGCGGCTGATCGTGCTGCAGTTCGTGCTGCTGGCGATCGCGCTCGCGCTCGCCGCCCTTGCCCCCGGTGCGGCCATGCTGGTAACCGCGTCGCTTGGAGTCGGCCTGCTGGCGACGGTCGCGCAGCAGATCGTGCCGCTCGCGGCGCATCTCGCGGCGCCGGAGCGGCGCGGGGCGACGGTCGGAACCGTGATGGCCGGGCTGCTCGCCGGCATCCTGCTCAGCCGTACGCTGGCCGGTTTCGTCGCGGCCCATGCGGGCTGGCGTGACATGTTCTGGCTCTCGGTGCCGCTCGCGCTCGCGGCGGCTTTGCTGATGCGCCTCGTCATTCCGGTGAGCAGCCCCGATTCGACGCTCCCCTATCCGCGCCTGCTGCGGTCGATCTGGCATCTCTGGCGCCTCTACCCGGCACTCCGTCTCGCCGCGATGACGCAGTCGGCGCTGTTCGCGGCGTTCACGGTGTTCTGGACGATCCTCGCCTTTCGCCTCGCCGAGCCCCGCTTCGGCTATGGCGCCGAGATGGCGGGCCTGTTCGGTCTCGTCGGCGCCGTCGGCATTCTCGCCGCGCCGCTCGCCGGCCGCTTCGCGGATTGGCGCGGCGCATCGGAGGCGGTCGCGCTCGGCGTCGGCGTGACGCTGGTCGCCTGGCTGGTCTTCGGCTTCTGGATGTCGCTCGCGGGGCTCGTCGTCGGCGTCGTGCTGCTCGATTTCGGCATCCAGACGGCGCTCGTCTCCAACCAGCACATCGTCTTCGCACTGCATCCCGAGGCGCGGGCGCGCCTGAACACGGTGCTGATGGGCACCATGTTCCTCGGCGGCGCGCTCGGCTCGGCCGGTGCGACGCTCGCCTGGCAGTTCGGCGGCTGGATGCTGGTCAGCGCGCTCGGGATCCTCTTCTCGGTTATCGCGACGGCGCTGCAACTCGCCAACTGGCGGCGGCGCTAGCGCAACGGGACGGCGATGCCTCAGCGGCGCTGGGCATCCCGCCACGCCTTGGGCGACGTCCCGACTTCGCGCGAGAAGACCCGCGTGAAATGGCTCTGGTCGGCGAAGCCGCAGGCGATCGCGATATCCGCGATCGTCAGCCGCCCTTCGAGCAGCAGCTGCCGGCCACGATCGACGCGCATTCTCAGCAGCCAGCGATGCGGCGTCATGCCGGTGGCGCGCGCGAACTGCTTGGCGAAATAGCTCGGCGTCAGCCCGCAGGCGGCCGCGATCTCCGTGATGGTGACATTGCCGTCCAGCCGGCTCGCGATCATGTCGCGCGCCCGCTTGAGTTGCCACTCGGCGAGACCCCGCGCGAGGGTGCGCGGCTCGACCTCGGTGCCATAGGCGCCGGCGATATGGGTGCAGAGCGCCACCATCGCCTGGTCGAGGAAGAGCTGGCTCAATTCGCGGGAGTGGTCGAGGGCCGCCGTCATGGCGAGGCCGAGATGGGCGATCACGGGATCGTGGAAGCCCTTTCCCGACACGATGCGGAGATCCCCCATCGGGGGGCGGCCGCCGGCGAGCGCGAGATTGTCGAAATACTGCCGCGGAATGTGGAAATGCAGCGTATCGAACGGGTCGTCGAGCTTCGCCTCGACGCTGTTGCGCAGGTCGAAGAAGACGCTGTTGTTGCGCAGCAGCTCGGTCTGCGGCGTGCTGCGGCCGTCGAGCCAGAGCTCACCCTTGTCGTAGTCCATGAGCTCGAGCGAGAGTGCATAGCCTTCCTGCGCAGGAACGGGGCTGACGAATCCGTAGCCGGGACCACCGGCGATGCGCGCGATCGTGACGTCCGGCGACAGCGGCCCGCCGACCGAAAGGGCCGTGACGATCGTCTTGCTGTGCCAGTGCTGGTCGAGGCGCTCGCCGTAAGATCCCGTGTCCAAGCCCGTGGTTCCCGTCTCGCTGGCAGATTGCTGTAGTCGGCTCATCGGCAGGTTGTCACGCTGGAATGCGGGCGCGGCACTTCCCGTATGTTCAAAAAGCGTCGCAAGGCGTTCAAGCCACGCGGAGGCCCGCCCGCTATCGTTCCCTCACAATGATACGGGCGGCTTCGCGAGGCGAAACCGCGGTGAGCGTCGTGAAGCGGAGCATGAAGATGGGTCGGATTCCCCCGTCCACCAAGTCCTATGCAATGCTGACGAGATGGCGCCTGCGGGCGGTCCGCCGCCTGGCGCGAGGTGCCTCGCCGTCCATCGCCGCGGTGGCGGGGCTGCTGATCTTCGCCGCCGACGCCTTCGTCGCGCCCGCCTATGGGCTCAACGTCCTTTATATTGTTCTCCTGATCGCCATGATTCCGTGTGCGTCGCGGCGGCAGGTGGCGTGGATGACCGGCTCGTTCATTGCCCTCTCGGCGCTCGGCTTCATGATCGGCGAAGGCCGGATGGCGAGCGGCGCAGATATCGCGCGCCTCCTCATCAATCTCGTCGCCCTGGTGCTGACCGCGGTCCTCATCGTCAGTCTCCGCGGCGGGACGAAGGGCTTCTTCAAGGGGCGCGCGGGGCCGAGCGAGCAGGCCGATCCCCGAGGCGATGCCGAGCGTGTGGCGCTGCCTGTCGGCGCCTGTGCGACCGTCGCGATCGCCGACGAAGTGGTCCAGCAGCTCACCGCCACGATCCTCGGCAATGCCGCCTGCCGCAACTGGCTGGCGCGTCCCTTGCCAGATATCGGCGAGGCGCACGCCGCGATCGAGGATTCGCTCGCCTCCGCGCGGCGTGCCAGCGAGCTCGTCCAGCGTCTCCGGCAGCTGCGGCCGCAGCCGATGCGGATCGCGGTCCCGCTGTCGCCCTCTGGCCTCGACCCCGGCTGAGGCCGTCCCGGCATCGCGATAAGGCAGGCGGGACGAGGCCCAGCCTGCCTTCTGCCGCGTTCGGCCGGTGCCGTGGAGGGTCAATAGCTCCGCTCCCCGACGACCTTGCCGCGAAAGACGAAATACACGATCAGCGTATAGGCGAGCGTCAGCGGCAGCACGAAGATGCCCGCTCCCCAGAACAGGAACGCCAGCGAGGTCGTCGGCGAGGCCGCTTCCCAGATCGTGAGCGAGAAGGGGAGCATATAGGGCAGGAACGAGCCTGCCAGCGTCGCGAAGGCGGCGAGGAAGATCGCGGCGCCGCCGAGGAAGAGGAAACGGTCGTCGCGGCTGCGCACCGCCTGCGCCAGGACGGCGAAGGCCGCGAGGCCGATGAGCGGGCAGACGAGAAGCAGCGGACGCTCGGTCCAGCGCGCCAGGACCGGCAGGCGGATCGCCAGCGACCAGGCGAAGACGACAACGAGGAAGGCGAGGAGCGCGGCCATCAGCTTCGGCAGGGCCGCGAAGCCGAAGGTCCTGAGCGAGCCGCCTGATTTCCGCGCGATCCAGCAGGCTCCGAGCAGCGCGTAGCCGATGCAGAGGCCGATACCGCAGAAGATCGCGAACGGGCTGACCCAGCTCATGCCGTTGCCAACGAAGACGCCGTTCTCGATCGGCAGGCCCTCGACGATCGCGCCGACCGCGGCACCCTGAACGAAGGCCGCCGCATAGGATCCGGCCACGAAGCCGGCGTCCCAGAGCGGCCGGCTCAGCGTCGCCTTGTAGCGGAACTCGAAGGCGACACCGCGCAGGATGAGGCCGGCCAGCATCACGAAGAGCGGGATGTAGAAAGCCGACAGGACGATGGCGAAGACCGGCGGGAAGGCGCTGAACAGCGTGGCGGCCGAGATGATCAGCCAGGTCTCGTTGCCGTCCCAGACGGGTGAGATCGAGGCCAGCATCCGCCGCCGCTCCTCCTCGCCTCTGGCGAAGGGGAACAGCATGCCGACGCCGAGATCGAAGCCGTCGAGCAGGACGTAGAGCAGGATGGAGAGGGCGAGGGCGAAGGCCCAGAACTCGACCATGATCAGTCTCCGATGCCGGCGCCGCCGGTCACGCCCGGGCTGGCGCCGGGCAGGGACAGGGGACGCTTGGGGTTGGTGCCGAAGAGGGAAATGTCCGTCCTGGGGATCGGACCCGCGCGCAGCAGGCGGTAGATGTAGAGGGCGCCGAAGCCGAAGATCAGCGCATAGATGCAGGCGATCAGCGTCAGCGTCGCCGCGACCTCGCCCGTCGTCAGGACCGGCGTCAGCGCGTCGGCCGTGCGGAGTTCGCCATAGACCGCCCAGGGCTGGCGGCCGACCTCGGCGGTGTACCAGCCGGTCAGCGTGGCGACGAAGCCGAGCGGGAAGGAGAGCGAGGTCGCGACGAGGAATAGCCGCGCCTTCACCAGGCGCTCGCCGAAGCTCAGCCAGGTGCCGACCCAGGCGATGGCCAGCATCAGCAGACCGCAGCCCACCATGATACGGAACGCGAAGAAGGGAATGGCGACCGGCGGCCGGTCCGCGGCGGCGAAGCTCTTGAGGCCGGTTTCCTTCGCGGTCAGGCTCATCGAGCCGATGATGCTGCCGAGATAGGGAACGGCGATCTCGAAGAGATTGCGCTCGTTCTTGGGGTCCGGCCAGGCGATGAGGATCTCGCTCGCCGGCTGCTCGTCGTTCCAGCGGCCCTCGATGGCGGCGAACTTGGCCGGCTGGCGGTCATGCACATAGTCGCCGACGAGATGGCCGAACAGGAGCTGGAGAGGCACCAGGATGGCCGCGAGGCGAAGGCCCATCACGGCCATTGCGCGGCCCTCCTGCACGGCCGTGCCGCGCAGCATGTACCAGGCGCCGGTCGCCGCCACGCAGAAGGCGGAGGTGACATAGGCCGCGAGCACCATATGCGGGAAGCGTGTCCGCACCGCTTCGCTGAACAGGATCGCCGACCAGTCGTCGGGGATGAAGACTCCGTTCGCTGCAAGGCTGTACCCGGTCGGGTACTGCATCCAGCTGTTGTTGACCATGATCCAGTAGGCCGAGAGGCTTGTGCCGATCGAGACCATCAGGCAGGCGAGGAAATAGGCCCAGCGCGGGACGCGGTCGCGGCCGAACATCAGCACGCCGAAGAAGGTCGCCTCGAGCGCGAATCCTGTGAAGCTCTCATAGCCGAGCAGCGGGCCCTGGATCGGGCCCGTCCGCCGCGCCAGCTCGCTCCAGTTGGTGCCGAACTGGAAGGCCATGACGATGCCGGAGACGACGCCGAGCCCGAAGGTGACGGCGAAGATCTTCAGCCAGAAGTCCGACAGCCGCCGATAGATGCGTTCGCCCGTGATCAGTCCGCAGGCCTCGAGGAAGGTCAGCCAGGCGGCGAGACCGATGGTGAAGGCCGGAAAGATGATGTGGAACGAGATCGTGAAGGCGAACTGGATCCGCGACAGCAGAAGGGGAGTGAGGTCCATGTGAGCATCCCGCGTTCAGGGGGGCGGCAACTGTCGGACGAGGCGGTGCCGGTTCAGCGCGGCAGGAGATTGGTCTCGGCGAGGTCGATGACCTCGTCGCCACGGCCCGAGAGCACGGCGCGCAGCATCCAGAGGCTGAAGCCCTTCGCCTGCTCCATCCCGATCGTCGGAGGCATCGACAGCTCCTGCGTCGCGGTGACGACGTCGAGCACCGCTGGGCCGTCATGGGCGAACACCCGATCCAGCGCCTGCGGCAGCTCGCCCGGATCCTCGACGCGCACGCCGAGAATGCCCATCGCGGTCGCCATGGCGGCGAAATCGGGATTCTCGAGGTCGGTGCCGAGTTCGACGAAGCCCGCCGCCTTCATCTCCAGCGCCACGAAGCCGAGAACGCCGTTGTTGAAGATCACGATCTTCACCGGCAGCTTCTCCTGCGTCAGCGTGATGAGATCGCCCATCAGCATCGAGAAGCCGCCGTCGCCGGACATCGAGACGACCTGCCGTCCTGGCTGCGCGGCCTGGATGCCGATCGCCTGCGGCAGGGCGTTGGCCATGGAGCCGTGCACCAGCGAGCCGACGAGCCGGCGACTGCCGTTCATCTTCAGATAGCGCGCGGCCCAGATGGTCGGCGTGCCGACATCGAAGGTGAACACCGCGTCGTCGTCGGCGCGCTCGCTGATCATGCGGGCAAGATATTGCGGGTGGATCGGCCGCCTGCCGGGCGTGCCCTCGGCGAGCGCGTCGAGCCCCTTCCGCGCATGACGGTAGCGCGTCAGGCTGTCGTCGAGATGCAGCCTGTCTTCCTTGACGTCGAGCCGCGGCAGCAGGGCGGCGATCGTCGCGCCGACATCGCCGACGACGCCGAGATCGAGCGTGCAGCGCCGCCCGAGATTTTCGGCGCGAATATCGACCTGCGCGATCTTCACGGCGGTCGGAAGGAACTGCTTGTAAGGGAAGTCGGTGCCCAGCATCAGCAGCACGTCGCAGGCGTGCATCGCCTCGTAGCCCGAGGAGAAGCCGATGAAGCCCGTCATGCCGACATCATAGGGATTGTCGTATTCGACATATTCCTTGCCGCCGAGGGCATGGACCATCGGGCTCTTCAGCGTCTCGGCGAGCTGCATGAGTTCGGCATGGGCGCCGGCGCAGCCGCGGCCGCAGAAGAGCGTCACCCGCTCGGCCTCGTTGAGGAGGTCGGCGAGCGCATCGATCTGGCTCTCGGCCGGGGTCACCAGCGGCGCCGGCGGGATGAGGCCTTGCGGCGCGGAAATAGCGCGATCGGGCGCCGCCTTAAGAGCCACATCGCCCGGAATGACCACGACGGCGACGCCACGCTTGCCGACGGCGGCACGGATGGCGTTCTCGAGCACGAAGGGCATCTGGCTCGGATCGGACACCATCTCGCAATAGACGCTGCATTCCTGGAAGAGGTTCTGCGGATGTGTCTCCTGGAAATAGCCGCCGCCGATCTCGGAGGAGGGCACCTGCGCGGCGATCGCCAGCACCGGGGTCCGGCTGCGCTGCGCATCGAACAGGCCGTTGATGAGATGCAGGTTGCCGGGACCGCAGGATCCTGCGCAGACCGCGAGCGCGCCGGTGACCTGTGCTTCGCCGGCCGCCGCGAAGGCCGCGGCCTCCTCATGGCGCACATGCACCCAGCGGATGCGCCCGGTCTCGCGCAGCGCCTCGGTCAGCCCGTTGAGGCTGTCGCCGACGACGCCGAAGATGCGTTCGACCCCTGCCTGTTCGAGCGTGTCGACGATGAGACGGGCGACGTTCCGCGAAGACATGGCGATCTCCTTCAGCTGGTTTCGCGTGGGGTACGATGCGAAAAAGCTTAGGAGGCGCGCGAAAGCCGCGCAGTCACACGTGGAGGTCGAGCGCTCATACATTGGGATGACGGTTCGGTGCGGCGCGTCCCGGCGCAGCCTTGCTCTGGCGGCGGCCTCGTCTATGGTCGCTGCCGCTCGCAGAAGGCCCGTCCGATGCCTCGTCCCGACATCATCTGCCCCGGAGTGCCGCGATGACGCGGCTCGCCGAGATCGCCCTCATCGTGCTGCCGATCTTCGCGCTGATCGGCGTCGGCTATATCGCCGGCTGGACCCGCCATCTCGGCGAGCGCGCCGCCGACGGGCTGTCGGAATATGTCTTCGGCCTCGCGGTGCCGGTATTGATCTTCAAGACGCTCTCGGAAGCGAAGTTGCCGGAGGGCGGCCAGCCCTGGGGCTACTGGATCGCCTATTTCACCGGCGCCTTCATCGTCTTCGGCATCGGCTTCGTCGTGGCGGTCCGCGTGTTCCGCCGCGGCCATCTCGAGGCGGTCATGCAGGGCTTCGCCAGCGGCCAGGCCAACACCGTCTTCGTCGGCGTGCCGATCATCCTGAAGGCCTTTGGCGAGGAGGGCGCGGTGCCGCTCTTCCTGCTCATCGCCATCCATCTGCCGATCATGACGACGGCCGCGACGATCCTCGCCGAGGGCGTCGAATCCGGCGTCTCGCGGGCAACCCTGATCCGCCTCGCCAAGGCGCTCGCCCGCAATCCGATCCTGATCGGCATCTATGCCGGCGCGATCGCCAAGCTCGTCGGCATCCAGGCGACCGGCGTCGCCGGTCAGGCGGTGGACATGATCGCCGCCTCATCGGTGCCCTGCGCACTTGTCTCGATGGGCCTCGCGCTGCGCCGCTACGGCTTCGCGGGCGACATCGCCGCTTCGCTCACCATCAGCCTCCTGAAGCTCGTCGTGCATCCGCTCTTGGTGTTCGGCCTGACGCGCGTGCTGCCGATGCCGCCGGTCTGGGCCGGGGTGGCGGTGGTGTTCGCCGCCATGCCCTGCGGCGTCAACGCCTATCTGCTGGCGACCCACTACCGCGCCGGTGTCGCCAGCGCGGCGAGCGCCGTCTCGCTCTCGACGCTGATCAGCCTCTTCACCATCACCTTCTGGCTCTATGTGCTCGGCGTCGGCTGAAGCCCGACCAGGCGGCGGATGTCCTCGGCCGTTGCCCCGGCCGCGCGCAGTTCGGCGAGGCCGGTGTCGCCGTCCGATTTCGAGAGCTTGCGGCCGGATCCGTCGCGGATCAGCCGATGATGATGATAGCGCGGTTCCGGCAGCTCAAGCAGCGCCTGCAGCAGCCGGTGCACGCTCGTCGCATGGAAGAGATCGACGCCGCGCACGACATCGGTGACGTCCTGCAGCGCATCATCGACGACGACCGAGAGATGATAGCTGGTCGGCGTGTCGCGCCGGGCGAGGATCACGTCGCCCCAACGCTCGGGCTCGGCGGCGAGGCGGCCGCTTTCGCCTTCGGGTCCCGCGCCGGTTTCCTCGAAGGTCAGCGGACCAGCGGCGGCAACCGCCGCGTGCATGTCGAGCCGCAGCGCATAGGCATCGCCGCGGGCGATGCGCTCGTCCCGTTCCAATGGCGATAGCGTCCGTTCGCCCGTCGGATAGAGCGGCGCGCCGTCGGGATCGCGGGGCCAGGCCGGATCAGCCGTCAGGGCACGGATCTCCGCGCGCGACAGGAAGGCGGGATAGACGAGCCCCATCGCGGAGAGGCGATCGAGCGCCGCGCGATAGGTGCCGAAATGCTCCGACTGGCGGCGCGGCGGCTCGCTCGGCTCGAAGCCGAGAAAGGCGAGGTCGTCGAGAATGGCGCGTTCGAATTCCGGCCGGCAGCGCTCGCGGTCGATATCCTCGATCCGGAGCAGCAGCCGCCCGCCCGCCGCGCGGGCCCTATCGGCATTGGTCAGCGCCGAGAGCGCATGGCCGAGATGCAGCGGCCCGTTCGGGCTCGGCGCGAAGCGGAAGGTCGGAGTCATGGCCACGGCATCATGGCTCTCGCGCGGCGCCGCCGGCAACAGCCGGTGCGCTACGATTGTCGCCCATCCCGCCCGCCGCTTCGAGGGCCGATGGGCTGCTGACCCGGCGAAGCGAAACCATCTAGGATGAAGGCGATTCGACACAAGAAACGGAACGCCAAACCATGCTCGACGGCCCCCGCATCGCCCCGCTCTCCGGTGGTCCCGCCAGGAAACTGGTCGTGCTGCTGCATGGCGTCGGAGCGGACGGGGCCGATCTCATCGAGATCGGGCGGCAATGGGCGCCGCTCTTTCCCGATACCGCCTTCGTCGCGCCGAACGCGCCGGATCCCTGCGACTGGGATCCGACGCGCTACCAGTGGTTCCGCCTGACCGTGCGCGATCCGCACGAGTACTGGACGGGCGCCAGCGCCGCGGCGCCGAAGCTCGACGCCTTTCTCGATGCCGAGCTCGCGGCGCATGGGCTTTCCGATTCCGACCTCGCGCTGGTCGGCTTCAGCCAGGGCACGATGATGGTGCTGCAGGTCGCGCCGCGCCGGCTGAAGCCGCCGGCGGCGATCATCGGCTATTCCGGCCGCATCGCCGGGCAGGCGCATCTCGCGCCCGAGACGATCGGCCATGCGCCGGTGCTGCTCGTCCATGGCGCGCTCGACGAGGTGATTCCCGTCGAGGCGATGGCCGAGACGGCCGCGGCGCTGCGCGATGCCGGCTATTGCGTGGAGACGCTGGTGAGGCCCGGCCTCGGCCATGGCATCGACGCGGTCGGCCTCGAGGCGGGCGCGGCATTTCTGCGACAGGCCTTTGCTCCCGCATCCGCCTGAGCTTCGGCGTCTTGGCCAAGCCTTTGCGACGGCTTCACAAGGGTGACACAGAGCCTATAGATTAATCGGACTTATCTCGAGGTCGGCTCATCGGAGAAGCCAGTCTTGACGATAGCTCTGTCGCCTGGAATGCATCC
>Ga0209933_1000593_pt1 | contig 59159 bp, 63 predicted proteins | sample ThiBiot_300_biof_FD_183944 | JGI IMG/M metagenome (GOLD analysis project Ga0209933, IMG submission 183944) | Wastewater bioreactor microbial communities from Cape Town, South Africa - Thiocy_cont_300_biof (SPAdes) | ecosystem: Engineered > Bioremediation > Thiocyanate > Unclassified | place...
TCACCCTTACGGGGCCAGGAGGATCCACTCGCTTCGTCCTGACCGATTCAGTCTCACAGGGCCTCGATCCAGTCAACGGGCATTGTTGCAGGTGTTGCATGGCCGAAAACGAACAAATCGAGTTCGACCTCCCCTGATTCATTCTCGCGCCGCACCGTCGCATCGAAGCCGGAGAACGGCCCCTCGGTGATGCGGACGGGCTGATCTGGATTGAATCGCAGGGACTTGGGCGGCTTCACCGTCTCGACCCGATCAATATCCTCGCGCGCCTTGAGACCGTCGATCACAGCCTGCGGCACGCGCACGAAGCTGTCGCGTTCACGGCGCACGACGCTTGCAACACCGGGGATAAACAGGAGGTCATAGGCCTCGGCCCGCACCGAACCGATGGCGACGAAGAGATAGCCGGGAAACATCGGCTCATTCGAGCGCACCTGCACCAGCTTTTTCTTCGCGCCGGGCTCAGCCCTGAGTCGACCGCGCTTGCGCGTCGCCGTCTTCCAGCGCCAGGTCATCGGCACATAGACCGACCAGCCGCGCCGCTCGAGCTGCAGCTGGCAGCGGGCCTCGCTGGCCCCGCCCGTATAGACGATGTACCAGCCGAAGCGGCCGGGCTCGGCCGCCGGCGCCGTGCGATCGACCGTGCCGACGATCTCGCCGACCTTCCAGATCCGTCCCTCGGCCATGGCCGCGCTCTCCTGCATGTCGATCATCACCACGTCGCCCCTTCGCTGAGCATCTCGGCCGCCGCGCCGTCCCCCGCCCGCGCATGCCCCGGCGGCCAGCGGCTGGGCACGAAGACGAAGGGCATCCGGAGGTCGATCGGCGTGAAGCTGATGCCATCGGCAGCGAGCGCATCGCGCCAGGCGGCCATTTCCGCCGTCGCCCGCCCGTCCTCTGCCGTCTGGATCGAGACGAGGCCGGCGAGCTCGGCCTCGCCCGGCATGTCGGCGGGCCGCACGCCATAGGGCAGCCCGCGCATGCCCTGGTCGAACATCAGCTTGGCCTTCTCGCCCGCCTTCCAGCGCCGCCAGAACACGGCGAACCATGGCTTGCTGCGGGCAGGCACGCTGGCGGGCGGAGCCTCGGCCGCCGCACGTTCGCGCCCCACCCCGGCCGAAATCGCTGCCGGCAACAGTTTCCAGCGCTTTTCGACGAGATAGGCCCTCAGTCCATAGGCGCCCTTGCGGCCATTGGCGACGTGTTGGGCGATCGCTGTCGGCGCGAATCGCGCCGCTTCGGCGCGCTCGTCATCGGAGAGCGCGCACCACACCGGATAGGTCGAGAGCGGCCCGTCCGACGAGGCCGTGGGCCATGGCCCGATCACCGCCATGAACGCATCGTCGGCATAAGCGGCCGCGACGATCTCTTCCTCGCTTGCCTTCCGCGCCACGGGCGCCCGCGTCTCTCTCTCAGATCGTTTTAGAAGGGTCGTTCTTATGGGTGCCGATCCATGGCCGGGCACCCCCTGCCCGTCCATGGGCACCCCTGCCCGCCCATGGGCAGGGGGGTGCCCGTCCACGGGCAGGGGTGCTCCGCCGATATCGGCATCTTCATCGCCGCCGGTTTCCCCCGTCTCGCTACTCGCCAACTCATCAGCTTCATTGATGAATTGCGCCGGGCGAACATCATCGAGCAGCACGCGATATTCATGTGCCCGGTCGCCGCCGTCGCGCCGCACGAGGGCGCGCTGTTCCAGATAGCCGCACTCGATCAGTCTGCCGAGCGCGCGCTGGACGGTCGAGCGCGCGCATTTCAGTTCGCGCGCCATCTTCACCTGCGAACGGCAGCACCAGCCGGCATTGTCGGTATGGCTGCCGAGCAGGGCGAGCACGCGCAGATCCTGCCCCTCGAGCCGATCGTCGAGGATCGCGTCGCGCGGGATGATCGAGAATCGCGGCCCGCTCATGTCGCTTCCTGCAGTCGCTTGTGGTCGAGGGCCGAGCGGCCGGGCTCCGGGTCGCCGAGCGACACCGGCGCTGGCGGCAGCCCGTCACCGGGGAGAGGCGGCGCCGGGCGCACGCGGCGCGGCGTGAAGCGCTTCGGCCGCACGGCCGGCCCCATCGGCCCGGCGGGCAAGCCGTCGCGATCCTCGACGCGCCAGACGACCACGGCTGCCTTCAGGACGCGCCGCGCCTGTTCCGCGATATCGACGCCCTCTTCCGCCGCCGTCGCCGCCAGCGCCCGCAGATCCTCGTCATCGACCGGGACATAGAGGTAGGAGTTCACGCACCGCTCCCCGCCTTTGTATCGATCACGCGCCCGCTCGTGGCATCGATCATCAAGCCGTGCAGCGGGCAGGTGACGACGCCATGGATGACCGGCACTGAGCCGAGCGGCGCCTGCCTGTGCGGGCAGATCAGCCCCGCGCGGCCCCGCTTGCACGACTGGCCAGCAAAAGCTGCCTGAAGGGCCTGGACGGCCGGTTGATCAGTGAAAGAGAACCCGATTTCCGACCGGTTGCAGCGAAGGCTTCGCCAGACGGGCGCCGGCAATGGCGGCTCGCCACGGTGCGCGTGGAGCGGCGCGGCCTCTGCCGAACTACGCTCGACACCACCCCGAAACCAGCTGTATCGCCGCAGGAGCTTCGCGGTCAGGAAGCGGCGGTCGAGGTGATAGTGGTCCTTTTCGAAGTTGAAGAATTCGACGTCGGCATGCAGCGGCCCGATGACAGGCCAAGCTCGGCGCTCGCCATACCAGGTACCCTCGACAGTAGGCACGAGATAGTGGCGCCCGACGATGAGTGGCCCGCTGACGGTCTCGACGCGCTCGATCTCTCTACGCATCGCTGCCCTCCGGCGCTTCCAGCCCCCAGACGTCCCAGCCCGGCCGCGCGCGGCGGGCGTTGAGCTCGATCTTGGGGAGGTTCGGGAAATACTCTTCGATCATCTTGGCGAATACTTCCGGCTTCGCGGAATGCACATCGACCGGCGCATCGACGACGGACGGCCATTGGTCGCCCATCGCCGGCGCCGGGACATCGCCGCGCGTGCCGACGAGCAGCAGCTCATGCTTGTTGCGAAACCAGTAGCCGGTGCCCGTCCGGTCCTTGTTCCAGATCAGCTGCGACTTGTAGGCGAAGCCCCAGCCGGCCATGACGCGAAGCGCAGCGGGCAGCATCGGCGCTGTGGCCCAAAGGAAGAGGACGCAATCCTTGTCGGCGATGTCGCCGACGGGGCGCAGCACGATGTCGGAGGTCTCCGAGGTCGGGTAGTGATTGTCGGCCGCTCGGTCCATGCCGCTCTCGCGGGAATAGGGCTCGAAGCGCCATTCCGGGTCGGCATAGATGACGCCATAGCGCTTGTCGGGCAGCAGCCTCTGCCGCGCCGCGAGCCCACGTTCCTTCGCCTCGCGCGCCCGCTTTTTCCCGTCCTGCTGCTCCTTCCGGATCGCTTTACCGACGATCGCAAGGGCCTTGCGGTCGGCAATTTCGAGGATGGCTTTCGCCTGTTCCGCCGCCGGCACCCTGGCAGCCTCCAGCAAGGCTGATCGGTTGTCGTCCAGGCCGCGCTCGCGTGCGGCTGCTTTGGCTTCGGGCGAGAGCGCGGCCACCTTCACGGCTCGGTAAGCGTCGTCCTTATCGACGCCAAGATCGCGCGCTGCCGCGCTCACCCCACCTTCAGCTCGGTGCCCTTTCCCATCGTCTCGCTTGCTCTCAATTTTCGCAGTTTGCGAAAATTGAACCGCTTTCTTTTCCGTCAACTCGATCCACCGCGCGACCTGCTCATCGCGTTCCAGCGCGGTCAGGTCGGCACGGTGCAGGTTCTCCGCGATCTCCCAGAGCTCGGCATCCACCGCATCGCCACCCATGACGATGCAGTCGATTCGCTCCCAGCCGAGATGGCGCGCCGCCTGAAGCCGGTGATGCCCCGCCACCAGCGCATAGGCGCCGTGGATCTCGCCCTCGACCGGGTCGACAATCCGGTCGACGATCCGGATCGTGATCGGCGTGCGCAGCCCGATATCGCCGATCGACCGCGCGATTAGCGTAACCTTGGCTGGATCGACAGGGCGCCGCTCGCCGACGACGAAGATATCGGCGATGCGGATATGCTCGACGAGGGACGGGCCGGGGAGCATGGGGCTACTCCACGTCCGGGAAGGTGTCGCCCAGATTCCAGCGGATGCTCGCGCCGCTCGCCTTACGACCGTGAACCCATGTGTTCCATGCGTTGATCATCGCCGCTGCAGTGGCGACCTGACGCATATTTCCGCCGCGGATGTGCGCGTCGATGCCCTTCTTCTGCAGTTCGTCCCGCAGGACGAGGATCGGGTTCCGTGCGCTGAGCCCTGCCCCGTCGATCAGCCGATCGACGAATTCCGTCAGCCTGCCCACGCGCGACGAACCCATCGTGATGAGATAGACCGCAACAATCGGGGCCGCCGCCGAGCACTGGAATTTTGTAGCGACCCGCTTTCCGACAAGGACAGCATCGGTAAGCAGCGGACGCTGTGCGACGAAAGTCGCGATGTCGTCATTGGGGATGCGCGCGTTGGCCGTCAGGGTGCCCTCGATGTTGAGGAGCAGTCGTGCCGACGACGCAAGATAGTTCGCGTTCTTGTGGCCGATGATGTGGAGCACATCGCCCGATCCCCTCGGCGAGCCCGTGTCGAGCACATCGAAAGCAGTCGGGTCCTCGTTGAACGTCACGTAGAGATCGACACCGACATCAGCGTCGATGATGGCCAACAATCGGTGCTGGCCATTGTTGAGGCGCCCCGACTTCGAGATCGAAATCCCCTGCGAGGTGAGCCTCCAGCGGCCCGCCCTGATCTTCGCCGCGAATTCGCTAACCTTCGCCTGACGGACAGGGCGGTTGCCGGCGTTGCAATTATCGAGCAGCCATCGCGCCGCGGCCGGCGATATGGCAACGGATCTCGACATCAGCTCGCCGGGACCAAGCCGCTCGGCGGCGCGGCGCTGCTGCGCGAACCATGCGACGAATGCCTCAAGCGACTGGCCAGGCAATACGACAGGGCTCAACAGATCGAGCTTCGACATAGCGATTTTCCTCGTGTTGGATTGAGTTGGGCTCATGGCCGCTCACCGAAGCGCATGAGATGCTGGAAGCCCGTGGTGCGGCGGCTATGCACGCTGGCGCGACGCGCGTCCTGCAGCTTGCGCATCGCGTCGCGCACCCGCGACGACGGCGCCTCATAGCGCTCGCAGAGCTGGCGGACGGTCGGGCCTTCGGGGAAGTCCGCCATGAGGATATCGAGATCGGCATAGATCCGATCAGCCAGCCGTTTGCCTTCCGAGACATACGGTGCACCAGGCCGATCGTCGACGAGCGGGACCTGCACGACATCGCCCGCCATAGCCACCCCGTGACCCGGCGCCTTGACGCCAACCCCCTCATAGGCCGGCACCGGCCGCGGCGGCGCTGGCGGCGGCAGATCGACGGGCTCGGCCTCGACAGGCGCGGGCGCCGGCTTCGCGATCGCCAGCGCAATGGCCCGCACCGTCCGCTCATCCGGCGACAGCGCCCCTTCCCCCTCTCCCCTTGCGGGAGAGGGCCGGGGTGAGGGGTCTCCCTCCCCCGCGCCGCTCGCCTTCCGCCCGCGCGCGGCGACGTCGTGCAGCGTCGCGATCGCCGAGACGAGCATGCGGTCGCGCGTCTCGAGATCGCGGATATCGGCGACGAGCCGCGCGACCTGCTGCTCGGCTTCCTCGCGGATGCGCGCGATCTCGGTATCGACCGCCCCGCGCTCGCCGGCGATCTCGGCGCGCACGCCTTCCAGCATGGTGATGACATCGCCGATGGCGCTCATCCTGCACTCTCCGTCAAACGCGCTTTTCGGAAGGGAATGACGCCGGACGGATCAACCGGCGTCGGCGGCAAATCGATCTCGGCCGGAAGGTCGGCGGCGCGCCGAAGCGGCCAGGTGATTGCCTTCACCGCCTTATCCTCGGCACCAAGGCTCCACAGCCGCGGTTTGCCGAGGTCGGGATGCGGTTCGCTGGCCGCGATCACCCGGGCGAACACGCTGTCGCGGTCCATCGGCCAATCCGCCTTTGGCCCGACGACGATCTGCCGTTTGAGCCCCTCGGCCAACTGGCGCATCAGTGACGGCGCAGCGGTCTCAAGTGCCTCGGCAAGGCCCGCCAGCTCACGCTTTGGCAGCGCGAACGGCGCCAGATAACGGGCGAGGATCCGTTCCCGCTCGCCTTGGCCAGGCACGGCAAGCTCGATCTGGATCTCGAAGCGCCGCCAGATGGCCGGGTCGATGAGCTTGGCATGATTGGTCGCGGCGATGATGAAGCCGGAATAGGCGTCGAGCCGCGCGAGCAGCGCATTGATCATCGCGTTGTGATCATGCTCTACGGCCTCGTTGACGCCGGTCGTCATGCGCTTCTGCGCAATCGTCTCGAACTCGTCGAAGAAGACGACGAGCGGCTCTTCCTGCTGCTCGATCGCGTTGAAGATGTTCGCGACATTGGTGATGCCGGTACCCATGAACCGGCCCACGACGTCGTCTGGCCTGATGATCGCGAGCGGCAGGCCGAGCCGGGCGGCGAGATGATGGGCGAGCGTCGTCTTGCCGGTACCCGGCGCGCCATGGAAGATCGCGCGCCGCCGCGCAGCGAGGCCGACGGCCGTGAGTTCATCCTCGGCCCAGATCTCGGTCAGCCATTCGAGCAGCGCCGCACGCACCGGCCGGCCGAGGATCGGCTCCTCCGCCTCGTCCGGCATCAGCAGTTTGCCGAGCTTGCCACCCGTGAGGCGCGCCATCAGTCGTCACGTCCCATGCCGTCCGAGCCGGTCGCCTTGCGCCAGCCGAGATCCCAACCGGCCCGGCGCGGATCGCCAAACGGGAACGGATTGGTGATGACGGGCTTGTTGGCCTTGCCCGCCTCGGCTCCGAGCACCTCGGCACCAGCGAGATCGACATCCGGCACATCTCGCTTCGCCCGGGCGGCGGGCTCGCCCTCGGCCGGGAGCGGTGCCGGCCTTTCGATCACATCCTCTGCCCGCGCTGCCCCGGTTTCGTCACGCCAAAGACGGACGGGCCTGCGCCCATATTGATGGTGATGTCGCCGTTCGCCGGCACCAGCGCCTTGAATGCCTCGATCACACTCTCGCGCGCCGTGATGTCCACCGACATCAGTCCGACATGGCGGAACAGCGGCGTCTCGGCGAGCATGCCGAGCGCCGAGCGATACATGTCGAGCATCGCCTCGGCCTCGGCATAGTCCGCCGGTTTGGTGGCGCGGATCTTGAGCACGTCGCGCACCCGCGCCGGCGAGAAGCCCGCCGCCTTGAGTTCGGCGAAGATCAGTTTTTCCTCTTCGGCGATTTCCTTCTTGGCCGCTCGCCGATCCTCGATCCGGTCGATGAACCGGCGCAGATCCTCACCTGCGACATTCTTCGCCATGGTCAGCACCCCTCGAAAAGGCCGGGCTGTTCCTCGCCGGCGCGTGTCTGGATGAGGCCGGCCTGCAGCGCGGCCCAGCGAGGCATGGTGGCGAGCGCCTGGACCTCGCCGCGCATGGCGAGCGTGCAGAGGCTCTCGGCGACCCAGCCGGCATGGCGCAGGTCGCCCGTCCGCGAGAGATGCAGCCCCTTGGGCGTGCGGCTGTGCAGGAAGACGTCGAGATAAACGAGGTCCGGCTTGCTCATGGCCGCACCGGCAAGGCGTTGTGCTCGCGCCCGTCTAGGAGCCGTCCGGCTGCCTTCTTGCCGACTGGCGCGGCGATCACTCCAGGCGCAAAGAACGACTCGACGAGCTCATCTTTGCCGAAGCTGCGGAAGGACATGCCGTCCCAGCGCCGCCAGCGTTTTGCGCCAGCGACGGGAAGTGGCGGATTGAGCCGCCCGCCCGCCTCGATCGTCGAAACAGCCCAAGTCCCCCACTGCTTGAAGAAAAACGGGACACCAGCGCCGTCGCATTGGTCGCGGATCCACCGCGCCCAGTCTGGATGCATAGGCCGCCGGCCGCTCTCGCCGCCGACGATGATCCAGTCGAGGCGCTGTCCGCCGTACTCGTCTTCGTATTCGGGCCTGCCGAGCCATGTCCCGCCGAGCGGAAGCACTTCCTCATCCCCGCCAATGTCGATCGCCCGGAAATCGATCGGCCCGAGCAGCGGCTCGGCCGAGACGAAGCGCACGGCCGCCGGCGACGCCAGCAGATCCGGCACGCGCTCGTCGGCGTGCCGCTGATCCTCAGCCGAGACGCCGAGCCAGACATTAGGAAGTGGCCACGCGACCGCTTTGCAGGGCGCTATCAGCCCTTCCATGATCATGTTCGCGGCAGCGACGTTTACAGCGTCTGCCCGATCGCGCCGCCGTGAGCCACGCTCGGCAAGATACGCCCGCATCCGCGCCGACCGCTTGGTCAGCACCTGGAACGTGTGCTGCGGCGCCAGCGCCATGACGGCGAAGACGCGGTCGATCCATTCGTCAGGCACGCTCTCGTGGAAGAGGTCGCCATGCGCGCAGACGAAGATCATGCGCGGCTTCCGCCAGCTGAGCGGCTGCGTCAGCCATTGCTCATTGAGCCGAACCTCGCCTGTCCAGACCGGCCCGGCCTTCGTCTCGCGCGTCAGCCCGGCGCGGGAGGGATGATGCTTCAGCCGCGTGCCGGCGAGGCCCATGGCGTAGCAGTTCGTGCAGCCGGGCGAGACGACCGAACAGCCCGTGATCGGGTTCCAGGTCGCGTCGGTCCATTCGATATGCGAGTGATCAGCCATCACGCCGCCTCCCGCTCGCTCGCCGTGCCGGCGCCGCTTGCCAGCGCGCGATGCGCCGGGCAGTAGCTGTCCGGAATCCGCTGGCCATGCGGGCCGGCGCGCGTGCCGACGGGGTCATGACAGACGAGCCGCTCTTCAGCCGGCAGGCTGGCGACCGGAACATGCCCCCAGAGCGGCCAGCAGCAGCGGCCGGGCCGGCGATCGTCGATCGGCACCGGCCCGGACGGACTGGCGACCGCAACCGGCGCAGCAGCGATCCGCCGCATGGGCCGCACCCTGCCGGCCTTTCCGGCCGGCGCCTCGGCCTCTCTCGCGGCCCTGTCGCGCGCCGCCTGCAGCTTCCGCGCCTTGGTCGCCGCGCTGCCGAGCCGCTTGGCGCTGGCGTCGCGCGCCCGCTGCGAATTGCGTTCCGCGACGTCGGCCGAGCGGGTGAGCCCGAGCCGCATCACCTTGCCGCCGACCGCGCTGCGGGTGCAGCCGAGCGTCGCGGCGATATCGCCCTGCGAGTGCCCGCCCTCCCAGAGCAGCCGTAGCCGCGCGATCCTCTCGTCCGTCCATTCAAAGCTGGACCATGACTGGCTACCCATCAGCGCGCCCTCGCCTGTTCCGGAGTGATGATCTCGGGCTGATGCATGAGCCCGACGAGATAGGCCGGGACGATCAGCACCCCGGCCCAGAGCAGCAGCAGTACGGCGCAGAAGACGGCGAACGCCGGCGGCGAGGTGAAGAGGTCGAGCGGGTCGCGGCGGGTCATGCGTCACCCACGACCTTGAGGGCCGGTCCGCCCTTGGCCGCCGCGATGCCGAGGCGCAGCGTCGCCGCGTCACGCTCGAGCTGCCCGGCATTGCGGTCCATGATCTCGAGTTCGGCGCCGGTGAACTTGCCGTCGGCGAGCGCCGAGGCCGTCGATGCCAGCAGCTCAGATGCCGAGCGCATCATCGACGAGTAAGGTCCGAGCACGGCGGCGGCGCCGGCTTCGGGTCCCGGCTCCGAAAGCCGCCGCCCGCCGAGATCGGCCATGACCGTGGTGACGAGAGGCAGACGGCAATCGGCCTCCAGCACCAGCACGGCCGGAAGCGGAATGATGGCCTCGTCGGTGGCCGTCTGCCAGCGCGAGACCTCGGTTTTCGAGACATGCGCCAGTTCGCCGGAGCGGACCACGCCGCCGCAGGCCTGCACAAGGTCGCGCGTCGCGGATTTCACACGATGGAACCAGGCATCGGATATCGGGCGGGGCATATCGGTTCTCCGGACAAGGCTTTCCCGTTCCGGGAAATCGCGGCTGCGTTTCCCGTCGTGGGAACGGGGATGGGCTGTCAGTTTGCGTCGCAGCGAAGGGCTCGGTGCCGCTTCGCCCATGCACTCACGGGGGACCGCGCAGATGAACGATCACGAAAAGGCCGGGCGGCGCAGTCAGGTGACGCCGCCCGGCAAGGTCAGGGAGGAAACGACCGATGAGGTCGGCAGTCACGCGCCCGCAGGGAGTGGGCGCGCTTCTCTGACCGGCCGAAGCCGGAAGGGGATCGAGGCCTTCGGCGCCGACGACGGCGGCGCTGCCGAGCGCTTGCGGGCGACGCTGGTCATGGCGGGAATCGCCCGGGCCTATGCCGGCATGGCCGAAGCGGCCCGCGCGATGGGCGCCACGAATGACAAGCTCGCCGCCGTCGAGCTGGCGGCGGTCGCGAGCATCTCGCGCGGCGCTGCGAATGCCGGCGCCGACGAGGCGACGGCGGCGGTCTATCGCAGCGCCGCCGATCGGCTGGCACGCTTCCTCGCCGAGGCCCGGGCGTGAACGGTCCACTCGACCGCCGCGCGAATCGGCGCGATCATGCAAGCGGGTCGCCACCGGCCCAGATGCTTCCCGGCAGCCGACAGGCTGTGCTCGACGCGGGCAACGGCCCTGTATCCGGCAGGGCTGGAGCGGCGAGCTCGTCTCGCCTGGGAAGCATATGGAGGTCTCGACATGCAAGTGTCGAAACCGAGAGTGCGCGTGCGGGCCTATCGGAGGTTCCGTTTCCGCCGCTGGGAGCAGGTACGCGCCCATTGGCGAAGGCATCCCGATCAGCTCGCATTCGCGTTCTGACGCGGGGGGCAACCCCGCGTGCCGGTGGCAACCCGCCCCTCCCTCTCCCCTTGTGGGAGAGGGCGCCGCTCTTCCCCCTCTCCCCATGGGAGAGGGCTGGGGTGAGGGCCTTGCCGAGGCCATGCCGAGGCGCGGGTATGAGCCAATGCCTCGACCGCCCCGCGAATCGGCGCGATCATGCAAGCGGGTCGCCACCGGCCCTTGAGACGTCCGGCAGCCGTCCGGCTGCGCCCACCGCGGGGAACGGCCCTGTATCTGGCAGGGCTGGGGCAGCGGCACCACGCCGCTTGGAAGTCGCAAGGAGGTTTCGCCGTGAGAACGTCGAAACGGCTTGTGCGCGTTCGGGCCTATGTCCGGCGTCGCTTCGGTCGGATGGAGCACGTCTGTGCCCATTTCCGAAGCTGGCCGGGCCAGCTCGAATTCGCCTTCTAGGACGGGCGTCGCAAACCCGTCCCGCCGGTGGCGACCCGCATCGCGGCCGATGGGCGGCCGCGAAGGGATGGAGAGTGCCATGGACGAAGCTGCCGCGCTGCGAAAGCGCGTCGAGACCCTGGAAGCGATGGTCAAGGCCATCAGGCTCGACGTCGACATGCATGAGGGCGACATCGACCGGCTCGACGAGGCGGCGCTGCGCCTCTCCGAGGAGCTGGCCGAGACGAGTGAACGCTCCCTCAACGACAGCGAGGAAGCCTTCGAGCGGCTGCGCCTCTCCGACCACGCCATGGCGGCGCTCGCCCTCGCTTTCGCAAAGACCCTCGCCGACATCGCGGGCTGGAGCGACGACGACATCACGCGCTTCCTTCTGCGCCGCTCTGATGAAGCGCAGGCGTCGGCCGGGGAGATTGCGCCGGAAGAGGATCCGACGATGGCGCACCTGGTTCGCGCCTATCGGGATTGTGCTGCGAGACTGCAACCCCACGCGGTACTCGTGGAAGATGGCAGTTGAGGAGATAACTGCCGGGCGACGGTGCGAATCGCCGCCCCTTGACCTTGAGGCCCTCGAAGAAGGCGTCGATCCCGGCGATGGCCGCGGCGCGCTGGGCGTCGGAGAGCAGCGTCCACTGGCGCGTCGCGAACGCCTCGTGATGCGCGGCAAAGCCGGGGTACCGGCTCTTGAAAGTCTCGAAATCGCTCATTCGGCGGCCTCGCGCGGCAGGAGTTCGAACCGGCCGTCATCGCGGCGGCGCATGACGGCGGAAAGCGAGAAGTCCGGATGCGCGGCGAAGTCGAAAGCGTTGCCGAGGAAGGTCAGCTCGTCGAACTCCGCGATGGTCGCGACCCCGGTCGCCCTATTGGCATCAAGCACGACATGACGATCCCAGCCGTCGCCGACGGCCATGATCCGAAGATCGAGCAGCGAGAACGAACGCCCGCAATCCGGGCAGCAGCCATAGAAGGAATTAGCCATGCCGCACCTCGGAAATCTGGAAGGAACCGCGACGCTGCTGGCGCGCGGCGAACGCCTCGTGATGCGCTGCAAAGCCGGGATAGCGGCTCTTGAAGGTTTCGAAGTCGGTCATTCCGCAGCCTCCGTTGCCTCGAGAAAGTCTCGATAGCTGACCTGCCCATCCGTGACCTGACGGATTCGCGACATCACGGCCGGGCGCGGGAGCCGCGCTCCGTTCGCGTACCGGGTCACCGCGCCCTGTGACACGCCAATCCGCTCAGCGAACGCCGAGTGCGTGATCTTCTGGGCCTCGAGATAGTCGGACAGTTTCATGATGGCCGAACATGCCGAATTGGCATTACTTGCGCAAGCGAAAAATGCCAACCTGAACTTAGCTATGCCACACCGGTTGCAATACCGTTTTGGCATGAGCAGGATGAAGGACCTTCGAGAGAGGCGCGGACTGACGCAGGCCCAACTGGGCGAGGCGGTCGGGACGTCGCAGGCGCAGATCGCCAAGCTCGAAAGCGGCAAGCGAGCTCTCAGCAAAGGTTGGGCTCAGAGGCTATCCGGGCCTCTTGGAGTGAAGCCGCAGGAGCTATTGTTCGGCGAAGGGCCCGACGAGACCATTCCGGAGGACTATGTCCGTGTTCCTGCAGGGGAGGAGTTCCCGCCCGACCCTGACTTTGATCAATTGCCGACGATCGGCAATGAAACAGGGCGTCAAGGAATCCCAAAGAACGGCATCGCCGAGGTAAGCGTGACCGCCGGACTAGGCGCCGGCGGCATCACGATGATCTCTGAGGCGACGTCGCCACGAGGCGCCCGATTCGCCGCTGAAGTTATCCGCGACTATTGGGTGCTACCCGCATGGATGCTGGCCCGGCTGGGCGTGAAGCCGGAGCACGCTGCGGCATTCCCAATGCAGGGCGACTCGATGGAACCTACGCTCATGGCGGGCGAGGTCGGCTTCATCGATCTACGCCACCGCGTGCCGTCGCCGCCTGGCATCTATGCGCTCGCCGATCAGTTCGGCGGCGTCATGTTCAAGCGGCTTGAGGTCGTCTCCAAGCCAAGCGACGACGAGGTCCTCGTCAGTGTCGGCTCGGACAACCCCCGACACGCCGCGCGGGTTCTGCCGCTCGCGGAAGTCTACGTCCTTGGCCGCTACATCGGAAAGTTCTCGGCCAACTGACTTTCGCATTCATGCCAAATTGGCATTGACATAACATTCCGATTTGGACTTTTATGATCCCACTCGACGCGGTCGGTGGGGTCCAATCCCGGACAGCTTCCCCCAGCGCAGCCCTCGGCCGCGTCGAGCTCTCTTCACCCGCTCGACGGAGGCCCCGCATGCGCCGCAGCAATCACGAGATCGATCCCTTCGCCGGCTTCAAGGCCCTGCCGCCCTTGAGGCAGCTGACGCCCGTCGACAAGGCGCGGATGACCGGCAAGCCCGGGCCGATGGTCGCGCTGATGGCCCGCATCATGATCGAGAAGCGCTCGCTGAAAGGCGACTGCACGGATCTCGACTTGAAGATGGCCGGCTTCAGGCAGGCCGAGATCGACACCCACGGCATGGAAGCCCGCCAGGCGGCGCTCCGCCTCGTCCACGAGGCGGCCTGACCTCCCGGACCGTCTCGCAGTCGCCGCCACGCCCTCCCCGTGGCGGCGATCACCGGACGATCCTGTCCGAAACCGAAAGGTCAATCCATGAGCAAACTGCAGATTGCCGTGCTCGATCGGGGCTTCGTCTATGTCGGCAAGGTGAGCCGGCAGGGCGACGACCTCGTGATCGAGGACGCGAAGAACGTCCGCCGCTGGGGCACCGAGCGCGGCCTCGGCCAGCTGGCGAGCGAAGGCCCGCAGCCGAACACGCGGCTCGACCCGACGCCGCTCATCACCGCGCCGCTCAAGTCGCTCATCTACCTGATCGACTGCGAGCCGTCGAAATGGGCGGCCTAGGCGGGCAGTCGGAGGCGGCTTCGGCCGAGCGGGTACCCATCCCCGCCACGACATCTTCCAGCAACCGGGTCCTCACGCTCAGCGGCTACGGCGACGGCGACGGCTACGGCGACGGCGACGGCTACGGCGACGGCGACGGCTACGGCGACGGCTACGGCGACGGCGACGGCGACGGCTACGGCTACGGCTACGGCGACGGCTACGGCGACGGCTACGGCGACGGCTACGGCGACGGCTACGGCGACGGCTACGGCTACGGCGACGGCGACGGCGACGGCGGCGGCTACGGCGACGGCTGAAGATGCCGGGGCGCGCGTCCGCGCGCGCCCCATCCTGCGCCAATCATCGGATCGGAGATCCTCATCATGCAGGAACACCACAAGGAGCATCCCCTCGACACGGCCCGCCGTCTCGGCGTGGTCGCCGACGTGATGCTGAGCGACATGCGCCGGCTGATCGACAAAAGGCCGCGCCTGATCGTCGACGACGCCGCCATGGCCGCCGCCCTGCGCGGCCTCGGCTACACCCCCGGCGAGGTCGACGCCCGCCTGAACTTCGGAGCGAGGGCGGAGCATGTCTGAGAACACCCCAGCGCTTCGTCTCGCCCTTCGGGTCGAGGGCCATTGGTGGAACGCCTACGTGGCGCCAATGGACACGATGAAGGGCGCCTTTCTTATCGGGGCGATCCCCATCGCCTCGGCGAAAGCGAGCAACGAGATCAAGAACGACTTCATGGCCCTGATGCGCAAGGTCATGGAGGCCGGCTTGCCCGGCGGCATCGCCGAATGGAACAGCCCCACGCGGGCGCCGGAGAGTGAGCGAAGCGGCCATGGTTGACCCTCTCCCAGACGATCGCCACGCGATCGAGATGCACGACCTGCGCTGCGCCGGCCATTTCGACCTCGCCGCCGCGCTGGAGGCCGAGCGCAAGGCTTGGCGGGCGGCCGAGGCCAAGGTCGCGGGCGGCTACGAGCGCGGCCGGCGCGACATGCTCAACGCGCTGCTGGCGCCGAATCCCATCGCCGCCGCGAAGCTGGCGCGCATGAGCGGCGTTGAGCCCGACATCGAGGGCCGTTTGCCCTTCGATGTCGTGTTCTGGGTGAGAGAGGTCGCCGAGCAGCTCGGCATCAAGCCGCTCCATAAGTGCTTCATCTGCGCGAAGCGGTTCCGCGCTGGCGAGATGGTCCTCCAGGACATCACCGAAGGCCTCGGCCACCGCGCCTGCTACGGCGACGATCGCGACAGCTTCGTGAACCTCGACACCGGCGAGCCGATCGGCGCCGACGAGCCGTTGCCGACCGGCGAGCCCTACGATCCGGCCGAGTATCCGGGCTACGCGGCACCGGATGATGGTGGCGCGGTTGCGGCCGATGCCGGCAAAGTTCGCGAGGCGCTGGCAGCCATGCGGGCATGGTTTGGCATCGTCGTCGAGAAGATCGACCTTGATCCCGACGACACCATCGTCGCCGTGTCGGCCATCGGGAAGGATGGCAAGCAAGAGGTGGCGCGGCGCTCGCTGCGGCAGATTTTCGAGCAAGCCGACGAGGCGCTCTCATGATCACTGCCGAGCAACTGCACCTCCTTGAGGTCGTCGCCAAGAGTCCGTCTGCCAACGGCGGATGGACCCATTCCAACTATATCCGGCACGCGCTGATCCGCGAGGTTCTGCACGACCGCTCGGCGCCAATTCCGTCCAGCACCGCCGTGCGGCGGCGTCTGATGGAACTGGCGAGCCTCTCTCTGATCAAGCAATCGTCCTATGCCATCGGCCTTTACGGCTATGGCTGGAAGCTAACGCTCGAGGGGCAGGCTGCGCTGTCGGAAAAGGCCACGCCATGACAGCCTCCCGCGCCGAGCGTCTTGAGACCGCCTCTCGCGACCTCCTGAACGCGCTCACCTATGACGACAGCGGCGCCGGCGGGCGCGGCGGCAATGGCGGCCTGATCTCGCGCGACACGATCGCGAAGGCCGACCAGCTGCGGCTGATCCTTTCGGAGAAGCCCGATGCCTGACCGCCTCCGCTGCATCGTGCCTTTCTGCAATCGCACCAGGCGGGGCAATGAGCAGGGGGAAGAGTGGATTTGCGATCCGCATTTTCGCTCGATCCCGCGCGCCCTGCGGGTCGAATACAACGCTGCATGGCACGAGGCGGCCAAAGCCGATCGGCGGGCGGCTGATGGCATTGAGCCTAACCCGGCGGTCTATGTTCGCGTGACACAAGCGTTCGACGCCTGCAAGTCGGCCGCAATCGAGGCTGCGGGAGGGATCGATGCCTAACCGCCCCGTCCGCATCCAGCTGCGCCGCACCAAGGGCTGGCGCATGCCCGAGAACACGGTGAAGGTCGATCGCTCCACGAAGTGGGGGAACATCTTCATCCCCGGGAGCGATAACCCGTTTTTCCCCGGCAGGAAGGTCGAGGATCGCCGCCATGCGTGGCGCCTTTTTCAGGGGCACGCGCCCCATAATGAGCAGCTCGTGACCGCCGCGCGTGCCGAGCTGCGCGGCAAGAACCTTGCCTGCTGGTGCCCCCCGCCAGAGCCCGGCCAGCCGGACTGCTGTCATGCCGCCGTGCTGCTCGAGATCGCTAATCCGGATGATGGCGCATCGTCGAGGGTGGCCGACTGATGCCCCGCGTAAAACCCCCGGCTCGCGCGCCCGAGCGCATCCGCGCCGACGAGGCCGCCGCCATCCTTGGCGTGAAGGTGCGCACGGTGCAATCTCTGGCTGCGCGGGGCGAACTGCCGGGCGCGGCGATGATCGGCCGCCTCTGGACGTTCGACGAGCTCGCGCTGCGTCAATGGATCAGGGAGCGTTCCTCATGGCCGACAAACCAAGGCCCGACAAACCAAGGCCCGACAAACCAAGGCCCGACAAGCCGCGGGCACCGAAGCACACTTACTGGCGGGGCGACACGCTCTGGTGCCGCTTTACCGTTGCAGGCCGAGAAGTCCGCGAAAGCCTTCAGACAGGCTCTCCAGGCATTGCGGCGCGGCGAGTCGCCGCCCTGAGGGACAAGGCCATCGGCCGCGCCAAGTTCGGCGAGCATGTCGTCAGCTGGGAAGACGCCGGCACGGCGTGGGCGCGGTACATCGCCGGACAGGTCGGCTCGCCGCGCACGGTGAAGCGCTATGCCGATTCGCTGTCGATCGCGACGCCGCATTTCGCCGGCCGACCGATCGCTGATCTCGGCAAGGATCACGTCAACGCCTTCGTGACGGCGCGCCGCGCCGGCGGCGTGAGCAACGCCACCATCCGCCGCGACCTGCAGGCGATCTCGTCATTGCTGGACTTCGCGGAGGATGAAGGCTGGCGCGAGGGCAACCCGGCGCGCGACAAGATGCGCCGCCTGAAGGAACATCGCGATCCGATCACGTTGCCCGACGAGGCCGATATCGCCTTCGTGCTGTCGCGGCTTGCGCCGGCGCATGCCGACATGCTGAGGGCGGCGCGGGCAACGGGCATGCGCCAGGCCGAGCTGGCGACCGCGCGGCGGAAGGACTTCGACCCCGTCCGCAAGAGCCTGTTGCTGATGGGCAAGGGTCGCAAGCAGCGCACGATCGAGCTCTCGGCCGAGGCGGTCGAGATCCTGTCGCGGCAGCCGGCGGCGCTCAAATGCGAGACGATCTTTCACCATGGCGGCAAGCCGATCGGCCAGGCGGCCTTCGTCTATTCGCGGGCGCGGCGGGCGGCACAGAAGGCGGCACAGAAGGCCGGGCTCCCGTTCCGGGGCTTCCGCTTCCATGACATGCGCCATCTCTACGCCGTCGAATTCCTCCAGGGCGGCGGCGACATCTACACGCTGTCGCAGCATTTGCGCCATTCCTCCGTCAAGACGACGGAGATCTATCTCGACTTCCTGACCCCGGAAGAGGCCGAAGCGGCCAAGCGCGGCGGCAGGAAGGCGCTTGACGCCGAGGCGGCCATCGGCGAAGAGACCGCGTCCGTTCGCCCGGCCCGGGCCTGACGCCGCTGTCACGAAAAACGGCACACGACAATCGGTTTCGTGTGTGCCGCCAAGGCGTCAAATGCTTGATCCGGCAGCGAAATATGCGACAGGCGCCGGTTTAGCTCAGCGGTAGAGCAGCGGTTTTGTAAACCGAAGGTCGGGGGTTCAATCCCCTCAACCGGCACCACTTTTCCCCAATTGTGGTCAGTTCGCCGCGACCGCGGTCGTAACGGGCGTGGGAACGGCTCTCGCGGAGGCTTCAGCGCGCGCGGGCGGCAGGATACGGCGGTGGCGGAACAGGATCGCGAATGCCGCCCGGTAGTGCTTTGCCCTCAACCGCCAGGCGCAGCCGAGGACGGTATCGGCCTCGTCGGGAGTGAAATTGACGAGGCCCGACCAGGAATAGGGCGTGACCTCGCCGACCCAGAAGCGGTCGCCACCGTCATAGAAATCGACGCGCAGATAATCGAGACCGGTGGCGAGTCCCTCCGCCGTGGCGATCATGTCTGCCAGCCTCGGCGGCCGATCCAGGACACCGGCATAAGGATCGCGCGAGGTCTTCCAGTAGAGGCGCGTCCAGTCGGCGGTATGGAACTGCGTCCGCCGCTCGCGCTCCGGTCCCGTGACCACGACAGACTCGACAAAGCGCGCCTTGCCGTCGAAGCAGAAGATCTTGCGCTCCTGGAAGGGCGTGCCATCGGGATCGCCGAGAAACGCCTCGACGATCAGCCTCCGGCGGATGTTCTCATAGCCTGGCTCCATCATCTTCGAGCCGTGATTGACCGAAAGCCATTCCCGCATCTTGCCGCGCAGCGCGGCCTGGTCGATCACATCGCCCGGCTTGACCACGACGACGTGCTCGCAGGCATGCGTGCTCTTCAAAACGAAGGGGCGCGGCAGCGTATCGAACGGCACCGCCTCGGGATCGTCGCCGATGAAATAGATCTTCGCCTGCATGTCGGGCCCGAGGCGCTCTTCGACATAGCGATGCGATTCATATTTGTCGCAGAAGACGGCGAAGAGCGGATTGAGATCGAACAGCTTGCGCCACTGCATCTTTTCGCTGAAGCGGCCCGGCCGGAAGATCGAGGGCTCGCGCCCGCTATGGGCCCGATACATCGCCCTGACCCGATCGATCGCCGCCAGCCACTCACGAATACGGCGGGGGAAAGCCCGCTCGATCCGGCGAAGTTCCATCGACAACCCCCGTGCCCAAGACGGCTGCCTAGACCCAGCTGGAGCGTAGCAGTTGCATCGCAGCGCACAATCGGGCGGAGCGGGCGACCACTTTTCGCCGAGGGCTGTGACATTCTCGCCTCTCAGGGTTGCGGAACGAAACGATCTGGTAAAAGTTTCGGTACCTACGACGAGAACCAGTCACCATCTGACTGGTACCTGAGTCGATTCGGCCCCGGCGCCGGTTTCAGTTCACTGGACCCTTCATGCAACAGACCCTCAAGCCCGCACAGGCGGAGCCGACGGACGCCGTTGGTGCCATGCACCAAGTCGGCGCGCTGCCGCTTCGACGCGGCGCGGCGGGACTGGAGGTCTGCCTCGTCACGACGCGCGAGACGCGGCGCTGGACGATTCCCAAAGGCTGGCCGATGAAGAGCAAGACCGACCGTCAGGCCGCCGCCATCGAGGCACGCCAGGAGGGCGGCCTTGTCGGCAAGGTCGGCAAGGCGCCGATCGGCAGCTTCCTCTACTGGAAGCGCCGCACGGCGCAGCTCGACCTCGTCGAGGTCGCGGTCTACGAGATGCGGGTCAAGGAGCAGCTTCCAACCTGGAAGGAAGCCGGACAACGCTACGTGATGTGGTTTCCGGTCGAAGCGGCCGCCGAACTCGTCGAGGAGCCGGGGCTGAAGTCCATTCTCGCGAGCCTGCGCCCGGCGCGCTGACGCCGGCGTCGCCACCGAACGCGCTCAACGCCGATCGATATCGTCCGCGTCATACATCGGCTTGTTGGCGTCGGTCATCGAGACCAACGCCTTCGCCGCTTCGCGCGAGCCGGTTCCGGCCACGGCCGTCAGGATGCGCTTCGCCTCGCGCACCCGGCCAAGATGGAAATAGGACCAGGCGCGGATCATGAGCAGGTCCTTCTGCTCCGGCGCCAGTTGCGAGCGCTGGTCAAGGAACATCAGCGCTTCCAGCCAGCGATTGTCGGAATATGCCGCGAGCGCGCGCTGCGTGAGGATTTCGCGATTGAGCTCCTCGGCCCGCTTCGGGCTCTGCGGTGCCGAGGCGGCGGAAACGGCGGCGGTGTCGGTCAGTCCGGCCCGCAGCGCCGCGAGCGATTTGCCATAGGCGGCGTCCTGCCGCGACTTGCCAGTCGTCGTGCGCATGGCAGCGTCGAAGGCGTCCGCAGCCTCGATCGGGCGATTGTAGCCCATCAGGCACCAGCCGCGATTGAGAGCGGCCTGCCCGCGCAGGTCGCCCGGCGGGACATAACGGCGGCAATCGCTCCCGCCGCCTCCGCCACCACCCGACGACGCCGTCGTCCGGCGAACCGGCTGGGCGGCCGGCTCGGCGGCAGCCACCGGCTCGACATAGTTTCCGTTCGGATCGGGAACGACATAGGCCGTCGATGTCGCCCGCGCCGTCGCAGGCGCAAGGTCCGTGCCCTGCGCCGGCAGCGGCTGCGATCCCGGCGCCGCGATGCTCGGCGGCAGATCGAAGCCGCGCAGGGCCTTCTGCGCCGCGGCGCGCTGCCGCGCAGGATCGATCAGATCGGCTATTCGCTGCGAGCGTTGCCCCCAGACCTTGATGATCTGCGCCAGCGCCGCGCGGTCGCCGAGCTTCTGGGCGGCGAGCGCAAGACCGAAAGCCGCGGGCTCGAGATCCGGCTTCCAGGTGAGCGCCGCCGAGAACCAGCGCGCCGCCGCCACCGTCTGGCCGGTGTTGTAGGCATACCAGCCGAGATCCTGGGCGCCGGGCGCATATTTCGCGTCGCCGATGACCTTGGCCATGCGGGCCATGACCTCCGGCTCGATCTTCGCCGGCGGGTCGAGCGCGAGCAGCGCCGTCGCCACGACGAGATAGGCTTCCTTGTTTTCCGGGCTCGCGTCGCGCCAGCGATAGGCCGCGGCCTCGGCTTCGGCGGGCCGGTCCAGCGCGTTCAGCGCATAGGCGAGGCCCTGGGCGATCTGCGGCGTGTCGGCCCGCGTCTTGGCGAGCGCCCACCACATCGCCGAGCTCTCGGCGTCGTTATGCGTGAAGAGGTAGGAGGCGAGAAGAACAGCGTCATCCGGCTTGTTGCTCGCCCTGGCGATCTCGCCGAGCAGCGCGAGATCCTCGGCAGGCGCCGTGCGGCTGGCGTCCTTCGCCGCAGAGCCTATCCGGCGGCGCGCGATATCGCCCTTGACCGGGGCGAACTCGCCCTTGCCGTCGGGTCCGACACGCTCGAGCGCCAGGAGATCGGCAAGCTCGGCATCGCCGAGATAGGCCATGGCCTTCTGGACGGTGGCGAGGCGCTCCTTGGGATCCTGGCAGTTCGTCAGCACATAGACATCGACGTCGCGGGCGCGGCCCGCACGGTCGCTGCGGGCAAAGGCCTCCGCGAGCCGCCACAGCACATCGACATCGGCGCAGGTGAGCAGGCTGGGCGTCGCCGCGGCGATCTGCACCACGGTCTCCCATTGCTTGGCGTTCGAGGCGTTGACCAGCCGCTCGCGCTGCTCACCGACATCGAGGCGGGCAAGGAGATCGGCCGGCGGCGTCCAGCCCGGCTGAGACGCGACACGATCGGCAATCGCGGCTCGGACGGCGGCGTAGTTTCCCTGGCTGTAGAGCTGCCACATGTTGTCGAGCAGCGTATCGACCACCGGGATCGGCGCGGTCATGTCGGCCGGCGGATACCAGCTCGGATAAAGCGCGCGCAGCCGGGCGATCTCGGCGTTGAGGCGGCGGGTGTCGCCCTGGCGCGCAAAATAGCGAAGCGCCGTCTCGTCGACGGCGGGCATGCCCGAGGCAGGCGCTGCGCCAGTGCCGGACTGCGGAGCCGCCGCGGTCCCCTGGGCCGGCTGCGGCTGGACGGGCTGCGCTGCGGCGGGTGCCGACGGCGCAGGCTGCGCGGCGGGCGCCTGAGCCGGTGCCGTGGCGGCCGGCGCTGCCGGAGCGGTCGCGCCCGGCCGGACGATCGTGTTGGCGCCGGGAAGCTGGACGCCCCCTCCCCCGGCCGGCGTCTGAGCGCCCGGCAGCACCACCGGCGGCGACGCCTGCAGCTGCTGCGACTGTGCCATACGGTTCGCGCCGAAGACGTCGTCGGCGACGGGAATGGCCGAGGCCGCGTCGGCGGTTTGCAGGAACATGCCGGCGGTCGCCGCCGACGAACTGGATCCGTTCGACCGCATCACCTGCGAGAGATCGTCCGTCCGCGTCGCCGCCTGGCGCACGAAGACGGCACCGAGAATGCCGACGATCGCGACCGAGCCGATGACGAGAAAGATCCCCCTCACAGGCATTTCGACTGCCTCTCCGCGAGATAGGAGACCGACAGCAGATAGAGCGTCGCCGGATAGTAATGCGTCGGCGTGAAGAGCCGCAGATCGGCGGGGATCGGCGTGCCATCATCGACGCAGGCGACGAGCGCCGCGAGCATGCGATAGCCCGGCTCGCTCAGCGTCGCGGCCGTCTGGTTGGTCTCGACATTGATGAGCGGCAGGCCGCGCATCTGGGCACCCCGCCAAGCCGACTCGAAGGGTCCGAGCCATGTCTTGTCGGTGATGCCGGCCCGGATGAGATAAAGCGGAATTCGAATCGCATTGTAGCCGAAAAGCGGATCGAAGCCCGCGGCCGGCTTCGGCGCGCTGTCATGCAGCGAGATCCACTCGCTGGGCAGCTCGGATTGGCCGAAGCGCGACGCGGCGGTGAGGTCGAGGCCGGATTTGGCGAGCCGCTGCCAATCGGTTTGCGGCGCCAGCTGCTGCAGGACGGGCAGTGCCTCGAAGACCCAGTAGGAAAGATTGATGACCGGCCCGTCGTCCGGCCGGTCGGCCGCGGTGAAGCCGTTGACGCCGGGCAGGAGGATCAGGTTGCCGTCATGCTCGATAACCGAGGTCTTGCCGACTGCCTCGGCGAGCGCGGCGGCTGCTGCGGTGTAGCGCGGAATCTCCCAGGCGCGGCCGGCCATCGCGAGCGCATAGGCGATGAGGATGTCGCCGTCGCTCGCATTGTTGATGTCGGGCACGTGCGGGTCGCTCGGTCGCCACATCCACACCGACAACCCGTCGCTCCGCAACAGCATCTGCGTCTGGGTGAACGACCAGATGCGCTCGAAGCTGGCGCGGTCGTCGCCGGCGAGCGCGAGGAGCAGCCCATAGCCCTGCCCTTCGCTGTGGCTGATCGAACCATTGGCATCGTCGATGACGCGGCCCGACACGTCGACGAAGCGCGCGGCATAGGCCTGCCAGACGGCCGGACTGATCGTGCCCTGGATGCGCAGCGGCACGGTTTCGGCCTGCGCGGCCGAAACGCCGAAGAACGCCATGAAGGATGCGAGGATAAGGGCGGCGCCGTTCACGACGGCCTCCCGAGGCGGAAGAGAAGGCCGGAGGTGATGATGCCGAGCACGAAGCAGAGACCGATCAGGCAGAACGCATAGAACACGATATTGCTCGAGAACCAGTTGGCGGCGATGAGGCGCAAATTCTGGATCGAAAGCGGCTGCGTCACGACGAACTGATAATTGGCGACCGGCTGAGTCTCCAGCCGCCCGGTCTGCGGGCTGAACCAGCTGAACTGGCCGCGGACATCCGACCAGGTCTCGATGGCGGCGATCGCCGTCGCGCCTTCGACAAGATCGGCCGACGAGGGCGCCGTCATCATCGTCCAGGTGCCGCCGCCGCCGGGGCTGACGGCCTGGGCAATCAGAAGCGTCGACCGCGCCTTGGGCTCGAAGGCGACCTCCTGTGCCGGGCCGATGCGCAGCGCCGAGAAGGAGATATCGAAGTTGCGCTTCATCCAGTCCTCGAAGGACGAGACCTGCCCGCGCCAGCCGCCCCCACCTGAGAGGGCCGTGCGCCAGCGGTCGAACACGGCATCGGTGCTCTCCGGTGGACCGTTCGGCGAGACCGTCGTATCCGGCAGATTGGTTCCGGGCAGCGTCACGCTCGCTCCGGCACCGGCATCGCTCGGCGCGACATTGAGTTCCGGCCGCCAGTTGACCCGAACCGATTCTGCGATCCCGAGCCTCGACAGCATGCCGTCTGTGAACTGCGATGCGACGCCGACGAAGATCGCATTCTGGTCGCCGACGTTTGCCGGAGCCGTCAGCGCCAGCGGAACGACGCGGCCGGCCTGCGTGGCGAGGCGGTTCACGAAGGTCGCCGCAGCAGAAACGGTCTCCGCATCGCTCCGCCCGAGGACGATCGACGACGCGGAGGGAGCGGTGTTGTAGGGCGCGCCGGTGCCGGCCATCGCGGCGAGGTTTGGCCGCCGCGCGATGCGGGCGAATTGCGGCATCGAGAATTCCGAGGTGTCGAACAGCACGAAGCGGTCCGAACCTGCGATCGAGCCACCGGGGGCGCAGGCGGCGTCGGCAGCCGTGTTCAGCACCGCCTCGATCATGATCGTGTTCACGCCGGGCCGGAAATGGCGGAACGGGATCTGTACGGGCAGATGGCGGAAGATGCCGCCCGTCCGGTTCACGATCCGCGTCGTCGCCGCGATCTGGCCGTTGACATAGAGGTCGATATGGCTCGCGGGCAGCACCTCGGAGGTGTAGGCGGCGTCGAGCAGGACGATGGCCTCGCCATAGGCCTCGGCGTAGAAATCCGAAGGCACGGCGACGGAGAAATAGGTCCGGAAGCGGCGGCCGGAGAACTGCTGTGTCGTGACACCGAGGCTGGCGAGCGACACCGACTCTGGACCGGTGAAGAGCCGCACGTCCGGCGAGAGCCAGGCGGCGGTATTCAACGTGTTGCGCGGGGTGTTGGCCGGGCGGTCCGCCTGGCCTGCGATCGCCTCGACCGCCGCGCCGACCTGGCCCCAGTTGGCGCCGGTGATCGCGAGCACATTGGCGCCAATCGACGGCTCCTGCAGAAAGTTCACGACCGGCTGTGTCGCGGCCGCCGTGATCGGGGAAGAGATCAGCGGATTGATGTCGGCGCCTGTCCCGAGCAGCACGGTCAGCGTTCCTGGCGCGTCGTCGGTCGGTACCCGGTCGAGCACCTGAACGTCCGGATTGGGATAGGCGCCGAGCACACCGATCGCCTGCGAGAGCTTCAGCACATTCTCGATCGCCGCACCCTGGGCGGTGGCGGGGGCGACGATGCGGATACGGGTGGTGCCATCGGGTCCATAGCCGACGGCCGGCAGATCCTGGAGCGACTGCAGCAGGCTCGTTGATCCGCCGCCCTGGAAGGTCAGCAGCGTCTTGGAAGGATCGATGTCGGTCCAGAGCTCATAGGTCGACTGGACGGAGCAGTCGGTCCGGTGGCGCTGGAAGGCCTGCATGCGCAGCACATTGCCGCCGGCGCGCAGAAGCCCGGCGGGCAGCGCCATCGAGACGGTCTTGAAATCGTCGGACGAGGACAGCGGCGTCTCGAGCACGACGGCATTGTTGATGACGACACGCAGGCGCGACGCCTCCGGCATCACGACAATCGCGTTTTTGTAGGCAACCGAAAGTTCGGCCTGCTGTGCCGCCTCGTTGGCCGTCAGGAAGACCGACCACGAGCGCTGGTCGTTCTCGCCGGCGAGACGGAGCGTCCGCTGCGGAACGATGTAGCGAACGAGGTCGGCGCTCTCCGGTGCCGGCGTCGCCGCTGGGGTTGTAACGGGAGCAGCCGATGTTGCGGGCGTCGATGCGGAAGGGGCAGCCGGCGCGACCTGGATGGCGCTCGCCGCGGCGGGCGGCACAACCGGCGTGATCGGGATCGAGGGGATGTCGACGCCCCCTGCCGAGGCCGGCCCGCGGATCGACGGCACCATGGTCGGCACCGTGAAGCGCGATGACGGCGCCGCACCCGGCATCGGCGGCATCGGCTGGGCCACCTCGCCGGACGGCTGGATCTGCAGCGGCGCGACATAGCCCTGCGGCATCGGCGCGCTCGGCTGCGATGGGGCGAAGACATCGGGCCGCGCCGGCAGTTCGCCCTGTTCCGCGCCCATGTTGAAGGGCTGCGGCGCCTGTGCGACCGCCGGCAGCGCCATCATCAGCGCCGCGAGAAGAGCCAACGAGGAAGCGGCGAATCTCATGCTGCACGCTTCTCCGCCGCGACCGCGCCGCCGCGCTCGCGGCGCAGCGACTGGATCAGATAGCCGAGCCCGCGGCCGGTCTGGTAGACCGAGAGGCCCACGAACCAGATCGTGCCGCGCAGGATTCCGATATTGACGCGGCGGTTCCACTGGAACTTCGACCACTGGTCCGAGCTCGAGAAGATGAGGTCCGAGATCAGCCGGTAGTGATCGGCGATCGTCGGCTCGTAGCGGCAGCCGAGAATGACGCCCTTCGCACCCGGCGCGATCGTGCGCACCGTGATGGGGAGGTCACGAGTCGGGATATCGACGCTCGTCTTGAAGCGCAACGAAGCCGTCATGCCGCGCTCGACATCCTTAGGCGTCAGCCCGTTGACATTGAGGCGCGCACCACCGACCGACGCATCCTCGACGGTGCCCTGAACGACGCGGTCGCCGATGATCACCTCGCAGCGCCGGCGCACGTCGATGCGGCGGCTCTGGCGGTTCTCCTGACGCTCCGAGATCACGCCCAGCGCGCAGCCCGCGATGAGGATGTTGAGAAGGTTCCAGCCGCCAACGACGAGCGCGACATCGGCCTTGTAGGGTTCGGCATAGATGCGCCAGATCGTCATGAACACGCCGGCGAGCAGCACGAAGAAGATGATGTAGAACGGCCGCGCCAGTTCCGAGAGCCGCGCCCTGTCGAGCGACTCGTTCTTGGCCGTTACCTTGAAGGTCGGCTTGCTCGGATTGAGGATCACCGAGATGAGCGCCGGCAGCAGATAGACGCCCTGCACGAACTCATAGAGCTCCGAGATCCATGGCCATCGGAAGCGGCCATAGAGGTAGTTCTGCATCATGAGGTTCACGAGCATGTAGGACGAGGTATAGGCGATGAACTCGCCACCCGATGCCGTGAAGATCTCAAGGTCGAGGAACAGATAGCAGAGCGGCGCCAGCAGGAAGATCCAGCGCGTGATCGGGAACAGCCAGAACAGCGTCGACGACATGTAGCAAAGGCGCTGCGGGATCGAGAGGCCGCGCTTCCCCGGCGGGAAGCGGAAGCGGAGGATCTGCATCATGCCCTGCGCCCAGCGGCTGCGCTGGCCGATGAAGGACGTGAAGGTAGCGGGCTGCAGGCCGGCGATTAGCGGCCGGTCGACATAGACGCTGCTCCAGCCAGTCGCATGCAGTTCAAGCGCCGTCTCGGCGTCCTCGGTGATGCTGATGCCCGAAAAGCCGCCCGTCTGGTCGAGCGCCTCGCGCTTCAGCACAGCGGCCGAGCCGCAGAAGAACGACGCGTCCCATTTGTCGAGGCCGCGCTGGATGATGCCGTAGAACATCTCGTTCTCAGAGGGCATCGTCTCGAAGGTGCGGAGGTTGCGCTCGATCGGATCAGGATTGAGGAAAAAGTGCGGCGTCTGGACGAGAAAGAGCTTCGGGATCTGCTGGAAATAGCCGACCGTATAAGTGAGGAAGTCGCGCGCCGGCGCGTGGTCGGCGTCGAACACGGCAACGAGATCGCCGGTCGAGACCTTGAGGCCGTTGTTCATGTTGCCGGCCTTGGCGTGCTCGTTCTTCTCGCGCGTCAGGTAACGGCAGCCGAGATCGGCAGCGAGTTTCTGCAACTCGATATAGCGATCCTCGGCTTCCTGAGCCGCCTCAATATTCTCAGAATTGCGCTTCTGGACGGTGCCGCCGTCGTCGAGCAGCCACACGGTCAGCTTGTCGGCTGGATAGTCCATCGCCTTGGCGGAAGCCAGCGTGGTCGCGAGGAGCGCCGGCTCCTCGTTGTAGGTCGGCACGAAGACGTCGACGGTCGGCAGGTCTGGATCGGACGACGAGACCTTCAGCGTCCGCGGCGCCATCGGCCGCATGACGACGAACAGCGACAGGAACAGCATGAAAATGCTGTACATTTCGGCGAGATAGACGAGGAGGCCGGGGATGAAGTCCTCCGGCTGGTTGAGCGGCGGCAGCGTGCTCGTCGTGCGCCAATAGGCGTAGCGCAGCACGATCGACGTGCCCAGCGCGAGGGCGATCTGACGCCAGACGCCCTGCCGCGTGAACAGCTTCAGGAGGATCATCGCGCCGACGACAACGGCGCCTGCGACAAGATGCGCCTGCAGATTGATCGGCAGCGTGATCAGGATCGTCATCACGACGGCCGCGAGTGCCCAGACAAGGGCATAAACTATCCGCGCCATGCGCTTTCCTCAGCCTCGCTCGATCCGCTCGCGGTCCACGTCCCCGGCGCAGTCCGAATCCCGGCGCCCTATCCGAGCCGGATTCGAATGCTCGTAAACCTCGCTTTCTCACCTTCTCTCAGTTCTTGGTGAACATTCCGTCAGCGCGATCGCTCGGATTGTCGCCAATCGTCACGGCGGCGGCACAACGGGATAGCCTTCGAGGGGCGTCGCCTCCGCCGGTGGCGTGGCCGCCGCTCCCGTCTTCACCGACGCCGTCAGGTCTGCCGCGGTCACGCCCGTATCGAGCGGAACGACGGCCGCCCCTTCCCGTATCACCTCGACGGGCGGCGGTGTCGCGACCACCGGCTGGACCGTCGCCGCCCTGCGAACCGTCCTGGTGGCCGGCTCGACGGAACCGGTCGTGTAGACAGTCGGCGGAGGCAGGATCGACACGCCCGGCCGGCCCAGATCCTCCGGCACCGGCGGTATGCCGTTATAGGGATTCCACCGGCCAGAAAGGAAATAGGAGTTGATGTTGAAGCTGGTCATCAGCGTCAGCAGGTCCGTCTCCCGCGACGCCGGCGCGCAGAAGCGCAAGCGGATGAGGATGGCACCCTGCCGGCTGAACCAGTTACCGTTGACATTGTTGGCCTGGATGCGCTGCCAGGCATAGATGCAGGTGTCGCCGCCGGATCGGCCCGTCGCATAGCCGAAGGGACCGTAGCGGTTCTGCGTGTAGTAGTTCGAAACGCTCATCTTGACGCCCGGCAGATACCAGCCGAATTCGCGGCTGACATTCAGAAGCGTCAGAGGATCGTTGCCCATGCGGTTCTGGGGCGCCGTCGTCTGGACCACCGGCCCGATCATCGTCACCCAGAACTTGTTCTCGCCGACGACGCGGGCGTGGTTCTCGAGCGTGATCTCCTGCGTCGTCGCATTGGCATAGTTGCGTTCGACGATGCCGAGGATCGCGGGGCCACCGGCCGGCATGTCGATGAAGGAGCGCTCCACCGAGGCGCGGCTGGCCTGGGAACTGGTGATGATCTCCTGCGGCTTGGCCGCGCAGCCGACGAGCGCGAGAGCGCCGAGGCAGACAGCCGCGATGGCTGCGCGGCTGTTGCCCCGCTCCACCTGCCGCCGCCCTTCGGACACCGTCCACTGCATCGCCTGACCCATCGCCGCAACACCGATCGGACGTCCTCCGAAGGCCCACAAGCCATTGGAATCTGATCGTCCTCCTGCTGGCAGAGTCGTCGGGGCATGGTTAATGCCGAGTTACCATGCCCCTGTTTTCGTTCACGAAGCGGTAAGGATGAATGAAGAATGCTACGCCGCACTGCCGATGCTGCGGCGCAGCAATCCCGCGATGCGTGCACTCTCGCCCTCTGTGCGCGGCTGACGTGGGCGATAGGTCCAGACGGGGTCGGGCCAGGCGGCGTCGCCCGGGCTGCGGCCGATGACATGAATGTGCAGCTGGCTGACGACATTGCCGATCGCGGCGACGTTGAGCTTGGCGAAGGGCAGCGCGGCCTTCAGCGCATCGGCCGCGAGACGGACCTCCTCCATGGCCCTGGCCAGATCAGGCGCCGGCAGGTCGGTGAGTTCCGTCAGGCCCGCCCGGCGTGGGAGGAGCAGCAGCCAGGGAAATCGCGCATCGTCCATCAGGCGGACATGGCAGAGTGCGAGGTCGCCCACCGCGACGCTGTCGGCGAGGATGCGGGGATCGACGGCGAATTCCGACATGATTCTCCTTGGGCGCTGCGCCGACGCGGCTTTCTTGCCACAGTGCAGCGCAACGCGCCTGCGCGGCCGACTCGGCCCCTGCATCCGCCTTGACGCTGCCGCAATGCAGCAGTCATCGATAGGGACGACGCCCCGGTCAAGCCGCCGCGTCGCCCTCTCCGCAAGTTCCCTTCCGAGGTCGTCGTGCCTGCTCCCGTCGCCTTGCGCGTCCGCGCCGTCGCCAGACGGATCGAAGCCGCATGTCCGTGCCTGTCCGATGAGCGGGGGGCTGCGCGATGACCGCCGTCATGGACCTTCGCCAGGGCGAGGCCGAGCGCTCGCTGCTGGGGCTCGCGGCGGCGCTGACCGGCAATTTCATGTTCGCGTCCAGCGATGCGATCGTGAAGGTGCTGTCGGCGCACTACTCGGTGTTCCAACTCATCGTCACGCAGGCGAGCTTCGCGCTGATCCCGATCTTCGGCATGATCCTCTATGAGGGCGGCTTCGCGGGGATGCGGGTCAAAAATCCCAAGCTGATCCTGCTGCGCGGCCTGCTCGCCGGAACCGGTACGATCTTCGGATTCTTCAGCTTTTCCCAGCTTCCGCTCGCCGAGACCTATTCGATCTTCTTCTGCACGCCGATCCTCGTCACGATCCTTTCGGTGCCGATCCTCGGCGAGAAGGTGGGAATTCACCGCTGGGCGGCGGTTCTGGTCGGGCTGGTCGGCATCATCGTGATGGTCCGTCCGGGCTTCGTCAGCCTGCATCTCGGCCATGCGGCGGCGATGGTTTCGGCCATAACCGGCGCTTTCACGGTGCTTCTGATGCGGCGGATCGCCCGCGAGGAGCATCCGGCGGTGATGGTGATCGCGGTCGTCACGGGGCTCATCACGGTGAGCCTGCCCGGCATGATCTGGACCTTCCGCATGCCGACCCTGCACGACCTGACGCTGTTCGCGACCGGGGGCATGCTGATCGGCGTCGGCCAGTTCCTGATCGTCCGCTCGCTCAAACTCGCGCCGGCGTCCGTGGTCGCACCCATGCAATATTCCATGATGATCTGGGCGCTGTCCTACGGTTATCTGCTGTTCGGCACCTCGATCGACCCCTTGGTCGTGACCGGCGCGGCGATCGTCGTGGCGAGCGGGCTCTACATCATGCAGCGCGAGCGGCTGCGCAGCCGCCGGGCGCCGCAGTTCAGCGGCGGCTAGGACCGGCGATCAGGCGGGCATAGCCGCTTGTTGTCGGCCGACAGTTTTCGACAAAATTCAACAGAAGCGGCGCCGGAATCAACGCGCGGCAACGCCATGCCAGCGGCGGCTGCGACGCGTCCCGGAACGCGGACCGGACGACGACCTCGGCCGCGCCAACGGCCGGGTAAGACTTGATCGATCGCGGCGAGAAAATATTCACCCTCGCCTGCCCTTAGCCGGCAACCGATTTCGTCACAGGCGGTTGCATTTTCACCGGCCGCTCCCGCGACCGGGGTGAGCTTTCAGCAAGTTCAGCCTGACAATGGGAGAAGATCATGAGAAGAATCGCGCCAATCGCGGCAATCCTTTGCCTCTCGACCGCCTCCGCTTTCGCCCTCGACGTGGGCGTGGCGGGGGTCAAGGCCAGCATCGGCCAGGCCCAGAATGGTGGCCTCGGCGTCAGCGCAGGCGTCAACACCATCGCCAACACCAATGTCAACGCCAACGCGACGGTGGGCGGTGGCGGCGGCAATGTCGCCAAGGCCAATGCCAACGCGGCCACCGGAGCACTCGGCGGCACCACCACGGCAAAGGCCAATGCCAATGTCGGCAGCGGCGGCGCCAAGGCCAATGTGAACGCCGCGACGCCGGCGCTCGGCGGCACGAATGCCAATGTGACGGCGAGCATCGGGGGCGGCGGGGTCAATGCGGGCGCCAATGCCAATACCGGCGCCTTGGGCGGCAACACCAATGTCAATGCGTCGCTCGGCATCGGCGGTCTCGGCGGCGGGTCCGGTGGCGGCTCGGGCGGCGGGTCCGGCAATGGCGGCGGATCGGGCGGCGGCTCGGCGTCGAACGGCGGCGGCCTCGGCAATGGCGGCGGGCTCGGGAATGGCGGAGCCGGCGGCAAGGGTGGCGGCAAGGGCAATGACGGCCGCCCGGGAATCTTCCAGCCGGCGGTACCCAAGCAGGTTCTGCTCTATTATTCCGGCCTCGGCTCGGCGCAGCAGGCCGAGATGAAGAAGAAGTGCGGCTCGATCCTGGCCGCGCCGGCCATCTATGACGACGGGCTGGTCGCGCTCTGCCAGATGCTGCGCCGCATCTGATGACCGCTCACGGGGCGGGGTCGCGCAACGCGGCCCCTGCCCTCCCCTCCTCCTAGAATTCCGGATCGGGCAGGCCCGCGACGCGGCAGGCGGCGGTGAGCGTATTGGCCATGAGCATGGCGATGGTCATCGGCCCGACGCCGCCGGGAACCGGCGTGATCGCGCCGGCGCGGGCGGCGGCCTCGGCATAGGCGACATCGCCGACGAGGCGGGTCTTGCCCTCGCCGCGCTCCGGCGCCGGGATGCGGTTCATCCCGACATCGATGACGACGGCGCCCTCCTTCACCCAATCGCCGCGAACCATTTCCGGACGACCAACCGCGGCGACGAGGATGTCGGCGCGGCGGGCGAGCGCCGGCAGATCGCGGCTGCGCGAATGGGCGATGGTGACGGTGCAGCTTTCCTGAAGCAGCAATTGCGCCATCGGCTTGCCGACGATGTTGGAGCGGCCGATGACCAGCGCGTCGAGGCCGGCGAGCGGCCGGTCCAGCGCCCGCTTGATCAGCAGCAGCGAACCGGCCGGCGTGCAGGAGACCAGCGCCCGCTCGCGCTCGCCGATGGCGAGGCGGCCGACATTGATCGGATGGAAGCCGTCGACATCCTTGGCCGGATCGATCGTCTCAAGGACCTTGGTCGCATCGATATGGGCCGGCAGCGGCAGCTGCACGAGAATGCCGTGGATCGCCGGATCGGCGTTGAGGGACGCGACGAGCGCCAGAAGATCGGCTTCGCTGGTCTCGGCGGGAAGGGTGTGCTGCACGGAATGGAAGCCGAGCTCGGCCGCCTTCCTGCCCTTGGCGCCGACATAGACCTGGCTCGCGGCATCATCGCCGACGAGAACCACGGCGAGACCGGGCTTCACCCCGCGCGCGGAGACCATTGCGGCAATGGCGTCCGTGACCTCGGCGGCGACGGCCTTGCCGTCAATGATGCGGGCAGCCTGCGGCATGTCAGCGGAAGACGACGGTGCGCGATCCATTCAGAAGCACCCGATGTTCGAGATGGAACTTGATGGCGCGCGCCAGCACGGTGTTCTCGATGTCGCGGCCGATGGCGATCATCTCCTCGGCCGACATCGAATGATCGACGCGCCCGACATCCTGCTCGATGATCGGACCCTCGTCGAGTTCGGCCGTCACGTAATGCGCCGTGGCGCCGATCAGCTTGACGCCGCGCTCATGGGCGCGGTGATAGGGCTTGGCGCCCTTGAAGCTCGGCAGGAAGGAGTGGTGGATGTTGATCACCCGTCCGGCCAGCTTCGCCGACATCTCGTCGGAGAGAACCTGCATATAGCGGGCGAGCACGACGAGATCGATCCGCTCGCCCTCGACGAGGCCGAGGATCTCCGCCTCCTGCTCCGCCTTGCTGCGGCCCTCGACGGGGACGAAGTGGAACGGCAGCCCCTCGCTCTCGACGCGGCGGCGCATGGTCTCGTGATTGGAGGCGACGGAGACGAGCTCCATCGGCAGCTGCCCGATCGAATTGCGGTAGAGCAGATCGTTGAGGCAATGGCCCATCTTGGAGACAAGGATCATCACCCGCGGCTTCACCGCGAGGTCGTGCACCTGCCAGTCGAAGCCATAGCCGGTCGCAACGGGAGTGAAGCCGGAAACGAAGCTCTCGCGCGTGACGCTCGGCGGCGCTGCGAAGGCGACGCGCATGAAGAAGCGGCCGCTGTCCGGATCGCCATATTGCGCGCTCTCGACGATGTTGCAGTCCTGCGAGGCGATCGAGTTCGCCACCGCGGCGACGATGCCGCGGCGGTCGCCGCAGGAAAGAGTGAGCACGAAGCGGGCGGGCTCGGCCGGCATGAATTCAGCCTCGGATAGGGTGGGTTCGGGTCGACTACCTAGCGGCCGATGCGACCGGCCGCAAGGCACGGCGCTTGCGACGCGGCCGCGCATCGACCCGCTCCCGCCTTGCATCCACGGCCCGGCTCGCCGAAAGTGCCGCTCCGCCATCCTGGCGCGAGCCCCCGGAACCGCCGATGTCCGCCGAAACCTACGTGTTTCCCCCGCCCCCCGTCGTCTCGCTGCCGATCGAGGGTCTTCCATCACGCTTCCCGGTGCGGCGCGTCTTCTGCGTCGGGCGCAACTATGCCGCCCACGCCCGCGAGATGGGCCATGACCCGGACCGCGACCCGCCCTTCTTCTTCATCAAGAATCGCGAGGATGTGGTGGACATCGCCGCCGCCGGCGGCCGCATCGCCTACCCCGCCGGCACCGCCGACTTCCACCATGAGATCGAGCTCGTCGTCGCGCTCGGCGGCGGCGGCACCGACATCCTGGAAGAAGACGCGCTGCCGCTCGTCTATGGCTATGCCGTCGGGCTCGACCTGACCCGCCGCGACGTCCAGGCGGAGGCGAAGAAGCTGTCGCGGCCCTGGTCGACGGCGAAGTCCTTCGCGCAGTCGGCGCCGGTCGGCAGCATCCGCCCGGCCAGTCTCATCGGCCATCCGGCTTCGGGCGCCATCCGCGCCTCGGTCGGCGGCGCGGTCCGCCAGGAGGGCGACCTCGCCGAGATGATCTGGCCGGTGGCCGGGATCATCGCCCATCTGTCGCGCTGGTTCGATCTCGCCGCCGGCGACCTCATCTTCACAGGAACACCGGCCGGCGTCGGCACGCTGGTGCGCGGCGATTTCGTCGAAGGCTCCATCGAGTCGGTCGGATCGATCGCGGTCACCATCGTCTGAAGGGGGAGAGCCGCATGGTCGATCCTCAACCTTCCGGCCTCGCCGAGGCGCTGCGCGGCGGCGCCCTCGCCTTCATCTCGAGCGGCACGCCGGATGCCGTCGCGGCGGAGACGCGGCTGAAGTCGCTCTACGAGAATGTCGATCCCGAGCAGGCCGATGTCGTGGTCGCGCTCGGCGGCGACGGCTTCATGCTGCAGACGCTCCACCGCTTCATGAATTCCGGCAAGCCGATCTACGGCATGAACCGGGGCTCGGTCGGCTTCCTGATGAACGAGTTCCGCGAGGAGGGCCTGCGCGAGCGGGTGGCCGCCTCGCTCGCCACCATCCTGCATCCGCTGCAGATGGACGCGCTCGACAAGGCCGGCAACGAGCATCGCGCCTATGCGATCAACGAGGTCTCGCTGTTCCGCCAGTCCTACCAGACGGCGAAGCTCCGCATCTCGATCGACGACCGCGTGCGGCTCGAGGAACTGACCGGCGACGGCGTGCTGGTGGCGACGCCGGCCGGCTCGACCGCCTACAACCTCTCCGCCCATGGCCCGATCCTGCCGATCCACGCGCCGCTTCTGGCGCTGACGCCGATCAGCGCCTTCCGGCCCCGGCTCTGGCGCGGGGCGCTCATTCCGGACCGCGTGCGCGTGACGCTCGACGTCATCGAGCCGGAGAAGCGGCCGGTGAACGCAGTCGCCGACTACACGGAAATCAAGTCGGTGCTCCGCATCAGCATCCGCCAGGACCGCCGCGCCCGCAGCCTGATCCTGTTCGATCCGGGTCACAGCTGGGACGAACGCATCCTCACCGAGCAGTTCCGGTATTAGGACGGATCGACAGTCACGCTTTGCTCAGCCGCTAGTCCAGAACTGTCGTTGCCGGGCTTGATCCGGCAACCCAGTCTTTCTTCTACCGGCTGGCTGCGGCTACACCTGCTGAAGGAAAGAACTGGATTGCCGGGTCAAGCCCGGCAATGACAGGCGGGGCGGCCGATCGCAAGGACGAGCCGGATGGAGACCTGGCCTGTCGCTTGGCCGCCCAACGACGACGGAGGCATGATGATAACGCTCGCACGGGCTGAACCGGGCCATCTGCCTGCCTTCAAGCGGGAATTGCAGGACGCGTTCGGCGCGGCTGTCATCGAGACGTTCGGTCCGCTCACGGATGGGCCGATCCCCTCGGACGAGGATATCGAGGAGTCCTTCGCCGCGCCCGGCACCGTTATCCTCGAAATCCTCCGGGAGGGGCAGAGGATCGGCGGCGCGGTGCTCACGATCGACGAGGAGACGCAGGAGAACGAACTCGGCTTCTTCTTCATCAAGGTGGGGGAAGAGGGGCGCGGTCTCGGCCTCGAGGCGTGGCGCGCCATCGAGGCGATGTTTCCTGAGACGCGGGTGTGGGTGACCCACACGCCCTATTTCGAGAAGCGCAACATCCATTTCTACCTGAACAAATGCGGCTTCAAGATCGTCGAGTTCACTCACGGCGACCACCGCGACCCGGAGATGCCGGAGCTCGGCGAAGTTCCGGGCGGCGACGAGATGTTCCGCTTCGAGAAGGTCATGCCGGCGCGCTGAGGCGCCGGGATCAGGCCGCCGAGCGCACGTCGCGCGCTGCTGCCCGTGCGCTCTCGCGCGCCTCCTCGGCGGCGAAGCGGCGCAACATGGCGACGAGCTCGTTGGCCTCGCCGTCGGTGATGGCGCTGTAGCGCGACATGACGCGCTCGACCATGCGCCGCGCGAAGGCGTGGCGACCGGCGGGCGTTTCCTCGCGCTCGGACTCCCGCGCCGTCTCGATCGCGGCGGCGAAGGCGTCAAAGGCGCTCGGCGGCAGGCCGGCCTTCTCGTAGATGGCCCGCAGCGCACCGACCCGGCCCGAGCGGACAAGGCCAGAAACGCGGCCCTCCGGCATGCGCGCCAGCACGGTCAGCGCCGATTCGAAGAGGCTCAAATTGCCGGCGCAGACGGCGCGGAGCAAAAGCGCCGTGGTGAGCTGGCCGGTGACGCGCAGATGCTCGACCAGCGCGGCCAGATCGTGCGTCTCCGATTCGGCGGCGATGGCGATCGTCGCCCGCTCGCAGGCCTCGCGGGTCACGGTGCGCGCCCGCTCCGGCGCCATCCAGGCCTTGGCCGAGACGAAGGCGCCGAGCCGGTCACCGAGGCGGCGGATCAGCATCTGGCGGATGTCGGCGGGAAGATCGTCGCGCGACAGCAGCCGGTCGCGGATGGCGGCCTCGTCGCCGAAGCGATCGGCGAGGCGCGCGAGGCTGATCGCCGCGATCGTGGCGTCGGGATTGTCGAGGAGAACGGCGCAGGCTTCGTGCTCGCCGACCTCGGCGATCGCCGCCGCGACGCCGGCGCTGACCGGCATCCGCGCCGCGACCGCCGCCTGGCGCGGGCCATCGGCGGCGGCGACGATGTCGACGAGCTCGGGATCGATGAAGACCGGCGAGCAGGTCAGCACCAGGCCGGCGATATCGAGAAGATCGGCGGCGAGCGCCAGGATGATGTGGCGGGGCGCCTTCGGGTCGACCGCCAGCGCATCGGCGAGCGCATGGCGCACCTCGGCGGCGGGATCGTCGAGCAGCACCGTCAGCGACGCTTCCATGTCGTCGCGCGCCGCGGCGTCGAGGTCGGAATAGAGATAGGCCCGCGCCATGGCATGCGCGGCCTCGGCGCGCCGCTCGGCCGGCGCGGTGTCCAGCCATTCCAGGAACTGAAGGAGATTCATGACGGCCCCACGGCAATGCGGCCTTCCCCCGGCCGCATCGCCGATCCGATCATGAATGGATTAACGATCCGTCAACCCTAACGGATCGTGAAGAACTCAGGCCGGGGGAGCCCAGCGGGTGACGATATCGGCGAGCGCCGGGCGCGGCCGCTCGAAGGGCGGGATATCGGCGGTGCCGATATGGATGAGCCCGATCAGCCGCTCGTCCGGCGCAAGGCCGAGAATCGCGCGGGCATCGGCGTCATAGGTCACCCATTCGGTGAGCCACTGCGTGGAATAGCCCATGGCATTGGCCGCGATGACGAGGTTCATCGCCGCCGCGGCGCCGGAGAGGAGCTGCTCCCATTCCTGGATCTTCACATGCGGCGCCGCGCGGCTGACGACGGCGACGACGAGCGGCGAGCGGGTGAAGCGGTTGCGCTCGGCCTGAAGCGACTTCTCGTCGATCTCCGGCCGCCTCGTCTTGAGCAGCGCCGCGGTCGCTTCGCCGGCAGCGGCGCGTGCCTCGCCGGTGAAGAGGATGAAGCGCCAGGGCGTCAGCTTGCCGTGATCGGGAACCCGCGCGGCGATGGTCAGCATGTCCTCGATCTCGGCCTCGCTGGGGCCGGGCTCGACGATGTTGACGGCGGGGATCGAGCGGCGGGTCTTCAAGAGCGTGATCGTATCGGTCATCGGTCGTCCGTCATCTGCGGCGCCATCGGCGGGCGCCATGTCAGGGGGCGTGGTGTGGCCGTCTGATCCGACGAAAGCGGCGCCAACGCAAGCCCGACGCGGCGCTCCTCGCCTCCGGTCTTGAAATCGCCACCCTTTCTCGGCTCTAACCTCATGATCGGCGCATGGCTTCGCGCCGCCGGATTCAGCATCGAGGGAACGGTTCGCGACATGCGAGGCATCACGGCATGGCTGCTGGCGGCGGCGCTTCTCGGCGCGACGCTCTCTGCCCAGCCCGTAGCGGCGCAAGAGGCCGACCCGGTGCCGCCCGCCGATATCCCTTCCCTGCCCGCCCCGCCCGTCGACGCAGCGCCGCTGCCGCTGGCGCCGGTGCTGCCGAGCCCGATCGACCCCGGCACGCTGCTGAAGGGCGGCATCGGCCCTGCCGGCCCCGTCGTGCCGCCGGCGCGCGCGCCGCAGCCGCATGGGTTCGAGCTCGAGGCGAAGCTCACCGGCGACGGCCAGCCGATCTCGAGCGGCATGATCTGGCGTGTCTTCTCGGAGAAGCGCGGCGCCGATGGAAGGCTGCCGCTGCTGCGCGAGCAGCGCGGCGGCAGCTTCCGGCTCGATCTGCCGCCGGGTAATTACATCGTGAACGCCGCCTATGGCCGGGCATCGATCTCGCGCCCGCTCTCCGTCACCGGCGAGGGTGGCCGCGACACCTTCGTGCTCAATGCCGGCGGGCTCAAGCTCTCGGCGGTGGTGGGCAAGGACCAGCCGATCGCGACCGGCCTCTGCCGGTTCGACATCTATCCCGGCAGCGACGAGCAGGACCAGGAGACCAACCCGATCGCGACCGACATTGCGCCGGAGGAGATGATCCGCCTCGCCGCCGGCACCTATCACATCGTCAGCCGCTATGGCGACGCCAACGCCGCCGTGCGCGCCGACATCAAGGTCGAGGCCGGCAAGCTGACCGAGGCGACGCTGTTCCAGCAGGCGGCGCGCATCACGCTGAAGCTCGTCTCGGAGACGGGCGGCGAGGCGCTGGCCAACACGTCATGGTCGGTGCTGACGCCGGGCGGCGACAGCGTCTTCGACAGCGTCGGCGCCTTCCCGGATGTCGTGCTCGCGATCGGCGACTACACGGCGGTCGCCAAGCACGACAACCAGATCCACGAGCGCAACTTCACCGTCGAAGCCGGACGCGACCGCGAGGTCGAGGTGCTGGCGAAGTAGCGACGCGCCCCGTCAGTTGCGGAGCGCCGGCACCGCCTGAGCGATACCCTTCAGCGGCACCTTGAAGGCGATGGGCTGGCCATTGGTCGCGACGATCGTCACGCTCGCATCCGACGCGGCGCCGAGCTCGCGGGCGAGCGCATTGTCGAAGGGACCCGCCGCCTCGCAGCCCAGCCGGTCGCAGAGCACGTAATCGAACTTGTGCGGCTTGCCCGACCCGACTGTGAGCACGACGCCGGGCCGCGTCAGTACGCCCAGCGGCACGCGCAGCGCGACGGCCGGCTTGCCGGTGGCGTCGTTGCCGATTTCCCAGACGACGAGATTCTGCTGCGTCTTGTTGTTGATGACGCGCAGAATGGCCGAGCAGCTGCGCGCGGCATTCTTGGTCGCGCCATCGCGGCAGGTCACCGTCCAGTTGTCATAGACGACGGTCTCCGTCCGGCGCGGCGCGCTGGCCTCGGCCTTCGGTGCCGGCTTGGGGGCCGGCGTCTGCGCCTCGGCGGAAGCGCCCGCGAGGAGAATGCCGGCGACGATCGCCGCGGCGGCCGACCGGATGGTGCGAACGGAACGAGGCTCGGCCTGCATATCGGCGTCCTTCCCTCAGCAGCGCCGGGAACACCGGCCGCTGCGGACTCTCTTGGAAAACGGGAAGCGGGCCCGTCCGAAGACGGGCCCGCCTGGTCTCTCGTCGGCGCCTTACCAGTTGTAGCGAATGCCGGTCAGCGTCGTGCCCGAGGTGAAGTCGTCGCCGAACTTCACATTGGCATTGAGGAAGCCGCTCCAGCCATTGTTGCGGCCGAAGACATTGACGCTGCCGCCGAGTTCGCCGAACGCGCCGCCGAAATCGTCGGTGGCCGTGAAGGGCGCACCGGCATTCAGGATCGTCGCCGCGTTGTCGCCGGCGAACTCGTACCACAGGCGACCGACGGCCGAGGCCTCGATCCAGTAGCTCTCGGCGTCGTAGACGCGGCCGCCGAAGCGCCCGCCGATCGCGCCGCGCCAGCTTTCGCCATCCGTATAGTCGACGAGGCTGCCCGGAACGCTGGCCATGCTGTCGAGATTGGCGTTGACATAGGCGAGCGTCGCGACCGGCTCGAAATACATCTGCGGCGTCCACGGGATCCGGTAACCCGTGTCGAGCACGAAGCCGACCGAGGTCGCATCAGTGGACTGGCTGGCGCCGCCGAAGCCCGTGAGCGTCGGGGCCGTGTAGTCGAGGTTCAGGAAGTCGGCCTTGACGAGGCCGTCCAGGAAGAACCCGCCATTGATGTAGGTGCCGTAGACGCCAACCGTGCCGCCGCTGTAGTCGCCCGACGTCGGAGACTGGTCGAAGTCGAGCTGCGAGGTGATGTAGCCGCCGAGGACGCCGAAGATGAGCGCCGACTTGTCGGTGACGTTGCCCCCGATATCGGCGCCGGCCATGAAGCCATAGGTGTTCTGGCTGTAGGACGTGTCGAAATCGAAGCTCCGGCCGAGCGCGCTGTAGCCGCCATTGCTATCCCGGTCCATCCAGCTGCCGACAGCCTTCGCCCAGACGCCGGGCGTGAGGCTCTTCTGCGCGGCAGCCGCAGCCCCGTCGTCGAGCTTGGACGTGCCGGCGCCCGGAGCCGCCGGCGGATTGAGGAAGTAGGAGCGCAGATCCGCCTGACGATCGAGCCAGAGGCCGCTGGTCTCGTACCAGATCGTCTGCGCGCCGGTGATGAAGGACGGGAACTCGAAGGCTTCCTGATCCGGAAGGCCGACAAGCACCTGCGAAGCACCGGTCGAGGTCGGCACGGCCTCGAGATCGTAGAAGAAGAGGCCCTTGTCGATGATGCCTCCGAAGCGGCTGGAATAGTTGGCCGAATTCGGATCGATCACGAAGTTGCCGCTCGACGTCGTCGTGCCGTTCTGCGTCTCCACGACCGCGATACCGGTCGGGTTGAAGGCACCCGGGGCGTTGTTGACGTCGTTCACCAGGATCTTCGTCGTGCCGTAGGTCGACAGGCCGCTGATCGGATTGCCGTTCACGTCGAGGCCGCCCACGACCAGCGTGTCGGAGGTCGAGCCCGGCCCGCCGAGATAGGCATCGACGGCGAGCGTGCTGTTGCCGACGCCGGTGAAGGTGCCGCTCGTATAGGTCACGTCGCGGCTGGCATTGTAGGCCAGCTGCCCGGCGGTCTCGTCGCTCATGGTGACGAGGCCGACGCCGACATTGGACGGGTCGCCGTTCACGAAGCTCTCCAGGGCGGAGAGATTGGTCGTCTCCGCGACCGCGCCGTTCAGCGCCGTCTGGATGCGGCCGGGATTGTTCAGCGTGTCCGAGCCGCCGCCGAAATCATTGTCTCCGACGACGATCCAGCTGTTGGAGCTGTTGTTGTCGAAGATATCGGCGTTGTCGCTGAGACCGATGCGGCCGACCAGCGTGCCGTCATTGGTGATCGTCGTGCCGCCGCCGGTCGAACTGATGGCAAAGCTGCTCGCAGCCGCCGCCAGATCGTCGTTCTCCGGCGTGCTGCCGTCATAGGACCAGGCCGTGACCAGCGCGCCGCTGCCGATGTCGATCGTCGCGGCGGTGCCGCTGATGATCGAGATGACCGCATTGGCCGAGTCGGTGCCGGCACCGGAGATCACCGCGTCCGAACCGACCGTCACCGAGGTGACGGCACCGCTGGCGGCGGCGATGGCACTGCCCGCGCCGGTCTCGCCGCTGTCGCCGCGCAGATAGCTGCCACTGCCGGCCGAGACGCTGGCACTGTCAGTGCTGGAGATCGAGACGGCGTCAGCACCGGCGGAGACGATCGCATCGCTTCCGACGGAGACCGAGACGTCGTCGGAACCCCCGCCGACGCTGTTGTCCGCCGAGATGCCGACCCCGCCGGCGAGGATGGCGCTGCCCGAGCCGGTGGTGACGGTGATGTCGCCCGACCCGCCCGGCTCCTTCGTTGCGCCGATGCCGGTCGCCGATGCCGAGAGGGAAACGCCCTCGCCGGTGGTGATGTCGATGTCGCCGGTCTGGTTTTCCGCCGAGACGAGGATGCCGTCCGTGGCGGAGATCGCCCCATTGGCCGCGACGACGATGTCGCCGGATCCGTCGGACTTGGTCACGTTGATACCGGCGGCACCGGCCATGATCGAGCCGGAGGCCGTCACCTGGATATCGCCGTTGCTGGTCACCTGGTCGGCGCTGATGCCGTTGAGACCGGCATTGATGTCGCCGGCGGCGTCGACGACGAGCGCCGTGGTGCCATCGGCATCGCCATAGAACTTGTTGACCGCGATGCCGTCGCCGCCCGCCGTGATCGTGCCGCTCGCGGTCGTCGTCACCTGAACGAGACCAGTGCCGCCGATGCTCACCGCCGCGACGCCGTCATCGCCGGTCGCGGAGCCGGTGCGGCCGCCGACCGGTCCCTCGACCGTCACGATCGTATCGCCCGAGCCGCTGTTGAGGGCGTAGACGCCGACACCGTCGGACTGGACCTCCCCGAGCACGTCGACCGTGATATCGCCGCTGCCGAAGCTCGCGGCAGCAACGCCGATCGAATCCGCCGCGACGGTCCCCGAGGTGGTGACGGCGACGCTGTTGCCGTCGCCATAGGCGAGGCCGCCGATTCCGAGCACGCCCGCCGCGATCACGCCGCTGTTGTCGATGGTCACGGTGTTGTCGTTGCCGACCGCGCCCCCGACGAGACCGGCGCCATTCGCCGAAATCGTGCCGCTGTTCGTGGCCGAGACCTGATTGTCGTCGCCGAAGGCGAGCGCCCCGACGCCGAGGAGGCCGGCCGTCACGCTTCCGTTGTTGGCCGCGGCGACGGTGTTGCCGTTACCCACACCGATGCTGATGACACCGGCGATGTCGGGATCCACGACGCCGTAATTGATCGCGTTGACGACGTTGCCATTGCCGACGGCGAGACCGCCGAGGCCGATCTGACCGGCGTCGACCGTGCCGCTGTTGCCGATGCCGACCATGTTGCCGTCGCCGACCGCGACGCCGACGAGACCGGCGAAGCCGGCGTCGATCATTCCGGTGTCGGTGTTGAGAACCTGGACCGAGCCGCCATCGCCGAACTGAAGCCCGGCAGCGCCGATGCCATCGGTCGTCACGGAGCCCGAGTTCTTGACCGAAAGCTCATTGCCGTCGCCGACACCGATACCGAGCATGCCGGCGAGACCGGCGTTCACCGTGCCGCTGTTGAAGACATTGACCCGATTGCCGTCGCCTACCGCGAGCGATCCGAGGCCGAGCGCTCCGGCGGTGACCGTGCTGGTATTGTCAGACGTGGCGGCAGCGCCATTGCCCACGCTGACGGCAACGACGCCTGCGACGCCCGCGTTCACCAGGCCGTAATTGTTGGCCATGGCGGGACCGCCATCACCCACGCCGACGGAACCGATCCCGATCAGGCCGGCCTGCACCTCGCCGTAATTGGACGCGGAAACGAAGGACATGTCGCCGACGCCCACGGCGACCATGCCGGCCACGTCCGCATCGATCGAGCCCGTGACGCTGTTGCTGGCCAGCACCGAGCCATCATCGCCGACGGCGACGCCGCCCATTCCCACGAGGCCGGCCATCACGACGCCGTTGTTGGTCGTGCGCACCGCGGCCCCGTTACCGAAGCCGAGGCCGAGCATGCCGGCGCCATCCGCGTCCACGACGCCGGAATTGGTCAAGGTGGTCCAGGTGCCGTCCCCGACGCCCAGGCCGCCCATGCCGACCAGCGCGGCCGTGGCGTCGCCATTGTTGGTCAGGTCGACATGAGCGCCTTCGCCGATGCCGACGCCCATGAGGCCCGCAAGGCCGGCATTCACCGTGCCGGTGCCGTCGTTGAGGATCGTGACCGAACTGCCGTCGCCGACGACGAGACCGCCGACCCCGACGACCCCGGCGCTGACCCCGCCTTCGTTGGTCGCCGACACCGTGTTGCCGTTGCCGATGGCGACACCGATCATGCCGGCAAGACCGCCACCGACGACGCCATCGACGCCGTTCGAGACCGAGACAGTGCCGTCATTGCCCGAGACGAGACCGCCGACGCCGACAAGGGCCGCCGACACGTCGCCGTCATTCGTCACGGTGACGCTGTTGGCGTCGCCGATGCCGATGCCCAGCAGACCTGCGAGGCCGGCACTGACGGAGCCGGTGCTGGTGTTCGAGACGGTGACTTCATTGTCGACGCCATAAGCGAGGCCGCCGACGCCGATGGCGCCCGCGTTGACCACGCCGCTATTGCTGGCCGAAACCGCGTTGAGATCGCCGACACCGACGCCGACGACGCCGGCGCCGATCGCTTCGATCAGCCCGGCATTCGCGACATCGACGGTGTTGTTGTCGCCGACGGCGAGACCGCCCGCGCCGATGAGGCCGGCAAAGACATCGCCATTGTTGGTGACGGAAACGCCGTTGTCGTCGCCGACGCCGACGCCGATGAGACCCGCGAGGCCGGCATTGACCGTGCCGGTGCCATCGTTGAAGACCGTCACCGAGTTGTCATTGCCGACGGCGAGGCCACCAACGCCCACCAGGCCGGCGGAGACGCCGCCTTCATTGGCCGCGCTAACGGCGTTGCCGTCGCCGATGGCAACGCCAAGCACTCCTGCCAAACCGGCGCTCGTCGTCCCCGTGGCATTGTTACGGACCAGAACATCGTTGCCGTCGCCGTAAGCGAGACCGCCGAGACCGACAAGGCCCGCCGTTACGTCGCCATCGCTGGCCACTTCGATCTTGTTGTCGTCGCCGACCGCGACGCCGAGGAGGCCCACAAGGCCGGCGTTCACCGTGCCCGTGCTCAAATTGCTGATCGTGACCGAACTGTCGTTGCCATAGGCGAGACCGCCGAGGCCGATCAATCCGGCCTCGACCACGCCACCGTTGCTGGCGCGGACGATGTTCTCGTCGCCAATGCCGACGCCCACAAGGCCGGCGACACCGGCCTCGACCAGACCGGCATTCCCGGCACTGACGAGGTTTCCGTCACCGACCACGAGCGACCCGATACCGATCACATCGGAATTGACCTCGCCATTGCTGCTCCCAATCACCGTGTTGCCGTCGCCGATGCCGATCGCGAGCATCCCGGCCAGACCGGCATCGACCGTACCGGTGCCGTCGTTCAGCGCCAGGATCGTATTGCCGTCGCCCACGCCGACGCTGGCGACACCGGCCAGACCGGCGGTCACGCTGCCGTCATTGCTCGTATTGACGATGTTGCGGTCGCCGATGGCGACACCGACCATGCCGGCAAGCCCGGCGTCGACCGAACCGGTGTCGCCGTTCTCGACGAGCACCGAGCCGTCGTCGCCATAGACAAGACCGCCAATGCCGACGAGACCGGCCGTCACCTCGCCCTGGTTATCGACATTCACGACATTGCGGTCGCCGATCGCGGCACCGACCATGCCGGCAAGACCGGCATCCACCGAGCCCGAAGCGGTGTTGAAGACGCCGACCCCGCTGTCATCGCCATAGGCGAGGCCGCCCATGCCGATCAGGCCGGCCTGGACCACGCCGCCATTGTTGGCGCGGACGTCGTTGCGATCGCCGACGCCGACGCTGACAAGGCCGGCCACCCCGGCCTGGACGAGCCCGCCGTTTCCGGAACTGACGAAGTTGTCGTCGCCGACAGCCAGCGAGCCGATGCCGACGAGACCCGCCGTCACGTCGCCATTGCTGCTGACGATCATGGAATTGTCGTCGCCGACCGCCACACCGAGCATGCCGACGAGGCCGGAATCCACCGTGCCGCTGCCGCTGTTCAGCACCGTCGCCGAGTTTCCGTCGCCGACCGCGACCCCGCCCATGCCAACCAGGCCGGCCGAGACGCTGCCGTCATTGAGGATGGAGATCTCGTTGTCGTCGCCGACGGCGAGCCCGCCCATGCCGATCAGATAGCTGTCGATCGATCCGCCATTATAGACATCGACATCCGGGAGGCCCGAGAGGCTGGCATCGCCGACCTTGACCGCGCCGACGCCGAGGAGCGCCGTCGGCGAGCCGGACGTGACGGTGCCGTTGTTCTCGGCGACCGCGCGGCCATCGCCGACATTCGCCGCGATGACGCCGATCACGTCGGCATCGACGGAGCTGCCCGTCGTCGCGGTGCTGGTCGCCGTGCCATTGCCGATCGCCAGCGAGGCGAGGCCGATCAGCGGCGGGTCGATATTGCCATTGAGGGTCGCCGTGGCGTCGCCCTCGTTGGCGATGGCGGCGACGCCGACGAGGCCGCCCGAGACCTTGCCATTGGCGGTGACATTGGCATCGCCGAACGTGTTGAAGCCGACGACGCCGGCAAGGCTGCCGCTCACATCGCCGGTGGTGACATCGACCGTGCCGGGCGTTCCGCCGGTCGAAAGCGAGCCGGCCAGGACGCCGAAGCCGTTATTGCCGGTGACGGCGCCGCCGGTCGTGTCGACATTGACCGCGTTGCCGCCATTGCCGAGGGCGAGCGCGATCACGCCGCTGCCATTCGTTCCCGTGATGTCGCCGCTGGTGTCGACATTGACCACCGCCTTGCCCTCGCCGAGCGGCAGGCTGGACGGGTCGGAAAGGTCGATCGAGGAGAGGTCGAAGCTCGACGGATCGCCGGAGATGCTGCCGGCCGCGGCGAGCACGCCGATATCGCCGCCGGTGATGTCCGCCGAGCCCGTCACCTCCGCCTTGGCCTCGCCGGGCGTGCCGCCGAGGCTGCCGGCCGCCGCGATTGCGGCGACGCCGAAGCCGTTGGTGCCGGTCACCGAGGCGCCATCGGCATCGACGCTCGCGAGCGTATCCATGTTGAGGCCGAGCGCCGTCGCGCTGATGCCGTTTTCGGCGCCAACGACCGTCGCGGTGCCGCTGGTATTGACCTCGGCAACCCCGCCAAGCCCGAGCGCGCCGGTCGAGACGACAGCAATACCGTCGCCGGAATTTCCGGTGACCGAACCATTCTCGACATTGACCTCGCCGACGCCGCCGAGCGTCATGACATTGATGCCGGTGTCGCCGCCGGTGACGGTGGTGCCGTCGGTGGTGATGTTGCCGGAGACGCCGTTCACGTCGATGCCGTTGCCGGCGATGCCCTCGACCGAGCCGCCCGTCAGGTCGATCGTCGTGATGCCGCCCGAGGCGGCGATGCCGTTGTCGCCGCCGATGACGGTCGTGCCGTCGGTGGTGATGTTGCCGGAGACGCCGTTCACGTCGATGCCGTTGCCGGCGATGCCCTCGACCGAGCCGCCCGTCAGGTCGATCGTCGTGATGCCGCCCGAGGCGGCGATGCCGTTGTCGCCGCCGATGACGGTCGTGCCGTCGGTGGTGATGTTGCCGGAGACGCCGTTCACGTCGATGCCGTTGCCGGCGATGCCCTCGACCGAGCCGCCCGTCAGGTCGATCGTCGTGATGCCGCCCGAGGCGGCGATGCCGTTGTCGCCGCCGATGACGGTCGTGCCGTCGGTGGTGATGTTGCCGGAGACGCCGTTCACGTCGATGCCGTTGCCGGCGATGCCCTCGACCGAGCCGCCCGTCAGGTCGATCGTCGTGATGCCGCCCGAGGCGGCGATGCCGTTGTCGCCGCCGATGACGGTCGTGCCGGACGTGGTGATGGAATTGACGAGACCGCTGGTCGCGATGCCGTCGCCGGATATGCCCTTGATCGTGCCGTCGGTCAGATTGAGCGTATTCGACGCGCTGAGCGCGCTGATGCCGTTCTGCCCGCCGGTGACGTCGGTACCGTTGGTGGTGATCGAGGTCGTGAGGTCCGTGGCGCCGCCATCCGAAAGGATGCCGTCGCCATTCGTGCCCTCGACGGATCCGCCGGTCAGATTCGCGACATTGTTGGCACCGTCGAGCCGGATGCCATTGTTCGAACCGGTCACAGTTGTATTCGTCGTGGTGACCTTCGCCGTGACCGTGGCGTCCACGATGATGCCGTCGCCATTATTGCCCTTGACGGCCGTACCGTCGCCCAACGCGCCGTTGACGGTAACGGTCGCATTGAGTCCGACGGCATTAATGCCGGAATTGGCGCCGGTTACCGTGGAGCCCGAGCCTCCGGTATAGGTGGCAGAGCCGAGCACCGGCCCGCCAAGCACGTCGACGCCGTTCTGCCCCGAGATCGTGCTCGTGACGGAACCGTTGTTGTTGAACACCGCGTTCTGGGCGGCACCACCGCCCTTCACGCCGGCGCCGGCGCCGGTCACGCTGACGCCGCTCTTGACGGTGACGGTGACGGGGCTGAGCTGCAGGCCCGGGGTCGTGAGCCGGTTGTTCGTCGTGGTGACGGTGTTGCTGCTATAGGTCTTGTCGGCACGCGCCGGCGCGGCTGCACCGACGATCAGGGCCAGCGCGAGGGTGGTGGCGATCCCTGTCGAGCACAGCAGCCGCGACCGGAACTCGGAAAGCGGCGGGCGGCCTGATTCGTTAGCCCACTCAGCATTTCCCGCACGTGCAATCGACACCACTTCGACCTCCCTCATGCCCCGTCCACACTAACCCGGCCCCGCCAGAGCTTCGCTTTGGCAGAGCGCGGATCATGGACGCATTGATGGTAAGGCTGCCCCCACCATTGGTGAGGCTATCGCTGCAAATCGCAAACGCAGAAGTGCCACTTTTCTGAGCGATCGGAATGTTGGGCGGTTGTCTGACGAGTGTGACCGAGATGCCACAACCATTGCAGCCAACCGCCCGTATGACGCACCCGAATTTTCAGCGGCGGTTCAATTCGAGCGGCGGCGGCAAGCCTGCCCGGCGGAAGGGACGATGGCGGCCCGGCGCCAGATGCCGCTTCGGCGATGGAAACCCTCGACGGGGTCCTGATTCGCTGCGGAGCGCGGCATCCGCCACGCTCCGCTTTGTTGCGATGCCAGTGGCGGTCAGGCCGCGGCGGCGGCCTGCTTGCGCTTGACGTCGGGTGGGGTCGCCTCGGCGAGGAGATCGGCGACGGTCGCCTCGAGGGTGGCGGAGACCTGGTCGCGCGAGCCGAGGCGGCGGATGTTCACCGTCCCCTCCTCCGCCTCCCGCTTGCCGCAGACGAGGATCACCGGGACCTTGGCGAGCGAGTGTTCGCGCACCTTGTAGTTGATCTTCTCGTTGCGAAGGTCGGTATCGACCCGCATGCCGGCCGAGCGCAGCGTCTCGGCGACCCGCTCGGCATAGGCATCGGCCTCGGAAGTGATCGTGGTGACCACCACCTGCACCGGCGCCAGCCAGAGCGGGAAATGTCCGGCGAAATGCTCGATCAGGATGCCGAGGAAACGCTCCATCGAGCCGCAGATGGCGCGATGGATCATCACCGGCGTCTTCTTCGCGCCGTCGCTGTCGACATAGAAGGCGCCGAACCGCTCCGGCAGGTTGAAGTCGACCTGCGTGGTGCCGCACTGCCACTCGCGGCCGATCGCATCGCGCAGCGTGTATTCGAACTTCGGACCGTAGAAGGCGCCCTCGCCCGGCAGGATGCCGGTCTTGATGCGCCCGCCAGACTGCTCGGCGATCGTCTCCAGCACGCGGGTCATCACCTCCTCGGCGTGATCCCACACCTCGTCGGAGCCGACGCGCTTCTCGGGCCTGGTCGAGAGCTTCACGACGATCTCCTCGAAGCCGAAATCGGCATAGGTCGAGAGGATCAGGTCGTTGATCTTCAGGCACTCGGCGGCCATCTGCTCCTCGGTGCAGAAGATATGCGCGTCGTCCTGCGTGAAGCCGCGCACGCGCATCAGCCCGTGCAGCGCGCCCGAGGGTTCGTAGCGATGCACCGCGCCGAATTCGGCGAGGCGCAGCGGCAGGTCGCGATAGGACTTGAGGCCGTGCTTGAATATCTGCACATGGCCGGGGCAGTTCATCGGCTTGATCGCGAAGACGCGCTCGTCCTCGGTGTCGTCGCCGGCCGACTGCGCAGCGAACATGTTCTCCTTGTACCAGCCCCAGTGACCGGAGGTCTCCCACAGCGACTTGTCGAGCAGCTGCGGCGCGTTGACTTCCTGATAGCCGAGCGGGCGCAGGCGCCGCCGCATATAGGCGATCAGCTCCTGGAACATCGACCAGCCCTTGGCGTGCCAGAACACGACGCCGGGCCCCTCCTCCTGGAAATGGAAGAGATCCATCTCGCGGCCGAGCTTGCGATGATCGCGCTTCTCCGCCTCCTCCAGCATGTGGAGATAGGCGTCGAGCTGCACCTGGTCGTGCCAGGCGGTGCCATAGATGCGGGTCAGCATCGGGTTGTTGCTGTCGCCGCGCCAATAGGCGCCGGCCACCTTCATCAGCTTGAAGGCAGAGCCGATCTGGCCGGTCGAGGCCATGTGCGGGCCGCGGCAGAGGTCGAACCACTGGCCCTGCTTGTAGATGCGGATCGTCTGGTCTTCCGGGATCGCGTCGACGAGCTCGACCTTGAAGGCCTCGCCCTTGGCGGCGAACACCTGCCTGGCCTCGTCGCGGGTCCAGATCTCCTTGGTGAAGTGGGCGTTGCGCGTGATGATCTCGCGCATCTTGGTCTCGATCTTCGGCAGATCGTCGGTCGTGAACGGCTCCTCGCGATAGAAATCGTAGAAGAAGCCGTTCTCGATCACCGGGCCGATGGTGACCTGGGTTCCCGGATAGAGTTCCTGCACGGCCTCCGCCATCACATGCGCCGCGTCGTGGCGGATCAGCTCGAGCGCCCGCGGATCGTCGCGGGTGACGATCTCGAGCCGCGCATCGGCGGTGATCGGGTCGGAAAGGTCGGCCAGCGTCCCGTCGAGGGTCATCGCCACGGCCTTCTTGGCCAGCGATTTCGAGATGCCCTCGGCGATCGCGCGCCCGGTCGTGCCGGGGGCGAAGTCGCGGACGGAGCCGTCGGGGAACGTCACATGGATCATCATCTGTCTCCTGCTCACTCCCGCAGACGAGCGCGGGTAAGCGGTTGGCTGAAAGGGAAGCGAGATCCGGACCTCGCCTCGCCGGCCGATCAGGCCGGTGCCAGACGGCTATACGATGGCATCGTGGCGTTCAAGCCGATCGACCGGGAAGAGACAAAGACGAGCGGACCCGGCGCGGAACGGCCGGGCCCGCCGTTCAGATGCCGTCAGCGTGCGACGAGATCGGCGAAATCCTCCATCATCGCGGCGCGCGCGATCATGCCGCCATAGGTCTTGGAGCGCTGGTTGCCGAGATTGAACCGGGCGAAGGCGACCTGCCGTCCGTCCTTCTCGCCCCAGCCGACGAACCAGCCGAGCGGGCGGCTGCGGTCAGTTGCGCCGGCCGCGTTGCGCAGAAAGCCGCTGCCCGTCTTGCCATGCAGCGTCCAGCCATCGCTGGCCGGATAGCGCGCCAGGCTCGCGCGCGTCGCCTCATAGGCATGGTCGGAAACCCCGAGCTTCCGGCCGAGAAAGCGAAGAACGAAGCCCACCTGCTCGTCAGGAGAGATCGCCAGCGACGACATCAGCCATGCCTGTGTCAGCCCGTCGTCCTTGCCCGCATTGCCGGAGACATCCTCGTTGCCATAGCCGAAGCGCTCGACATAGCCGCGGAACCGGGCCGCCCCAAGCGCGCGGGTGAGCTCCTGCGAATACCAGACGATCGAGTCCGCAAGCCAGATGGTCGGATCGGCGGCCTTCTTCTGCGATTCCATCGTCGCCTCGAACTCGGGACGATAGTCCCAGCGCGGATGATGCGGATCGACGAGCACGCCGGAATCAAAGCCCATCACGGCGAGAGGAAACTTGAAGCTCGAACAGGGCGTGAAGCGCCGATCGGAAGGCCCGTCCCTGACAATCGTCTGGCCAGTCGCGACATCCGCCATGACCGTACATGTGAATTTCTCTGATATCGCCGGCGCGGCCAAAGCTGGGCGATTGAGCAGAGTTGCTCCCATGGTGAGCGCGAAACCGGCCGTAAACTGACGCCTGTCCATCATTCCTGTCATCCCGATCCGTTGGAACGCCGTCTTGATACGGTGCTCGCGGAGACCGGACAAAGGATGATATCTCCGGCGAGCCATGAGAAAAACTAGAGGCTGGGATGGTTCGTCCGCATCTGCCGCTCAACGCTCTCAGAGCCTTTGAAGCTTCGGCCCGACATCTGAGCTTCACCCGCGCCGCCATCGAACTCGCGGTGACGCAGGCGGCCGTGAGCCATCAGGTGAAATCGCTGGAAGAGCGGCTCGGCTCGACACTCTTCCGCCGACTGCCACGCGGGCTGGCGCTGACCGACGAGGGCCAGGCGCTGCTGCCGGCCCTGCGGGATTCATTCGACCGGATCGCGGGCGTGCTGGAGCAGTTCGAGGGCGGCCATGTCCGCGAGGTCCTCACGGTCGGCGGTGTCGGCACCTTCGTCGTCGGCTGGTTGATCGAGCGCCTGCCCGAATTCCAGCGCGCCAACCCCTTCGTCGATCTTCGCCTTTCGACCAACAACAACCGCGTCGACATCGCCGCCGAGGGGCTGGATTTCGCGATCCGCTTCGGCGACGGCGCCTGGCATGGCACGGACGCCGAACGGCTGTTCGCGGCACCGCTCTCGGTCCTCTGCATTCCCGAGATCGCCGAGCGCCTCCGGGAGCCGGCCGATCTCCACCGCGAGACCTTGCTGCGATCCTATCGGGCCGATGAATGGCCGAGCTGGTTCGCGGCGGCCGGAGCGCCTGTGCCGACGATCAAGGGGCCGGTCTTCGATTCCTCACGAACGATGGTCGAGGCGGCAATCCTCGGCGCCGGCGTCGCCCTCGCGCCGCCGCTGATGTTCGAACGCCAGCTCGCGGCTGGCGTCGTCCAGCAGCCATTCACAACGACGATCACGCAGGGCAGCTATTGGCTGACCTGGCTGAAATCCGCCGCCATGACGCCCGGCATGCGATCCTTCCACGCCTGGATCCACGCCGCGTCTCAGCCCTATGCCGAGACCTCCGACACGAACTGACCTACCGATCCAGCCGTGTCTTCGGATCGATGTGGCGTCCCGTCCAGCGGCCATACCGCCAGGGGAGGTACCAGCTTGCGTCGGGGCGGAGGGTTTCGGGGACCGGGTCGAAGCCCGAGGCGCCGAGCGGGCCGCAGCGCTGCAGGCGGGCGAGCGTCATCCAGCCGCCGGCCCAGAGCCCGTAGCGGCCGATCGCCTCCTCGCCATAGGACGAGCAGGTCGGGAGGTAGCGGCAGGACTGGCCGATGAAGGGCGAGAGCAGCAGCTTGTAGGCGCGGATCAGCGCGATGCCGCCGAGCGCCGGCAGGCTGAGCCGCCCGCCCTTCGGCGGATCGCGGTGCTCGGCCGGACCGTCATGACGGTGGGCAGTGGAAGTACAGATAGTACCCGGCCTCCGTGCCTGCCTTGCGCGCCACTGCGTGGTCGCCATTGATCTTCTTGGCCGTCGCCAGCGCGATGGTCGCGCTCGTCACCGCCGCCGTCAGCTTGTCGCGATCCGAGCAGACCGGCTTCAGGTCCGGGATCGTCGCCTTCAGGCGGTCGACGATCGTCTGCGCATCCTGCGACAGCGCCGACGCGGGCGTGAGACCGGCGACGAGAAGCGCGGCTGCCAGGGCCGGGATGCTAAGCCTTCTCATGGACCACCGCCTCGACATTGTGCCCGTCGGGATCGATCACGAAGGCCGCATAATAGCCGGGATGGTACTGCGGACGGAGGCCCGGCGCGCCGTTGTCGCGGCCGCCCGCCGCGAGCCCGGCGGCATGGAAGGCATTGACCGCCGCGCGGTCGCGGGCGCGGAAGGCGAAATGGATCGGCCCCGGCGGCGAGCCATAGCTGCCGATCCAGAAGAGGCCCTGCCCGTTCTCGCCGAACATCGCCCAGTCGGCCGTCTCGTGTACGACGCCGATATCGAGCGGCGCCAGGAGGCTCACATAGAAGTCCCGGCTCGCGAGGTAATTCCCGACATTGAAGCCGACATGGTCGAAACCCATCGATGCCTCCTATTCCGCGGCCGCCTTGGCGGCCTCGATCTGGTCGAGCGCGTCGACCACCGCGTCGAAGGTCAGCATGGTCGAGGCGTGGCGCGCCCGATAGTCGCGCACGGGCTCGAGATAGCGAAGCTCGGCGAAACGGCCCTCGGGCGGCGGACCGTTCTCCTTGAGCATTGCGAGCATGGTCTGGCGCAGCGCCCGGAGCTCGGCGGCGCTGGAGCCGACGACCGTACGCGCCATGACCGAGGACGAGGCCTGGCCGAGTGCGCAGGCCTTCACGTCATGGGCGAAGTCGGCGACGACATCGCCATCCATCACGAGGTCGACCGTCACCGTCGAGCCGCAGAGCCGCGAATGCGCCCGCGCGCTCGCATCCGGCTGCGCGAGGCGGCCTATGCGCTCGATATTCGCGGCGAGGGCGAGGATGCGCTGGCTGTAGATATCGTCGATCATCGGCGCCTCCGTGACATCCCTCTATAGAAAGTCGCGCTGCTCCGATCCAGATACAAGGCCCGAGCGCTCCTCCCACCCGAGCCTGGATTGATGACGATGGATGCAAAGACCCCGCCCCACCTGAAATATGCGCCGCGCACGCTGGAGCGGCCGAGCGCGGCCGAGGCCGAGGCGGCGGTCCGCACCTTGATCGCCTATGCCGGCGACGATCCGGCGCGCGAGGGGCTGATCGAGACGCCGGCCCGCGTCGCCAAGGCGTTCCGCGAATTCTATGCCGGATATGAGGAGGATCCCGCCGCGATCCTCGACCGCGTCTTCGACGAGGCCGGCGGTTATGACGACCTCGTGCTCCTGCGCGACATCCCGTTCCATTCGCATTGCGAGCACCACATGGTGCCGTTCATCGGCAAGGCGCACATCGCCTATTACCCGAAGGACGGCGTCGTCGGCCTCTCCAAGCTGGCGCGGCTGGTCGACGCCTATGCGCGGCGGCTGCAGATGCAGGAGCGGCTGACGCAGCAGATCGCCAACGCCATCCAGGAGGGGCTCGAGGCCCGCGGCGTCGCCGTCATGCTGGAGGCCGAGCATCACTGCGTCTCCATGCGCGGCGCGCGCAAGGCCGGCGTCTCGACCGTCACCACCGCCTTCACCGGCCTCTTCAAGACCGACCGCGACGAGCGCGCCCGCTTCATCGCGCTTGCGGAGGGCCGGCGCTGACGCCGCCGCCCTTGTCGCGGGCGTCCACATTGACTAAGCCGCTCTCCTCACCTTGCGAGAGCCGAGCCCGACCATGACCGATGCCCGTCCGAACATGAAAGCCGTCACGATCACGCCGGTGGACGCTCCGCTTTACGGTCACGTCGCGCCGCCCGGCTCGAAGTCGATCACCAACCGCGTACTGCTGCTGGCGGCGCTCGCCGAGGGCACCAGCCGCATCACCGGCGCGCTGAAGAGCCTCGACACCAAGCTGATGGCCGAGGCGCTGCGCGCCATGGGCGTCACGGTCGACGAGCCCGACGCGACCAGCTTCGTCGTCACCTCGACCGGCCGGCTTATGCCGCCGGCCGGGCCGCTTTATCTCGGCAATGCCGGGACGGCGATGCGCTTCCTGACGGCGGCGGTGACGCTGGTCGAGGGCACGGTCGTCGTCGATGGCGACGATCACATGCGCAAGCGGCCGATCGGCCCGCTGGTCGCCGCGCTTCGCTCGGTCGGCATCGACTGCTCGGATGCCGGCGGCTATCCGCCGGTGACGGTGCATGGCACCGGCCGCTTCGGCAGCGGCCGCATCGAGATCGACGGCAGCCTCTCCAGCCAATATGTCTCGGCGCTGTTGATGGCGGCGGCCTGTGGCTCCGGCCCGGTCGAGGTCGCGCTCACGGGCAGCGAGATCGGCGCGCGCGGCTATGTCGATTTGACCGTCGCGGCGATGCGCTCCTTCGGCGCCAAGGTCGAGAAGACGGATGATGCCACCTGGCGGATCGAGCCGACCGGCTATCGCGCCGCCGACATCCATGTCGAGCCGGACGCATCCGCGGCCACCTATCTCTGGGCGGCGGCGGTGCTGACCGGTGGCGAGATCGACCTCGGGACGGCGCCCGACGCCTTCACGCAGCCCGACGCCAAGGCAGCGGCGATCATTGCGAGCTTCCCGCATCTCCCCGCCGAGATCGACGGCTCGCAGATGCAGGACGCCGTGCCGACGCTCGCAGTGCTCGCGGCGTTCAACGAGACGCCGGTGCGCTTCACGGGCATCGCCAATCTCCGCGTCAAGGAATGCGACCGCATCCGCGCGCTCTCGACCGAGCTTTCGCGCATCCGCTCCGGCCTCGCGCATGAAGAGGGCGACGACCTCGTCGTCGCCTCAGACCCCGCGCTCGCCGGCCAGACGCTGCCGACCAGCATCGAGACCTATTCCGACCACCGCATCGCCATGAGCTTCGCGTTGGCCGGGCTCAAGATCGGCGGCATCACCATCCTCGACCCCGACTGCACGGGGAAGACCTACCCGGCCTATTGGGACGCCCTCGCCTCGCTCGGCGTCGGCCTGAGGCTCAGCGAGGGAGCAAGCGCATGACCGCCGCCTTTCCCGCGCCGGGCAGCCATGAGGAGATCGAGGAAGGCCTCGTGCTGACGCCGCGCTTCGACGGCGACGGGTTGATGGCCGCCATCGCCGTCGACGACGAGACGAGCGAGGTCGTGATGGTGGCCTGGATGAATGCCGAGGCGCTGGCCCGCACCATCGCCACCGGCGAAGGCTGGTACTGGAGCCGCTCGCGGAAGGAACTCTGGCACAAGGGCGCCACCAGCGGCCATGTGCAGACGGTCACCGACCTTCGCATCGACTGCGACCAGGACGCGGTCGTGCTCCGCGTCAGGACGGCCGGCACCGGCGCCAACTGCCATACCGGGCGCAAGAGCTGCTTCTACCGCCGCATCCCGCTCGGCCAGGCCGAAGGCGCGCCGGCCCTGCTCGAGCCGACGGGCGATGAGCCTCTCTTCGATCCGAAGGCGGTCTATGGCGGCTGACAGCCGCCGCCGGCGTCACGCCATGGCGATGTAGGCCCGCATCTCGTCGGCCTCGCGCTCGACCTGCTCGATGCGGGCCTTCACGACGTCGCCGATCGAGACGATGCCGGCGAGGCGGCCATCCTCGACCACCGGCAGGTGGCGGAAGCGGCCATGCGTCATCCGCTCCATGACCTCATGCAGCGTGTCCTGGTCGGCGCAGGTCACGACCTTCTGCGTCATGATGGCCTCGACGGCGCCCTCGAGCCCGGCGGGGCCGCTTCGCGCGAGCACGCGCACGATGTCCCGTTCCGAGACGATGCCGATGATACGGTGGAAGTCGTCCGAGACGACGACGGCACCGATCCGCCGCTCGCCGAGCAGGCGGACGACATCGGCGATGGGGGTTTCCTTGCGGACGGTCAGCACGTCCCGCCCCTTGCGGGCGAGGATGGCGGCTACGGTCATGGCGTCGGCTCCCTTCAAGCGAGGCGCCAGCCGCTCTCTAGAAGGTGGACCGGTCCGGGCACCTCAGACGAGAATGATGAGCCTCGTAGCGGGCCAATGCAAGCCGAGCCGTTGCCGCCTCAGGCGGCCCGAGCCCATGCCGCCTCAGGCGGCGCGGCGGGCGACCGGGTCGAAGATCGGGAAGAACAGGAGGCCGATCACGAAGCCGCCGAGATGCGCGTCCCAGGCGATCTGGCTCGACTGCACGCCGGGCGGCGTGAAGAGGAGGCCGAAGACGAAGTTGAACGCGAACCAGACGAGCAGGAAGCTCATCACGCGGCCGTTGCGTATCATTTCGGGAATGGTCAGCGCGGGCCGGTGATCGGCCTCGGGATTGAAGGCCCCACCGCCGCCGAGCCGGCCGCCCGGCGAGAACTGGAACCGCGCCGCGGCGGCCATCTGCGCCGAAACCGCGGCCGAAGCGCCGACCAGCGGGGAGATATCAGTCGGCGCCAGCATGAGATGCGCCGAGGCGCCGGCCGCGGCGCCGAGCAGCGAGAAGCCGATGAAACGCAGCGTGCCGAAGCGGCGCGCCAGCGGGGCGCCGAAGGCGGTCAGCCAGAGGACGTTGACGCCGACATGCATCCAGTCGGCATGCAGGAAGGCATAGGTGACGAAGGTCCAGACATCGCCGGCGATGCCGCCCGGCCAGTCGAAATCGACGCCGCCGGGCATGGTGATGCGCAGCGGCACGAAGGAGAAGGCGGCGATGACCCAGCCGTTCCAGTCGTCCGAGAGCAGGTAGACGCGGATGGCATGGATGGCGAGCAGCACCACGACCGATCCCACGATGACCGGCGGCAGGTTGAACACGGGCTCGCGCGCCGTCTGGGGAGATCGTTGCAGCATGAGACGGAGATAGCGGGGCACCGGGGCCGGCACAAGGCGCGGGCGCCGCGAGCGGCCAATGGCGACACCTTGCCTCGCCCGGGGTGGGCCGATCGCGCGCGGCAGGCCGAAAGGCCTCGAAAACCTGGGGCCGTCCGGCGCGGCCGCGAGCGGCGCACACAAACGGCCCCAGTCACGCCCCGTCTTTACCCCCCGGTCAAAGACGCCCCGTGAACGCGACAGGATTGCCATGCGGCAAACGAAT